>Ga0209298_10002196_pt1 | contig 12236 bp, 12 predicted proteins | sample S_140806_EF_Meta_FD_187325 | JGI IMG/M metagenome (GOLD analysis project Ga0209298, IMG submission 187325) | Freshwater microbial communities from Lake Simoncouche, Canada to study carbon cycling - S_140806_EF_MetaG (SPAdes) (version 2) | ecosystem: Environmental > Aquatic > Freshwater > Lake ...
CAGAAAACATTCAAACTAAAAGTTCATCAGAAAAAATTCCTATACATTTTGTCTATGCTAATCCATCTCAGCCAAGAAAAAATTTTAATCAAGAATTACTAAATGAACTTTCAGAGTCAATTAAGGAGCAGGGAATTATTCAGCCAATATTAGTTAGAAAAAAATCAGAAGATAAATATGAGATTATTGCAGGAGAAAGAAGATGGAGAGCAGCTCAACTTGCAAAAATTCACGAAGTGCCAGTTATTATTTTAAATATTGATGATAAAAAATCTTTAGAATTTGCAATATTAGAAAATATTCAAAGATCAGATTTAAACGGAATAGAAGAGGCTTTGGGTTATGATAATTTAGTAAGAAAATTTGCTTATTCTCAGGAAGCATTATCTAAAATTTTAGGAAAAAGCAGAAGTCATATTGCTAATACACTGAGGCTTGCTGGTCTCCCCGAAGAGATAAAAAAAATGATATCCGATGGATTGTTAACAGCTGGGCATGCTAGATGTTTAGTTAACGTCCCTGATAATATTAGACTTGCTAAAACAATAGTTAATAAAAATCTTTCTGTAAGACAGTCTGAATTCCTAGTTAAAAAAGAGCAAGTTTTTTCAGGTTCAAAAAAAAATCAAATAAATAATAAAGATACAAACATAAAATCTCTAGAAAGTGATTTGGAACTTTTAATTGGAATAAAAGTAGATATTAAAAATAAAAAGAATAACTCCGGAGAAATTAAATTTTCTTATAAAAATCTTGATCAGTTAAATAAAATTATTAGTGTTCTTAAGGGCTATTTTAGATAGGTTTTGAGTTAAAAAATAATAGAATTGAGTATCTTGATTTAAATCACTTCTCTTAAACTCAGTTTCAATAATATTTAAATTACTAAGAAATTTTTCAAGATTATTAGTGCTCCAAATTTTTAATATATTTTTTATTCTATCTTTATCTTTCCAGAAAACAGGTGGCTTGTATTTTTCAAGCCTTTCATCGATTGAAAGAGTTTTATTATTTTTTTGTATATCAAGAATCTTGATTATGAACGACCTAAGAATAATAATTATTTCTATAAAATTTTTCTCATAATTAGACATATTGGATATGAATTCGTTAATATTTTTTTCATTCTTAGATAGCAAAATGTCGATAATTTCATCATTCTTTTTTAGATCCGCGTCATTGCAAATTTCCTCAATGATTTGAGCTGTAATTTTTCCTGAATTCTTAAATAGATTTAATTTTTCTATTACCTCTTTAATCTTTGATCTTTTCAAAGAAGAAGAATTAATAATAGTTTCGCTTTGGGAATCTGATAACTGAATATTATTTATCGTGAGTTGTTGAGCAAGAAATTTTTTTATATCAAATTTAGTTTCCTGATAACATGGAACGCAAATAGCTAATTTATCATATTCTCCAAATTGTCTTAGTTTAGAATTTTTTAGAAGTATTTCGGAGTTCAGAATAATAATGTTATCATTAATATTATTTTTTATTTTGTTAATAATTTCTAATATTTTGTCAGAACAGTTTTTAATTATCGAGATATTTTTATTATCATCAAATAATGATCCATTAAGATAATAACTAATAATATTTTCTGGATTCTTAACTAAATCTTCTTCAAAAAAAGATTTTGAGATTTTTCCTTCTTCTGTGAACTTAGATGTAATTTGTTGATTTAAGTCATTAATTAAATCTTGATTTTCTCCGTACAAAAGAATTACTTTTTCTTTAAAAAAATCCTTTTTTTTTTGGCTTATCTCTTGTGATTTTAAGAGCATTTAAACTAATTTAATGAGACTCTAGATTTGAATAAGATATTTTGAATTATAGAATCTAATAATACTCTTTTTTCATTATTTTTTACTAGAATATTATTTGATAAATTGTCTGTTACAGAAACCCTTTTATCTTTAGTTATGGCATCTTGGTATATTACAACACCATTTTTATCTTGAAATTGATAGCTCACTGTTAACCTAATAATTTCTTCAGTTGCAATCCCTCTTGCATCAACAAGAGAGCTTTCAGCTGTATCATAGATTTGAGCTTTAAATATATATGCATTTAAATTCTTTTCATCTTTCTTAAAATTTAATTTTTGTTCTAAATTAAAAGCCAGGTCTTTATCACCAACTATTTCTGATTTAGAAATAATTACTTGTTTAGTACTTCCAGTATAAATAGGCGAAAAACCACAATGATTTAAAATGACTGATATTATAAGAACTAGAAAGAATTTATTTATCATTGGTTACAATATTAAGTAATCTGTTTTTTATAAAAATCTTTTTTATTATATTTTTTTCTTCTAATATAACTTTAATATTTTTAATTGCTAAGGATTTACTAAAGATATTTTCCTCGCTTTCGTTATTAATAGCGTTGATAATTGCTCTTTTTTTACCATTTATTTGAATTACAACATCAAAATAATCCTTTTTTATAAGGTTATTTTCAACTTTAGGCCATTGTTGTGAACTTAGATTATTTTGTTTTGTAACTTTCTCCCAACATTCATTTGCGATGTATGGAATGAAAGCGGATATAATAATTAAATATTTTTTATAGGCATCTACAATAAATTCTTTTTCTAAAATTTTCTTATCAATTTCTTCATTAAGATTATTTAAAAAAACATATAATTTCGCAACAGCAACATTGATATGGAATTTTTCTATACATGTTGTGATTTCGCTTATTAGAAGATTAATTTTGGTTGAAAATTTATTTTCAGAGTCATTATTTTCATTTTTATATAGTTCTAATTTTTCATAAGTTCTCCAAATTTTTTGGATATATTTAAATGCACCTTGAATTCCATTATCACTCCATTGTATGTCTCGATCTGGAGGACTGTCCGATAAGATAAACCATCTTACAGCGTCTGATCCATAGATTTTGATAATATCGTCTGGATCAATAATATTTTTTTTAGATTTGGACATGGCTTGACTATCGCCTTTTGTAACCTTTTCTTTATTTTCTAAAAAATAAGATCCATTATTTTCAATAACTTCTTTTGGGAAAACCCATTTTCCTTTTTCTGTTTTAAAAGTTGGATGACAAACCATGCCCTGAGTAAAAAGATTTTTAAAAGGTTCAGAAAACTTTAATTTAAATTCGTCTTTTAAAGCCAAAGTAAAAAATCTTGAATAAAGAAGATGAAGTATAGCATGCTCAACTCCACCAATGTATTGATCCACAGGCATCCAATAATTAGCATCCTCTATATTAAATGGCTTATCTTTTGCTTGTGGTGAGCAAAAACGCAAAAAATACCAAGAAGAATCTACAAAAGTATCAAGAGTGTCAGTTTCGCGAACCGCTTTCATTCCAGTGGTTGGACATTTTGTATATTTCCAGGTTGGGTGATTTTCTAATGGATTTCCTGGCTTGTTAAAGTCAACATCTTTAGGAAGCTGGATGGGCAAATCTTTTTCTGGAACTAAAATAATTTCACCATCCTCTCGATACATAACAGGAATAGGACATCCCCAATATCTTTGTCTTGATATACCCCAATCTTTTAAACGATAAACTATCTTAGAATTACCAACGTTTTTTTCTTCTAATTTTTTAATGATAATTTTTTTCGCTTCTTCTGTTTTTAAATTATCAATGAAATCTGAGTTAATAATATAGCCATCTTCAGCATAAGCTTCATCTTTGATATTAATAGTTTTGGATTTGTCAGGTGTTACAACTGGAATAATTTCTAAATTATATTTTTTTGCAAATTCTAAATCTCTCTGATCATGAGCAGGACAACCAAATATAGCGCCAGTTCCATAATCCATAAGTATAAAATTAGCTACATAAATTGGTAATTTTTTATTTAAAAAAGGGTGAAAAACAGAAAATTTAGTCTTAAATCCTAATTTTTCATTTTTAGATAAAAAAGATTCAGTTCCAGGATTTTTTAAAGCAAGATCTTTAAAGTTTTTAAAATTTTTATCATCTTCAAGATTTTTAGTGAAGGGGTGGTCGGGGGCAATTGCTAAAAATGACGCTCCAAATATTGTATCTGGTCTTGTAGTAAAAATTTTAATTTTAATATTTTTTAAATCGGAGATAAAGTTGATTTCACATCCTTCAGATTTTCCAATCCAATTTTTTTGCATTAATTTTACTTTTTCTGGCCATCCTTCTAAATTATTTAAAGAATTAAGTAATTGATCTGAATATTTTGTAATATTTAAAAACCATTGATTTAATTTTTTTCTTTCAATGACTGCTCCAGACCTCCAGCCTTTGCCGTCAATAACCTGTTCATTTGCTAAAACAGTATTGTCAACAGGATCCCAATTTACGTAACTTTCTTTTTTATAAATTAATCCTTTTTTAAGAAAAAAAAGAAATAAACTTTGTTGGTGTTTATAGTAATCTTCATTGCATGTGGATAATTCTTTGTCCCAATCAATAGAAAGACCAAGTCGTTGCAATTGGGATTTCATTGTAGAAATATTTTTTAATGTCCAATCCTTAGGGTGTAAATTATTTTGTATTGCTGCATTTTCAGCAGGTAGGCCAAAAGCATCCCAACCCATAGGATGCAAAACATCAAAATTATTTAATCTTTTAAAATTAGCAATGACATCTCCCAAAGTATAATTTCTCACATGCCCCATGTGAATATTTCCCGAAGGATATGGAAACATTTCTAAACAATAAAATTTATTATTTTTATTGGTTTTAGTTTGAAAAATTTTTTCTTTTTCAAAAAAATTTTGCCACTTTTTTTCTGTTGGGGTGGGATTGTAGTTATTCATTAAACTAAAAGACTATTAATTTTGTTTTTTAGTTTCCTCAATTTTTAAAATTCTTGCTGTGTTAATAATTGAATCTTTTATTTCTTTGGTAAAATTATCTTCTAATTTTTTTATAGTACATTTTCCAAGAGCATCACAAGTTTTTTTATGAGAAGTTATTTCTATAGAACTAGACTTAAGTTCTGAACTCAAAAACTTAACAGTTAATTTTATTTGTTCATTTGAATTTTCTTTATCGGAGTACCAGTCATAAACAATTATTCCTCCTGAATAATCAGCATTATTTAAAGGAATAAAATCTAAACTTTTTAGTGTTGCTCTCCATAAAATATTTGATGAGGCAAATTCAAATGTATTTGATCCAGATTTTCCTCCAATATCTCCAAAAAGACCACTATTCGACCTAGCATTTTCTCTGGCTTTTTTGACAGGATCAGGTTCAATATTAACTTTTTCCCCAGTGACAGGGTCTGTTTTGCTACATTGTATTAAAAATACAAAAATTAATAAAAAAATAGTGCTTTTATGCTTTTTGAACATAGAATAAGGCAGTTTAATTAATGATTTTAACTAAATCTATTTAATAATATTAGATTAAATGTTGTATAAATACAACACAACCTAGCAAATATAATATAACAACGTGTTTATTATAAAATTAGAGCCCCTAAAATGTTAAAAACTGCTCAAGTATTTAATTATGAAAATAATTAGATATGCAATTTATAATAACAATAAGGAAAATATAAATGAAAAAACTAATGTTAACTACAGCTTTAGCAGGATTACTAGTAGGTGGTAATGCTATTGCTCAAACTACTGTTACAGGTGAGTTACGTTTAGCTTTGCACTCTTCTGCAGCTAAAGGTGATTCAACTGCTAGCAAAAGAAGTATTGGTAACGAGCAACAAATCAATATTCAAACAAAAGGAAAATTAAATGTTGGTGGTTTAGACTACGCAGCTGGTTTTTCTCTTGAAAATGATGGTTCTCAAACTACTACTTTATATAATGAAAACGTTTACATGGACTTCACTAATGCAAGTTCTGGTACAACAATTTCTATATCTAGAGACCACATGCAAAGATCTGACACAGATAGATCAAATGGTGTATTCTTCGGATACTCACCAGTAGATACTGCTGACGGTTCAACTGCTGCAACTTCATTGTTCACAGCTAGTGGAACATCTGTTGGTCAAGCATACGGAATTGGTATTATTCAAAACGTAGGTAGTTTTGGTAAAGTATCATATTTCTACACTCCATCAGCGGGTGATACTGCTACTACATCAGAAGGTAATGCTGAAACTGACGCAGAAAGCGGATATGAAATCGGCTTTACAGGCGATCTAGGAGTTAAAGGTTTAGATGTTTATGCATTTAAAAACCAAGTTAAAAAAGCTCCAGCAGACGCTAAAAAAGGTGAATTTGATAACATCGGTATTAAATATACTACAGGTCAAATCACTGCTGGTTACACTAAGAAGCACTACACAGCTGCATCAACATCGGCTGCTGCTAACGAAACTACGGAAAACCACTATGGTTTAGCGTATGCTGTAGACAACAATTTAACTATTGGTGTTTTCAAAGCAACAGTTTCTAAAGATGGTGCTGCTGAAAAAGAAAAAGTTAACTATCTTCAAGTTGGTTACAACTTAGGACCAGTAGCTTTAACAGCTGGTTATGCTGAAAACAGAAATATCGGCGGAACAACTGCTGCTTCGTCTGATTCAGACTCAGTATTTGTAAGATTAGTTGGAGCGTTTTAATTAACCTCAGTTAATTTTATTATTAAAACCTGCCCATGTTAAAGTGGGCAGGTTTTTTTTTGCCTATTCGGCGATTAATCTTTGAAAAGAAAAAGAAGAAGCTTTAGTTAGATTAATTTTTTTTATATTTTTTTTTGTTACCCCACCCAAAGCACATAGGTTTGCGTTCCATGTTTTAGATATTAAATTGAACTTAATCGGACCAAGAATTTTATTTTTTGAATATTTCGGGTTAAAGAATAGGGGTGACAAAGCAATAGTTTCACATTTTTGCATTTTTTTAAAATAGTACTCCAATTGATTATGGGCCGAACCTATTATGTGGAATTTTTTTAAAAAAAAATCGTTCAGGTTTATTCTTCTGTTCTTGCTTGATATAAAAATTCCATTAGTTTTGAATTTTAAAGCCATTTTATAATTATTTATAATGTACAGTGGAATTTTATTTTTTGAACAAAAGTCTTTGATTTCCGCACATTGCTTTAATGAAGTATTACTAAATTCTTCGTTATTAAAGATTATTTGGACGTTACTTAGGTTTTTTATATTTTTTTTTATTTTTTCGTCTAGATTTTTAATAAAAACGTATTTTTTTAATTTATAAGTTATCATTTATTTTAATGAATATGAACTTTTTGCACAACTTTAAAACTATAAGAAATGAGATAAAAAATCATTCTAATAAAGTTAATTTAATTGTTGTAACAAAAAATCAGAATTTCGAAAAAATCAATTATTTAATAGCCGAAGGCAATAAAGATTTTGGTGAAAATAAAGTTCAAGAAACTAAACTAAAGTGGCAAGAATATTTAAAAAAAAATAGTGATATAAGATTACATTTTATAGGCAAATTGCAGTCTAATAAAATTAAAGGTATGGGAGATTTATTCCAGTTTATACATTCTTTAGATAGTATTAAAAATGCAGAACTGTTAGCTAAAGAAGAAATTAGATCATTAAAAAAATTAAATTATTTTATTCAAGTTAATCTTGCTAATGAAATTCAAAAATCAGGAATTCAAGAAGAAAATTTAAATGAACTTTTGGTCTTTTGTAGAAAAGTTAATTTAAACGTTGTTGGATTAATGTGTATTCCTCCAGCTACAGGTGACTCATCAATTTTTTTTAAAAGATTACAGCGTTTGTCCTCTGATTATTCTTTAAACGATTTGAGTATGGGAATGAGCAATGATTATAAGGACGCAATTAGCTGTGGAGCAACTTATATTAGGATCGGCTCTGCAATTTTTAATCAAGATTAATTAGTAGAAATCTTTATTTTAGTATTTTTTTTTATTATTTGTAAGAGCTTTACTAAATCAAACTTTTTTAGCGCTATACATCCTGCCGTAGGTCTGTAGTTGCTTTTGGCAATATGAATAAATATTGCACTCCCTTTGTTTTTTACAACTGGATTTATATTGTAGTTTAAGACTGCCAATAAATCATAAATGCGATCGTTTCTATAAAGTTTTTCATAACCAAATTTGTTAGGTATTTTTATTTGCTTATTATAAAAATTGCTATCTGGATCGTCACACCAGCCCATATTTTTTTTAATCTTAATTTTTTTAATTGAAGTTCTAATTTTTTTAATTTTATCTTGTCTGTAATAGATTTTTGTTATTTTAAATATTCCTTTAGGAGTTACATTATCACCTTCTTTTATTTTTTTTTTAATTCCGTTTTTGCCTAAAGCGCAGCGAAACTTTAAATTTTTATACTTTAAATATCCAGATTTTTTTACAATAATCATATTAAATGTATTATATATTTATTTATGAATAATATTCATCTTCATATTATTGGGTCAGAAACTTTCATATCTTTATTGGATGAGTTGAATTTTAGTTATAATATTAGTTCTAATAAAAATATTAAATATAACAAACACGACGTCTTTGTTAGAATTGTATTTGTTGAAAAGTTACAATTAGTAGAGATTAAAAAATATTTTGTAGAAAATATCCCAACTATTTTTCTACTAAATACTAAAGATTATTTAATAAAGAATAAGTTAAATTTAAAGGAGTTTCACGTTGCTTTATTTTTGCCAATAGAAGTTCTGTCCTTTAGAGAAATATTAAATATTTTAATTACAAAGTACAATTTTTTAAAGCAATCGAAAATTATTATTAATGGTTATGAGATAGATTCAAATCAAAGAGTTATTATAAAGAAAGGCATTAAAGCTAAACTTACAGAAAAAGAAATTAATTTAATTTTAATTTTAGATAGAAATAATGGTTTAGAAAAATCCTCTTTATTAAAAAGTATATGGAACCATAGTTCAGATTTAGAAACCCATGCTTTTGAAACTCATCTACATCGATTAAGAAAAAAAATGAAAAAGTTTTTTAAAGATGCAAAATTTATCATAGAAAAAAAATCTTTATACTATTTATCTAAATAATATTATTTATTTATTTCAATCTTGCCCCAATTTCTTGTATTATTTTTGAAGCAAGTATTGATCCGGTTGTTAAGCATTTTTTAATTTCAGATTTATCTAGATATTCTTTTAGAAAACCAGCGGCGAATAGATCTCCAGCTCCAGTTAGATCTACTATTTTATGAACTTTTTTACTATCGCAGTTTATAATTTCATTATTTTTAATAGCTAAACTTCCATTTTTACTTCTTGTAACAACTATTAATTTATTCAATTCTTTTAATTGATTAATAGAATCTAATAAATTTTTTTTATTTGTTAATTCATTTATTTCATTTTCATTTCCTATTAAAATGTCTAAGTCATTTTTTAAAAGGTTATAAAAATCATCTTTATGTCTAGTTACGCAAAAAATGTCAGACAAACTCATTGCAATTTTAACTTTATTTTTTTTTGCTATATTAATGGCATGTTTGAACATTTTCTCACTTATCCCTTTATCCCATAGATATCCTTCCAAAAAAATTAATTCATTATTTATGATATTGTTTTCATTTATATCTTCTTCTGAAAGATGAGAAGATATTCCAAGATAAGTGCACATAGTTCTTTCTGAGTCAGGAGTAATCAAAATGATAGAGGCGCCCGTAGACAAATTCTCATTTTTTTGAAGATAAGAAAACTTTACATTTATATCTTCAAGACTTTTTTTGTACATTTCTCCAAAACTATCAGAGTTAATTTTTCCAATAAAAGACGGTCTTCCTTTTAGATAAGCAATTCCAGACATAGTGTTAGCAACAGAACCGCCTGCTACAATTTTTTCAATTTTAATATTTTTTTTAAGATCTTCAAATTCAGATTTATTAATAAGTTTCATGGAACCCTTAACAAGGTTCCTTTTTATTAAAAATTCATCATCTACTTTTGTAAGTACATCAACAATTGCATTGCCAATTCCTAATATTTTTTTATTCATTTTTTCCTTTGTATAGGCAAACTTTATTAATTAAACACTTTTTGCATAATGGATTTCTAGCCTTGCAGATATATCTTCCATGTAAAAGTATTAAATGATGCGCTTTTTTAATGTATTTTTTAGGCAAAATTTTTAAAAGTTGATTTTCCACTTGTTCTGGGTTTTTGCCATTAGAAAGGCCCGTTCTGTTAGCAACTCTAAAAACATGAGTATCTACAGCAATAGTCGGCTTATTAAATGCGGCATTTAAAACGACGTTTGCTGTTTTTCTGCCAACTCCGGGAAGAAGTATTAGCTCTTCAATTTTATTTGGAACTTTGCTTTGATGTTTTTCTAATAAAATTTTAGATAAATAATATAAATTTTTAGCTTTGTTGTTAAACAGTCCTATACTTTTAATAAGATTTCTTATTTTATTTATTCCAAGTTTTACAAAATGTTTGGGGGTGTAATATTTTTTATATATGTCTTTAGTAACATTATTTACGTTAAGATCCGTGCATTGTGCTGAAAGAACAACAGAAGTTAATAAAGTAAATTGATTTCTATATTTTAAAGATGTTTTTGGATTTTTTATTGATTTATTTAAAAGCTCAATAAGCCTTAAAGCTTTATTTTTATTGAGGAGCATTAAAAAAGATTCAAATACTTTTATAAAGTTTATTTCAAGCCAAACATATCTTGCATATTAAATAAGCCCTTATTTTTTTTGCTTATCCATATTGCGGCATTTAAAGCCCCATCGGCAAATAGATCTCTAGAAAAAGCAGTATGTTTTAATTCTATATTTTCTATTTTATTATTAAAAAGAACGGAATGTTTGCCAATAGTAGTTCCTTTTCTTGTAATAAAAAAATTAATTTTATCTTTTTGTAAACTACCTTTTTTATTTAAAAAGGTTTTTCCTTTTATTGATTCTAGATTTTTGTTTTTTCCTTTGGATACGGCATTTGCCAACATCAATGCTGTTCCTGATGGGTAATCAACTTTCATTCTATGATGATCATCGCTAATACCTATTTGATAATCATTAGGAATTTTTTTTGAGAGAATATTAACAATATATTCTAGAAGATTAATACCTAGACTCATGTTACCAGATTTAAATATAGCAATGTTTTTTGAATAATTTTTAATTAAATTATTTTGTTTTTTAGTAAAACCTGTTGTTCCGATTACAACTTTTTTTTTTAATTTTTTTGCGTAATTTAAAATTTCAAGGGAAGCTTTAGGTCTTGAAAAATCAATAATAACATCTGTTTTTTTAAAGGCCTCTAGATTATTTTTTTGCGTTTTAATTCTATTTATAGTTTTCCCTGACTTTAGGTCGGTTAAACTAAATAATTTTAGATTTTTATTTTTAGATATTCTTTTAATGAGAATTCTTCCCATTTTTCCAAGAGCTCCCGTGATTGTGATGTTAATCTTTTTCATTAATTACCGCTCCAAAATTTTTTAGCTTTATTTATAAAATTTTTTATTTCTGAATTATTATCTAAATCTTCTAAAGATTTAAATTTTTCGAGCAAGTCTTTTTGCTCTTTTGATAAAGATTCGGGAATTATTACATTTGTTTCTAGATATAGATCTCCGTAATGATCGCCCCTTACAACAGGCATGCCTTTGCCTTTAAGTCTAAATTGTTTTCCAGATTGCGTTCCTGTGGGGATTTTAACTTTTGATTTTCCCCCATCAATTGTTGGAACTTCTATTTCTGCTCCAAGCGCAGCATCAGTCATAGATATAGGTAATTTGAAGTAAAGATTTTCTTCAGATCTTTGAAAAATCTTATGTTTTTCAAGTGTTATAAATACATAAAGATCTCCGTTAGATCCGCCTCTATAACCAGCATCTCCTTTTCCTGATAATCTTATTTGTGTTCCATCATCAACACCTTTTGGAATTTGGATGGAGAGATTTTTTTTTGTTTTAACAGCACCAGATCCTTTGCAATCTTTACAAGGATTGGAAAGCACTTCACCTTCACCACCGCAATCAGGACAAGTTTGTTGTAAAGTAAAAAAACCTTGCTGTGTTCTTACTTTTCCATTCCCATTACAAGTTGAGCATTTTTTTGGTTTTGAACCAGGTTCTGCACCATCACCGGAACATTTTTCGCATTTTTCATTTGAAGATAAGTTAATAGTTTGTTTTTTTCCAAGATATGCTTCTTCTAAGGTTATTTCTAAATTAATTTTTAAATCAGAGCCGCGATTAGATCTTGATTTTTTAGAGCCTCTTCCACCACGACCAGAACCCATGAAGTCGCCAAAAAAATCATCAAAGATGTCAGAGAATGCGCCAGATTCAAAGCA
>Ga0209298_10002208_pt1 | contig 12204 bp, 35 predicted proteins | sample S_140806_EF_Meta_FD_187325 | JGI IMG/M metagenome (GOLD analysis project Ga0209298, IMG submission 187325) | Freshwater microbial communities from Lake Simoncouche, Canada to study carbon cycling - S_140806_EF_MetaG (SPAdes) (version 2) | ecosystem: Environmental > Aquatic > Freshwater > Lake ...
AACAGCAGGTACTTGAAATGGATTGCTTGAAGGTCGTACCAGCGCTTGGACGGCTTTGGATAGGCGCCGACGCTATGCGCCTCGTCAATGATCAGAAGGTCATAGTGGCGACCAGCACGTTTGGGCACCTGCTCGTAGTTGGTCACCTCGACTTTGGCGGTTAGACCAAGAACGTCAATGTCTTGCTGGATTGATGCAATTGCCTTTTTTTTGGTAACAATGATGCAATTGAGCACTCCAAGCCGCCGAGCGGTTTCTAAGGCGGTGAAGGTTTTGCCGGTGCGGACCTCCCCGCGCAGGTAGGCGACGCGGTGTTGGTTCAGGATTGCGACGAGGTCGCAGGCCGCCTCCTGTTGATAAAGACGAAGTTGCATGAGGTTGCAATGGGTGCGCTGATGGTATAGGATCCACGAGTCAACTGCAACCCGCCATGGACAACGCCGCATATCACGCCCATTCAGCCGTCAGCAAAAGCCACCTTGATTTGGTGGCCCGCAGCCCGCTGCATTATTGGTCCCGGTATCTGGACCCAAATCGTGTGCCGCAGGAGCCTACTGCCGCCATGCAGATCGGATCCGCCGTGCATACGCACATTCTTGAGCTTGACCAATGGGACGCCCAATACGTTGTGGCACCCGCCGGGATTGATCGGCGCACCAAGGTTGGCAAGGCTGAATGGGACGTGTTCCAGACGGCTATTGGCACCCGGACGGTGATCAGCCGCGAGGATGCAGATCTTGTGATGCGGATTGGGCGATCAGTGCTCAGCCACCCTGCTGCGGCTTATTTGCTCGGCTTACCTGGTAAGGCAGAAACAACGCACATGTGGATTGATGAGATCAGCGGCCTGCAATGCAAGTGTCGGCCGGATTGGCTGCTGGATGACGGCAGCATCATGATCGATCTCAAGACCACGGAGGATGCAAGTCCCAAAGAGTTTCAGCGCTCCATTGCCAAGTGGCGTTACCACGTTCAAGCTGCGTGGTATTTGGACGGCATTGAAAAAGCAACAGGCAAACGCCCAGAGCAATTTATTTTTATTGCCGTTGAGAAAAAGCCACCATACGCATGTGCCGTTTACGTTGCCGATGCGCAGATGCTTGAGATCGGCGGCCAGACTGCTCGCGCAGATCTGGACAAACTCAACGTATGCAAAGCTACCAATTATTGGCCTGGGTATAGCGACCAGGTGGAGGTTATTAACCTCCCACCGTGGATGCGACCCAAGGCTGATGGGACTATGCCCTCACCAACTGAAATTGAAACTTACTAATGGAAAACACAGCAATTACAACCACGACTAACAACTCAGTCTTCTCCGGCATCCAAGCTTTTGAGGACGCTCAACGTATTGCTAAGGCTTTGGCCAGCAGCACTTTGATTCCACCGCAGTTTCAAGGTCAGCAGGGTTTTGCCAACTGCTTGGTGGCGCTGGAGATTGCAAACCGAATGGGTATCTCGCCTTTCCTTTGTATGCAGCATCTGCACATCATCCATGGCCGCCCAAGTTGGAGCAGTGCGTTCATCATTGCCATGGTTAATGGCTGCGGCCGCTTCACACCGCTGCGGTTTGAGATCAGTGGCAGTGGCGACAGCCTTGCTTGCTATGCCGTTGCCACGGACATCAAGACTGATCAGGAACTGAAAGGGCCGACCATCACGATGGCGATGGCCAAGAAAGAAGGATGGGCCACCAAGGCTGGCAGCAAATGGCTAACCATGCCGGAGCTGATGATTAGGTACAGGAGCGCTGCTTTCTGGGGCCGGCTCTTCGCCGGTGACTTGCTGGTGGGTCTACAGACCCAAGAAGAGGTAATTGACGTGCAAACCGTCAAGGTTTCTGCCAACGTTGACGATCTCAACGTCAAGGTAAAGTCTGCACCAGTTATTGAAACTGAGCCAGATGATCTCTTCTGAGTTGACATTCCTTACTGATCTGCAACTTGCTGAGCGGTGGCACCTCCACCGCCAGACGTTGATCCGATGGCGATCTCTTAATAAGGGTCCCGCTTATTCAAGGTTCAACGGTCGCGTGCTCTATCCCCTGGCCGAGGTGGAGCAATACGAAAAGGCCAACACCATCACACCTGACAACCAATGACTTTCAAAGCCAACGGCGCATTGTTCAAGAACACACCTGAGAAGCTGCAAGAGCGGTTCAAGGATCGCTATGACCCCAGCCGCAACTACCCAGCGTTTGATGGCGTGTTCAGCATCAAGGAAGATGACCGGATGGCGTTTGCCAGCTACATCATGAACGCCAATCCTAATGATCGCGGTGAGATTCCGGTGAAGATCAGCGGTTGGACTAAGCAGGCTGCAAGCGGCCAAAACTATCTGAGCCTTGCCTTCGAGCCTGACTACAAGACCATGAAGGCAATTGAGGAAAAGATGGCTGCTGCCGGTGCGGCTGACAGCCTGGCCAAGGCAACGGGCGGTGCCGTGGTCGAGATCAGCGAGGTTGATATGTTCTAAGGCTTCATCAGTAGCAGCTCTAGACGGGCGATCTCATTGGTCGCCTGCTGGAGCAATGCTTGCTGAAGATTCCAAGAACGGTAAAGCGTTGCCGCAAGTGGTCCGACGTTTTGAGTGATCTCAAGACGCCGGGCCATTACCTCAACTTTGAGTTGATCCTCGGTCGCCACCTTCGGAATCATCCACTGACCAAAATCTTCCACTTTTTACGGGCAGACTGCCCCATAATGCCCGATGAATTGCAGAATTTGCGGTAGCAAGAACAACCGCACGCCGGTCACTAACGGGCATTTGCCTGATGAGGTGGTCCGCAAACGGGTCTGTTTGGCTTGCGGCCATGCATGGTTTACGGTCGAAATGACTGTCCCTGTTTACGCCATTGGCTGGTCTGATCGGCACCAACACAAGCCGGTGCTGCGGACACCGATCACGCTGGAGCCAAGCTTTGTTGAGGCTGCTGACGTGATGGGCAACCTTGCCAAGGCCAATGCTGCCATCCAAAGGAAAGCGGCGCTCAAATACGGTGAAGAATTATGACATGCCATTGACCCACACCGCAGGTGGTGTATAGTACGAGAACAGGGGCAAGCTCCTGCATTCAATCAAATCCAATCCAATGATTAACAATCCCATCGTCAACCGCCTTGCCGTCATCGTCCTGATGTTTGCGGTTTATGCCGCAGGCGTCAGCAGTGGCAGCGAGCAGACCGTTCTTACTGCTCAAGGTGAACCCGTTTGCCAGCAGGTGCTTAAGCCATGACCCTGCATAATTACTACTTCCGCATCCGTGACGCCAACGTCTACGAGTGCATCAAGGCCACCAGCTGGCTAGAAGCCAAAGCCATTGCCACCGAAGAATGGCTGCCGTACTGGAACCAGATTGAATGGCTTACACCTACTGACCACCATCAAGTAAAACTTCCAAATGTCTAACATTCAAGGTGCGCTGCTTCTGTGGCGCGAAGACAGCCAAGGTCGATACGGTGAAGGCATCAGCCGCCCCGTACCTAAAGCAAAGACTAAGTTGTACAACTTGATCGTGTACAAGTCCTGCTCGATGCCAATGACCATGACGATGCGTGCCGAAAGCAAAGCGGCTGCCATCACCTACGCTCAAAACCGTTGGCCTGATGCTGTGATTGAATCCAAATGATTGACCCACTTAAGCGTCTGCAAGCACTGGTCGGCGATTCCGGTCTGTTCAAGGCTGGCCGTGATCATGAGCGCGAACACGTCAAGGCTTTGATCCGCGTCCGCATGGATCAACTGCACCACAATTCGATAGCGTGGCAGGAGTGCCGCAACCTTTACAACATCATCAAATGAATCAAGCAAAACTGGACAACCGCCGCCACGAAATGATGGATGCGCTGTATGAGCGCAGCGGCCGCACCTGCAACACCTACACAGGGTTGTGGGATGAGTTTGCCCATGATCTAGCCAACAACACGCGGGACGTGGAGTACGAGGAGCTGTTTGCTGCGGTCTGCCTTGCCATGGGTGACACGCAATCGGTGTTGATTGAGAAGCACGCGCAGCAGGCCATCCAAGTTGTTCGCCGTTACGTCTTGGGCAAATGGGCGTAGGAGCAACATCAAAGCGCAATCGAAATCTTACGGTCAACATTCGCGTCACAGAAGAGGAGGTTGCTGCCGCCAGAGATTTTGGCAACGGCAACGCCTCTCATGGTTACCGGATGGCCTTGCGCATTGCCACTGGCCGCAAATCAAAACCGATTCCATTGAGTACACTGCTGCGAGCAGCTGCTGAAATGGCAGCTGATCTTGAAGCCTCACCTAAACGCGGAGCACCTAGGCAATCAACATGAATGAACCGTTTTTTAAGTCTTATCTTCTTGGCCGTAATTTCCTGCTTGAGGATATCAAAACCCTTACCAATCCAGAGTTAGACACTTTGGACATTGAAACTATGGCTGCCCTTGAGGAGGCGCGGTATCAGTACGCACGGGTTGATGACAAGACCACAGTAGAAGCCGGCCCAGTGTTTGCCCGCATGAAGATTGCGGGATACTTCCAAGCTGCTATCAAACGTGAGTTGAATGCAAATGACTGATCTGGTCAATCATCCGCCGCATTACACGGCTGGCGCAATGGAAGCCATCGACGTAATTGAGGACGTGGTAGTACGTGCCCCCGATGCGGTGGTGGGCGGCTTGCAATGGCAAACTCTAAAATACTTGCTGCGGCTATGGGACAAGGGCAATGCCTCTCAAGATGCAAAAAAAGCGCGTTGGTATCTCGATCGACTTATCGCCAAGCTAGAACCATGAGCGTACCTTTCCTTGGTTGGCTTGAAAATTGCGCCGTGAGGTTTCTAATCTCCAGCCCACGGGTTGGCTTCATTGCAATCAAGCATCACAGCTTCACTCAAATGTATGTTGCACAAGATCCAACTGATCCGCAAATTGCCAGCATCGACTATGAGTCAGAGCCACTGTCGATGCAACTGGAACGGCTGTACCATGAGCCTTCATATGGTGAACTCGAATGATTGTTCTTTATAGCGGCAGGGTAATTGTTGAACGATTGCGGTTGTCCGAAAACTGGCGCGCCAAGATTCGCCTACCAGGCCGCCCTGAAACAATCCTTGACCTATGCACACCAGATGTGAGGGAGGCTTATATCCGTGCCCAGTACCACTATCTAGCACTACGCAAAAATCAACCAATTGAAGAAATTCAATCCGAGTTTCATGGAAAAGCTAAATGCTGGTCTTGCATCCATTGGTTGCCACGCGGTAATGAATGCAGCCTTGGATTCCCCGAGGCACGGCAGAATGGGGGGCGCTTTGCCGCTCGGTGCGGGTTGTACGACGATGGAAAGAAAGGTTCTGGATCGAATGGATAGGGGCGAAGGCCGCTGGATTGAGTTGTTGGACCACAGCTTTGGCGAGGAGCCTGTGTACCGCGCCTGTGGGCAGAACGGTGCCATGTGCCGGTACACCAACGACCTGTGGCAGGCTGAGATTTATGTGCAGTACTACTGAGTAGTACCAAGCCAGGAGTCAATGGCCTCTTCGCGGGTCAGACTGTAAAACTCTTGGGCACGAAACCACTCGCGCCAATCACGGTGCCCCTTGCTGCCGTTACAAGTGATACAGGCGCCACAGAGGTTTTCTGGTACGGTCAAGCCTCCAAGCACTTTTGGGGTGATGTGATCAAGTGTGGCGCTGCGGGGGCCAAGTTGCTCGTTGCAGTAGGCGCAACAGTAATCACTGCGGATTAGGACGGCATCACGCCAGCGCCGCTTCGCCTCCTTCCTCGGAATCAATGTCGTCCCGTCGATTTGATGATCCACTGTTGGCATCTGGCAGGGGAAACATTTCGATCTCAAGCGACAGCAAATCATCCTCGTTCTCGATGAACTCGGTGATCCGTGCATACATGTCTGCTGGCAGCTCTTCGGGGTCAGTCTCCGAACGAACCACCACCAGGGCAGTGATCTCGAACAGGTATGACCGCACGAAGCAGTAGCCGCTGTTCCCACGTTAGCCAAGACCCATGATCATGAAGAAATGCAACAACCTATCGACACGCGCTGTCTGTGGTGTATTGTGTTTGTACGGGAGGCGACTCCCGCCATCAAATCAAATCCAATGAACATCACAACCGCTTCAACCAAGGCCGAGATCATCGATGCATCCTGCGAGCTGATCGACACCCAAGCCGAGCAAATCAACGATCTGAAAGAGCGCCAACTGATCCTCTGGGCCATCGTTGGCATCCTGTCCGTGTTGCTTGCATTCGGCGCCTAACAACCACGGGGCGCTTCGGTGCCCTTTTCATTACCACCTAATCAAATGACCTACTATCGCTGCGAATGTCTTGCTGAAGATCTGATCAACCGCTACATCGCACCCAAGACTGGCTGGGACAAGATCAAAGAAGAAGACTTCCAGCGCCTTGCTGACCTAATCTCTGACAAAGGCGCATGGGCAGGCTTTTGCATGGTCAAAGCAATCAGCAGCTGGATCGACTAATCATGAACTACGCACTTCAAATCCACAACGTCCAAGTGGGTCCATTCATGACCCACATTGCTGCCACGGTCTATGCCGAGCAAAACGGCCATGACAACTACCAAATGATTGAACTGTACGATCCAGCCGAAGCCGGTGGCATAATCGCGCAGCAGCTAGAGGTTGAAGTCACGGCGCAGTCCATTATTGACAAATGGAGGTATTAATCAATGACTAACCAACACCCAATCACCCCACCGCCTGAGCTGGTGCAGCAGTGGGCAGACATGTTGAGCCACCGATCAGACCATGCCGTGTTCAGCCTTGCCGCCCGCTGGGGCAGCGACCAGGAGCTGGAGGCGTGTTGTATGTGGCTAAGCCGTGAGGTCAGTAATAGTGGTTGGGAGTTGCGCAACCAACTCCGCATCGCCCGCCGCCCCAAGCCGCCGAGCTTAAAAGAGCAAGCGCTGGAAGCATTGGGCGCAGACGGATACTCCATGCTTGCTGGAAAAAAGCTTGAACCCGTTCAGCTAAAGATTATCCGCCGCGCACTGGAGGCATTGCCCAATGATTAACACTCGCATGATCCAAGCGTTTGCCGTTGGCTTTCTTTGTAGTCCACTCACCTGGATAGCAATTCATCACTTACTGAACTACAAACGATGACTAACCTCTCCCCCACCGCGCAGGCAGTGCTGGATGCTTACGGCGATTTTGAAGCTGCCAACGTCGATGCCATGGCCGCCGCTCTTCGCGCTGCTGCTGGCTACATGTTTCCCAACGACACAACTCAGCAGTGTTATGACCGCATTCTTGCCATCGCCGCCGAGCTGGAACGGCAATAATTTACTTCAACCCTTGCTCGCCGTGACGCCGAGATCAGCGTTGTAGCGGCCAGTTTGGGCGTATGTGCGTTCTGGGGTGCCGGACACCAAGATGAATTTCATTTGCCCAATCCGCATCCCAGGCCAGATCGGCAGCGCATTCAACCGCCTGCTGTTCTTTAGTTCCATGGTCAGCCGTGATCCATACCAACCGGGATCACACCAGCCAGCCTCAGCGTGATCCCAACCATCACGGGCACGGCTTGACTTGAGCACAAACTGTGCGCCTACATAATCAGGCAGGTGAAAGATTTCCCTTGTTTCAGCAAGGAAAAATTCACCTGGTTTAATCCAGTACGGCTGTTCTTCGTTGTAGTTATGAATGCCGGTGATCTCCAGTTCACGGGTGCCGGTAACTTCGATCATGATCCGATCACCAAGCGTTACATCTAGTGATGCTGGATTGAGGTGTGCCTCGACGTAAGGCGTGACCATTTGCCGCTTTTGGCAGAGACGGCGGATCTCAAAATCAGGTAATAGCACTGATAAAAATTAGACGCACCGCAGCCTAAGCGATGATGCACCATCCTGAGTTGGGTCCATCCACCATCCAGCGTGGTTCCCACGTTTTGTAGTCGTAGTGCTGCTTGGCACCAAAGGTGCTGCCATATTCGCCTGTAGCTACGTTCATGGCGCCCCATGGGTCGTGGACGATGTAGGAGCCGCGCTGGTTGTCATAGCCGATGATGCACAGCCAGTGACCGCCACCTGATGGTGCTGAGGCACTGCCATGGTGCAGGAAGCCAGCAGGCACCGGCTTACCTGCATCGATTTGCTGCTGCACTAAGGCACGATTGCCGTTGGTTTTGAAACGTGCTGAAACGCCATAGTGCTGCAACGCTTTAATCTGGACCGTCGAGTTGGTCGTGTCGCCGATGGTAAACACAGTTTTGATGTATTCATCATCCGAGTGGATCACACCCGGCTTGAGCGTCATCAGCAGCATTGCGCAGCTTGAGCTAAAGCACGTCCTCCAGGCGTCGCGGTAGTTATCCCGCTGGCTTTGGTACGGCGTCGGCAGTGGGTTGGTTGATGACTGTTTACCAGTCTGACTCCAGGTCTTAAACCACGCCTGCTCGCGGCCAAGAATATGCGGATTAACTTTGTTTATCGCTTCCTCCAGTTCGCTGATCGCCGCCATCTGATATGGCAGACCCTTGTAATACTTACAGATGTCAAGCAGCTTAATGCCAGTCATTTATTGTCCAAGGTGATTGAATGCGCATCTCACCGCCAAGATCGCGGCTATCGCCTGTTTGCAACTCATCATTAACCGGCTGCTCAGTGTAGATCGGCTTAGGTTTCTGGAGTTCGATCTCGCGGTCAATGACGGCTGCAGCCTCAGCTACAGCAACATCAATTTTGGCGGGCAGCGTTGTCTCGAACTTCTTGCGTGCGATGTACCGCTGTGCCCGCTCAAAATCAGAGCGTGTGTCGAACGTCCAGATCAGCCCTTTTTTGGCTTCAGTGACCGCAGAATTTGAAACACCAGTTGAACGATGCTGTTTGCCTTCCACTTGGGATTGAGGCCGATGATCTCGGATGCGGCTGCAACAGCAATCCAGAAGATCGGATTGGCAAGGATAGCTTCCATGACTGGAAAAGGTGGTTTTGCCCAGCTTAGCGCCGCATTTCCAGCTTGATCAAGCGGACATCATGATCCATAACCTTATCTTCAACGTCACCGATTTTTTTTTGGATTAACTGCTGATTGCTGAGCACGTCATCCAGTTTGGTTGGGACCGTGTAGCACAGGTAGAAAATGCCAGCGCCAGCACTGCCAACTGCCAAGACGACGATACCAGCCAATGCTTCCTGACGAACCCCGCGCCAGAACCCTGGTTGTGGTTCAGGGGTTGACACGGCAGGCAGCTCACTGACCGTATTTTAACAATTGCTAAGCTTCCTGGTAGATGAAGGTGCTGTCCTCGTACATCAGGGCATCGGAGTCCTCGGTCAGGATGTACTCCGTTGCTGCTGGCGTTGCGGCACCACCGCTCAAACTGGTCTTGATGCTTGGACGCAGTGAGCGCTTAAGGCTAGTGCGTAAATTTGCAGCCATTAGCCTGCGCCGATTATGGTCGCGACAGATGGGCTACCACCGTTAATGGTGACCAACCGCAACCGTGCGTAATTGACTGGACAACCACTTAAGCAATAACCAGTGGTGCCATTGGTCAAGATTGTATAGTCAGCATTGTCTTGGTTAAGGTTAAAATAATCAACGCCGTCAAGGCTGCCTTCAAATCTGACTACAACGCTGGTGCCGATCGAAGCAACTGTGACTTGATATGTGATTGCTTGAGCGCCGTAGCTCAGTCCGTTCTCGGTTACGCCAGTAGAGGTAAGCGTATCCAACACTGCAAACTGCCGTGATTGAAGCCTTTCGTCTGCGGATGGCATGGTTTTAGACGCTTTACGGTAATTCTATGGTATCAGCCTTCCAGCAGCAGGATGTCCAGATCCTCTAGCGCGGCGACCCTGGCTTGCAGTGCAGAAAATTCCGCAGCAGTTGGGACGGTCGTCCACGTTGTTGCGAAATCAGCGCTTGAGGTTTTGGTCAATACCTGAGTGGTCGTACCACCAACCGGCAGACCAAGTGGTGCAGGGGTTTGGACAATGACTGTACCATTAACTTCTGTAACAACTACTGAGGTCATGCCGTGTAACCCTCGCTGATGTAAACGATGCCTTCTAGATAATACTCTTTGATATTGGATGGATTGGTGAGCAGCACGTCGTAAAATGCCTCATCAGGTAATGTTGCTGTTTGAACAGCGGTCAATGCAATGCTGACTGATCCAACACTGCGGTTGGTATAGGTAACGGTGAAATCGGCATATTTTGTGGTGCGGGTTTGATTCCATACCTGCGCTGCAACTGTCCAACTGGTCAGGTTGATTGGTGTACCAGAACCATCTTTGAATTGCAACGCAATGTAATAATCCGCCCGACGTTGCAGGCTGATGTTGTACGTGCCTGGTGCTACTGCCATGAGGTCAGTCTAGCCTTTACCCTGACCACGGCGCTTCTTACGGCCATGGTTGGGGCGCGACCGTTTGCCTTGACCTTGATTGGTCAGTTTTGGAGCACCCGGCTGGTGGGTGATGTGTGACGCACCAGCCTTTGCGCGTACTGCCATGGCTTACCAGGGGACGCCAGCAGCCTTGGTGGGGTTGCGCTGCTCATCGAGCTGGGCTTGCAAAGCAGCTTCTACCTCGGCCACCTTGTCAGCGCCAAGTGCTTCCTGTACCCAAGACACCACTTCGGCCTCGGTGAGGTCAGCAAAGGGGATCAGGTTGTCGGGACGCTCAAAACCGATGGACCCGTACGCAGAAGAGGTGTAGGTGTCATCCTTGGCGTCCACGGTGTAGTGGGCGGTAAACACAAAACCGTCAGCAGTTTCACGCTCAAGCTGAGCAATCTTCCAGGTGGTAGTAGTCACGGGTGCAGCGGTAGCCATTGGTTAGAAGGTGTGATGAGAGTGGTAATTATTCAGCCCAGGCAGCAGTAGCAACAGCCGCCACTTTGGGGTCTTCGTTGGTTAGGTCTGCATCCTTCTCCAACACATGACGGTGATAGGAAGTGGACAGCACCACGTCATCTTCTAGGACGCGGGTGGCCTGGCGGACCTGGATAGCACCAGATTCCAGGACTTCGATTTTGTCGACGACGACTTCTTTGATGAGAGCCATTTTTAGGAACTGCCGACTGGCAGGAACGGGTTTGGATGGGTCGTAGTTTTAAGCCGGGTTGCGGGCTTTGTTATTAGTTACGGTAAACAGCAGAGATTGTGATTTCCGTATTGGCTCTTGCGTAAGGAGCAGATGAGGCTCCAGTTTGACCAGTCCCAAAAGTAATGCGGAACACACTTCCCGTAACTCTGCCAATGAAACTGGACATTACGGCACCAGTATCTCCGTTATAGAAAAATACGCTTCCGGCGGATTCACCACTATTTGTGAATGGCAGGCTTATGTCAATGTACCCAAGCGGGGAGCTAATTGCCGAAACAGTTGCTTGAGCACGGACGGAAACAGTGTTGCCTACCTTTGTGTACGAAGCAGTAATGCTGGAAAGTGTGATTGTTCCACTTGTACTTGGAGTTGCTGTCGGCGTAAACGTCCCTTCTTCGTAATCGTCCAGCGTGTTTGGATCGGACGAGGCGACTTGCGTGGCGGGGAAGGTCAAGCCGTCGGATGTTTGGAGTTTGGCGCCAGAGGTGTTGGCCGTACTCGTCCCCACCAGGAGCCTGCCGGAGGAGTCCAGCCGTGCTCTTTCGGCGTTATTGCTCAAAAATACTGTTGAACTTCCTGCCTTTAAGCTTCCCAAGCTTAATATAGAAGCTGTGTTGTCAAACTCAATAACTGCATGGCGCGTTCCGCTATTATATATGTCAATTCCTGTGTATTGTAACCCGGTATTGTCTACTTTAAATTGTCCGCCGTTAGTCGCTCCGACAACGTGTAGAGCACCTGCCGGGCTGCTCGTCCCGATACCGACGTTGCCAGCGGAACTTACAAACAGCCGCCCCGTGCCCCCCGTCGAGATCGCCAGTTGGTCGGCGCCAGGGGAGTAGATGCCGGTGTTGGGGTCCCCGTCAAAGCTGAAGCTTGGTGCGGCGGCTGACCCAGCCGGTGCGCTGGCAAGCAGTTCGCCAAACGTGATCTTCTTGTTCTTATCGGCTGCCGCAGCCTCACTAATATCGACGATGGGCAGCAGGTCACCAGTGGCTGGTGCTGTCAGTGCTGCCAAATCCGTGATTTTGCGGTTAGCCATAGGAGTCCTTGCGTAGTGTCAGTCTAGCCTTCGGTGTCAACTTCAGGCGTTGGTGGTGCAATGAATTCACCATCAACATAAGTCCAAC
>Ga0209298_10002209_pt1 | contig 12196 bp, 30 predicted proteins | sample S_140806_EF_Meta_FD_187325 | JGI IMG/M metagenome (GOLD analysis project Ga0209298, IMG submission 187325) | Freshwater microbial communities from Lake Simoncouche, Canada to study carbon cycling - S_140806_EF_MetaG (SPAdes) (version 2) | ecosystem: Environmental > Aquatic > Freshwater > Lake ...
TATATTAAATTTATTTTGCAACTTATCATTTTATTTTGTATTTTTGCAATATGAATAATCTTTTATCAGTTAGCGAGTTCGCAACCTTACATTCAGTAAGCCACCAAGCCATTTACTATAAAATTAAAACTAATCAAATAAAATTTATTATGATTGGTAAAACAAAATTTATAGAGAAAACATCAAAATATAAACGCAGAGCAAAAAATAATTGCTTTGATAATCAAGTAGTTACATATAAAAGTAAAAATAAACATTAAATTATTTTGCAGATATTAAAAATAAGTTTACCTTTACAATATATTAATAACTTAAAAAAAAGAAATCATGAAAAAAGAATTAAATTTTAAACAAACAGGTTACGGTCAATGGTCAGTATCAACAATCCATTATGGTAAAGAAATCAAAATGCATTATACTGATGCACAAAATTATGATTTAATTAGCAGTAAAGATAGAGGTTACATCTCTGCAATAAAATCAATAAGAAGTCAAATAATTAATCTTAACAAAATTTACAAATCATTTTAATTTAACCCCCAAAAAGAAATCATGAAAAAATTTAAAATTGACTTCCTGGATTGCGATAAATGTATTGCTTTCACAAAATTTACCAAGTGGGAAACCATTGAAGACTGCAGACTTTATGCTTATGTAGTTATGATGAACAAAGTTAAAACTATTCAAACCTTTAATATTACTGCTGTATGAATATAGAAATCCGCTCAGAAAACGTTGTATATATTACAATCGGAGAATACACCTATTACATAGATGATTCAACTGGAGAACAAATAATTGAAGTTTACCCAACTCACGACTTTTAATATGGAAAATATATCATTATACGGATTGAAAAAATTACAATCTGATTTTCCTAAACAAAAAATTACTGGATCAAGGCAATCATTTGAATTTATTAAACAATTTTATTCCGATGACATCTCAATTTATGAAAGTGTTTTTATCCTTTTGCTTAATAGAAATAATACTACCATTGGTTATGCTAAGATAAGTCAAGGCGGTATAACTGGAAGTGTAGTTGATATTAAATTAATAGCAAAGTACGTTGTTGATAGTTTAGCAAGTAGTGTTATTTTAGCACATAACCATCCATCAGGGAACTTGCAACCAAGCCAACCAGATAAAGATATTACAAACAAAGTAAAAGAGTCTTTAAAATTATTAGATAGTATTTTATTAGATCATATTATTATTACTGAAGATGGATATTATTCATTTGCAGATGAACAAAATTTATAAACCCCTAAAAAAAACAAATCATGAAAATCGAAATCAAATCAACAAAAGAATTTATTGAGGTTGTAGACATCCAACTTCCTAAATTTAGAAAGTCTTATGCTTTTTATTACAAAGTATTTAGCGAAGATAAATGTATATGTATAGAGCCTGGACTAACCCCCTCAATTAGTTTATGCCCTATATCTAGAGCTTATTATGCAGACTATATACATGATTGCTCAGAATCTGAATATATGGCTGCTTATCACGATACTTTAAAAATTATCTTAGACGAGAAACATGAACTATAATAACGAACATTACTTATGCATCAAGCGTGCATTGTTAAAAGTTAATATCGATATTAATGATGTTCCTGAAGTTCGTGAAATTATCCTTCATGCTTTAGAACTTACTTATATGGATGGAAAAATTGAAACTTTAAGAAACGAAATTAAACTTTTAAAACATGGATAATCAAGTATGGTGCATGGCCCGATATTGTCATGCTGTTAATTGGTGGCAAAAGAATGGTAGCTTTAACAAAGAACTTTATGAACGTTTCTTAGCCATCCGATATGCCGACTGAACCCTTTAGCAGTAAATCAATGATGTATATCGAATTAGACATAGACCAACTTAATCGACTGCAAATGTTTAACGATCGTTTAAAATTACATATTGATAACCTACCAAGAAATTCAACTGGCAAACGTGCTAGGTACTTTGAACAAGTAAAAGTTATGGAATTATTTATTCAACAAAACATTAAAAAATTTATATGAAAAAAGAAATACAGGAATCATACGATAAGATTTTCAAACTAGAAAGTTTGATATTAGAACAAGCAGCTCAGGGACAAATAACATGCGGACTTGAAATGCAAATGAGAATCGAAACAAGTAATTATTTACGTTTAACCAACTCAATTTTAAGATATGATGTACGACTTAGACCCTGAAGACTATACTAGCGGAAGCTACAATCAATGCTGGCTAACCGAACACTGGTATCCAAACGAGTTATTAGTATTAGATATTAATTACCCTGAGCATCGTTACATATTTAAAGATGAAGCTATTCGATATGTTGAGCTTATTGCTAAAGAGAATGATTTTACCGATGAGGAAAAACTAAACTACTTGTTAGACATTTTAGAACAAAAAATATAAACCAATAAACCCAAATAAATCATGAGCAAAATCATCGCAGCATCAATTGATCTAACAAAGTTAGACAAAACAAGAATCAAACCAGGTAAAAATGGAGCCGAATACTACGATATTAGTATTATCCTAAACGACCAACCTAACCAGTATGGACAAGATGCATCCATAACTACAGGACAAACAAAAGAAGAAAGGGCTGCTAAAGTTAAGGCAAGCTACATCGGTAACGGAAAAACCGTATACGATTCAAACAATTCACCATTTTAAAAACCCAAAAAGAAATCATGAGCAACCCCGAAAACAATTTAGTAAAAATTCAAAACGAATTAAAAGTACCAAAGACAAATGTAAACGCATTTGGCAAATACAAGTATAGAAGTGCCGAAGATATCTTAGAAGCGGTTAAACCTATTCTTTTACGTTATAACGCTACTTTAACCCTTAGTGATGAAATTGTAGCAATAGGAACTAAAGTGTTCTTAAAAGCAACTGCAAAGATAAATGACACTATTTGTTATGGTTATGCAGAAACAAGCGAACACAAAGGAATGAGTGCAGAACAAGCTACCGGAACTGCTTCAAGTTATGCTCGTAAATATGCACTTAATGGTTTATTCTTAATTGATGAAACAGAAAGTGATGCAGATAGCCAAAAACAACCTGAGCAAAAGAATGAAAGTAAACCAATGCTAACACCCGAAACTTTAAAGAAAATGATTACTGCTATTCAAGAAGGTAAGTCCGATAAAGTAAAGGAAGCAATGGAGAACTATACAATTAGCGGTCCACAGTCTAATGTACTTAAACTTGCATTAATAAATGTTTAACGATTTAAAATTCAGAGCTTCAGCTATTGGTCAAATCATGACTAATGGCCGAGCCAAAAACGAGATGGGTGAGACCTGTAAATCGTATTTAAAGAATTTGTTTATTGAAAAAACTTATGGCATCAGAAAGGAATTTACTAATAAATATGTAGAGAAAGGACTTGAAGTTGAGGACATTGCAATTAGTACTTATTCAGTTTTTAAAGGAGGATTCTATACAAAGAACGAACAATGGTATACCAATGACTTTTTAAGTGGAACTCCCGACATCGTATCGGACAATGTAATTGACATAAAGAGTAGCTGGGACATTTATACATTCCCACATTTTGAAACCGAAATCCCAAATAAAGGATACTTTTATCAACTACAAGCTTACATGGAATTAACAGGATTAGAAGATGCATGTTTAGCTTATGTATTAATTGATACCCCTACCCAATTAGTAGAAGATGAAAAAAGAAGGTTAAGTTGGAAGATGGGAATGATTGATAGTGAAAATCCTGAATACTTATTAGCTGTAGAAGAAATTGAACGCAATCACAGTTATAATCATATTCCGATAAGCAAACGTATCAAAGAATTTCACATTAAAAAGGATAACCAGGTAATCGAATCAATGTACTCCAGGATAAAAGAATGTAGAACTTATCTTAATAATTTAATATGATATATAGAGATCATTTTCAAAATTATAAATCTTATGCAATTCCAAAAGCTCAATTAATCATTGCTGATATTCCTTATAATTTAGGTAATAATGCTTATGCTTCAAATCCTGCTTGGTATAAAGATGGGGATAATTCAAATGGCGAAAGTAATTTAGCTGGTAAAAGTTTTTTTGATACCGATGAAGATTTTAGGCCCGCAGAATTTATGCACTTTTGTTCTACATTATTAAAAGCTGAAACTAAAACAAAAAAAGTTGAAGGTGAAGCAAGGCAAAAAGGCGATGCCCCTTGTATGATTATTTTTTGTGCTTTTGACCAGCAAATGTATTTAATTGAACTTGCTAAAAGATATGGTTTAAATCATTATATCAATTTGATTTTTAGAAAAAACTTCTCAGCTCAGGTATTAAAAGCAAATATGAAAGTAGTCGGTAATTGTGAATATGGATTAATTTTATATCGTGATAAATTACCGAAATTTAGAAATAATGGTAAAATGATTTTTAATTGTATTGATTGGCCAAGAGATAATATAAGCGAAAAAATACACCCAACTCAGAAGCCAGTTGAATTACTTAAAAGATTAATTGAAATATTTACCGATGAAGGAGATGTTGTTATTGATCCATGTGCTGGAAGTGGTTCTACTTTAATAGCTGCTGAAAGGTTAAATAGAAAAGGTTTTGGCTTTGAAATAAAAAAAGAATTTCATACTAAAGCTAATCAATGGTTAATGGAAGAAAAACAAATCAAAAAAGATGTTAAAGAGTTTGGGTTTGAAAAAACTAAAATGGAAAAAACAAATTTAACTTTATGGACTAATAATGATTAATTTATGAAAATTAAACTCAAACAATGTAAGCAATGTGGTGAGATGTTTAAACCATTCAATACCTTGCAAGTTGTTTGCTCGGCTATCTGCTCAATGGAATTTAACTCAGAAAAGGAAGTGAATAAGAGAGTTAAGCAAATGAAAGTAGATAGCCAAAGTTTAATCCAGTTGCGAAATTTAGCAAGAGTAAGTTTTCAGATATATATTCGACAAAGAGACAAAGACCTACCATGCATTAGCTGTAATAAGTCCGATGCTAAGTGGGATGCTGGGCATTATTTAAAAGCTGAAATTTATACTAAACTAATATTTAACGAAGATAATGTACACAAACAATGTTCTTATTGTAACCTACAATTAGCTGGTAATCTTATCGAATATCGCAAAGGTTTAGTAAAGAAAATAGGAATAAATAAAGTTCAGGAACTTGAAGATATGGCTGATTCGTCAAGAAGCTATAAATTTACCAAAGATGAATTAATTACTTTAGCAAAAAATTATAAACTAAAAATAAAAAAATAATGAGAAATGAATTTGTAACTAAATTAATTAAATCGTATTTGATTAAGTTCCCGAAACTACCATCTATGACATTGGCACGTTTAATCTATAAAGATAACGACAAACAATTTAAAGATATTGAAGAAGTAAGGAGTTCGATAAGATATTACAGGGGCAAAAAAGGCGAAAAACAAAAATCACAATTAGCAAGTAGGGAGTTCTTAGATCAAAATATTGAATTTGTAATGCCTGAATCTTATGCTGAAACTTTTGAGCCATACGAAATTAATCAGTCAAGAACCTTAATCATATCGGACTTACATATACCTTACCAGGATAACGACTCAATTCAGAAAGCTATTAATTATGGTAAGGAAAAAAAAGTAAATTGTATTTTAATCAATGGAGATGTTTTAGACTTTGCTGGTATATCGAGACATGAGAAAGACTGGAGACAAAGAAGTGTGCATGAGGAATTTGAAGCTACACGTATATTTTTAAATTCGTTACGTGAACATTTTCCGAAAGCTAAAATAGTTTTTAAATACGGCAACCATGATGAAAGATTTGAAAAATACTTATTCTTAAAAGCTCCTGAGATTTTTGATTGTAGTGATTTTCAACTTGAAGTTTTATTGAAACTTGGCGAATTAAAGATTGAAGTAGTAAAAGAAAAAAGACCTATTCGTATTGGTAAACTAACTGTATTACATGGACATGAATTGTTTGGTGGAAGTGGTGGAGTTAATCCAGCTCGAGGTACGTTTTTAAAAACTTTAGAGAATGTGGTTGTTGGACATTATCATAAAACAAGTTCTAATACTGAAGCTTCAATGTATGGGGATGTTTTTAGCGTTCATTCAGTTGGTTGTTTGTGTGGTAAAACTCCTTACTATATGCCAATAAACAAATGGAATACAGGATTTGCCTACTGCGAATTAGATATTAAAACAGGTAATTATACTTTTTACAATTTAAAAATTATTAACGGAAAAATATATTAAAACCTAATTTTAACACAACATTAAAACCTAATTTAAACACTAACTTATGACAGGATTAAGACACGCACTCAAAGAATACTTTATGGTTCATCAGATAGCTGGTAGCAACCCGATATTAGCATTCGATAACTTAAAACAACAGTATGTGGTTTTTTGGTACTTTAAAAAAAATACTATAATTAATCTTGGTTATGAAATAATATTATAGTATATTTGCAATAGTTATGGTTTGTGCGAACCTTTTAATAACTACTTATTTAGCCTATTGCTGGCGGAGCGCACACTCCAAAAGCATTAGGCTTTTTTAATTTAATTATGGCTAAACTAGGTTATACATGGTACCCAAAGGACTGGGGCAATTCAGATAGTGTTTTCGAATTATCTTTATGCGAACGTGGATTATATAGAGAATTTATTGATTTCGCAATGTTAAATGATAATAAAACTGAAATAAAAAAAGATGTTTGGCTTCGTAAATTTTCAGTTTCGATAAATGAATTAAATTTAATTTTAGATAAATTATTGCTGTTAAATCTTATTGAAATTAAAGAAAATATATTATTCATTCCAAGTTGCGAAAGTCGTTTAAACTTAGTACGTGGAGGTAGTATTGGAGGTAAAAAAAGTAAGCCTATACCGAAGCCTATAGTGAAGCCTATGCCGAAGCCTATAGCGAAGCAAAGAGAAATAGAAAGTGAAATAGAAAGAGAAATAGAAACTAAAATAGAAAATAAAGTAAATATAAATTCAATACAAAGTTATTTTAAAGAATTACCAACCTCAACTAATTTTGAATTAATTGCTATTGCTTTAAATATTCCAAAAGATAAATTAACTTTAAAAATTGCAGATTTCAAGAAAACATCTAAAATTGATTATCTTAACTTTAACGAATTTTGCAACCACTTTAAGAACTGGGCCAATAAAAACAATTCATCTAACCTAAAACTAAAAACTTCATTTAAATGATTCCAGCAAATACAAAATTAGAAGGTCAATTCCTCGGAGGATTATTAATTAATTCAAGTGAATTCAAATATATTCAAGAACTTTTTCACGAAGAGTTGTTTTATGATGAAAAAAATCAATTAATTGCAAAAGCTATTTTAAGCTTAAATAACGCATCCAAAAATATTGACCTTATAAATGTATCAAACGAGTTAGAAAGTACGCTTAAAATCAACCCTATTAGCTTTTACGACCTATCCTTGCTTACTAATGATGCTATCCTAAATAGGTTTGATGAGAAAATACTAATTCTTAGTGAATTTTACATTAAAAGAAAAATGATGTTTAAGCTTTCAGAACTGTTAGAAAAAACCCAAGAATCAACAAGTGATGTATTTGAACTTTTAGCTGATAACGAAAAAAATACAAACGAAATATTTAACAAAATTTCTATTAGTAAAACTTTTACTGCCTTAGATTGTGCTATTGAAATGGACCAACACTTAGATAAAATTGATAAGTTAATGGATGGCGAGTTGATCGGTTGTGATACTGGTTTTAGTGAACTTAACAAACTTACTTCGGGTTGGCAGAACTCCGATTTAATTATATTAGCAGCTCGACCTGGAATGGGCAAAACATCCTTAATGCTTAAATTTGTTAATTCGGTATTAAATCAAAATAAGTCGGTTTTAGTGTTTAGTTTAGAAATGTCAAAGCTTCAACTATATGCGAGGATGTGTTCACAAATAACCAGCATTCCACTTTATAAATTTTTAAAAGAAAAAATGAATCCTTATGAAAAAGAACTATATAAAAATGAGACTTTTAAGTTATCGAACTCACAATTATTCATCGAAGATAAAAGCGGAATAAGTATAAATTTTATTAAAGTAAAGGCACGTAAATTAAAAAGAGATAAAGATATTAGCATGATAGTTATTGACTACATTGGACTTATTGACAAAGGTAATAACAACAAAAGTACAAACGATCAAGTTGCGGAAATATCAGGAGCATTAAAAGGACTAGCAAAAGAGTTAAATATACCGATTATATTATTAAGTCAGTTAAGTAGGGAAGTTGAAAAGCTAAATGATAAAAGACCAATGTTATCACATTTAAGGGATTCGGGAGCTATTGAACAGGATGCTGATATGGTTATATTTATTTATCGACCTGAGTATTATGGAATAATGGATGATGGAGCTGGTAACTCAACTATTGGTAAGGCAGAATTGATAGTTGCTAAACATCGGAATGGAGCATTAAGCGATATAATTGTTAACTTTAATGGAAATTGTACAAACTTTTATTGATATGAATAAAAAAATTAAAGTTAAATATTTAAAACTTGGCAGAGAAAATATTTGGGGACTGGCTCATTGCGGACTTAATCTTATCGAACTTGATGTTAGATTGAAAGGTAAAAAGCATTTAGAAATATTAACTCATGAAAGTTTACACATACTTTTACCCGAACTTGAAGAAGATGACATTGTGAAGCTCAGCGTAATATTAACTAAAACTTTATGGTCGGAAGGGTATAGAAAGATAGATAACAATAATGATATGCAATTACAAGATGGAAGTAAGTAATATTATCCACAAAAACAAACTTAATGTAGAAACTAACCAACAAATAAAATATGAATTACGAAAAATTTAAACAAATTATTGATTTACAAATCGCTCACAATAAAAGAGTAGATGAACTTTATGCTTTAAAAATTGATACAATAGAGTTCTTTAATGAACTTGGTCGAGCAAATGAATTGCTATGGACTGAAGTATTAACTGAAAATGGCGATTACCATTTATGTTATTATCTATACGAGATGAATGGTATTTATGGCACTCCCGATCTAAACGAAGAATATAAAGACACAAGAGAATTGTATGATTATTTAATAGAAAACAAAGGATTCAAATGAATAAAATTATTGTTATATTTAAACAATACAAAAGTGAATTAACATGGATATATATGTTTATGTTACTTACCGAACTTTCAATATTATCGATTCCATTTTTACTTGGTAAAAGCATTGATGGATTAATTGTAGGTAATTGGTATTGGATGGTACTTTTAGGTTTTTTATATTTCGCATCAAACTTTTTTAATTACAAACGAATGGTTTATGATACAAAAGTTTATAACACCATTTATAACAATATTGCATTAAAGTTTCTTAAAAAAGATGATGTTGATGTTTCAACTAAGGTAGCCAGAACCGATATGGCACAACAAATTGTTTTTGTATTAGAAGGTTATGTACATTATTATATCGCAACAATTGTAACCATAATCGGTTCGCTTATTTTTATATTTTCAGAGAACTGGCAAGTTGGTATACTCGTTAGTATTTCAATTATCTTTATTGTGAGTTCAGTATTTATACTTTATAAAAAAATAAAACAAGGGATCATTATAGCAAATAATCATTACGAAACAAAAGCAAAATCAATTGAGTGTGGATATGCAAGTTCTGAATCTTTTTTTAATAGGAGGGGGAAAATAGAAGTATGTCAATCAACCATACAAGGTAAGAATTGGTTTTTAATAAATACCATTAAATATATTTTTCTAATTTTATCAATTATATTATTAATCAACACATCAAAAAACATTACAATAGGAAGCATTATAACTGTATATTCTTATGTAAATAACTTTTTAATAGCATTACTATCAGCACCAGTTGCAATTGAAATGGTTTTAAGAATCAGTGATGTTTTAAAACGCTTAAATTAAACTAAATGAATACAGCAGAATTTAACAAAGTTATTGAAAAAAGAATTGAATTGATTAAGTTAATTATGTTATCGAAAGGCAAAGAATATTCTACCGATTCCGATAAGTTTCATAATTTTAAACAGTCAGTAGGTATTAGCTTTCATACATGCCCCGAAAAAATAGCTTGGGAATTTGCTGTTAAACACTTTCAATCTATTAAAGATACTTTGGATTCAGTTGATAATGGAGCTGTAAACTTTACCGATAAATATATTGAGGAAAAAATTGGTGATGCAATTAATTATCTTATTCTTATTGAGGGGATGTTAAAAGAACGTTTACTTAACTAATGCAAAAACTAAACAGGATACTCCGAAAATAATACTGATTCCTTTTAACCGCTTTTGTTTTTTAACCTCCAGGTTTAAACCTTTCATTTGAATAGTTAGTGATTTGTTTTCTTCGTCTTTATACTTGATTATAGTTACTTGATTTCCGATAATAGTTTGTAACTTATCTTCATTTTTTTTATATAAATTAACCTGGTTACCTTTTAAGATAACTTGTTGCTGGCATAATGAATCAGATAAATAATAGGTTTCAGCTTTATGGTATTGTTTTGCTAAGAACTTAGCTTTATCGGAGCTAAAACAAATTAATGTATCTTTATTATTTATAATTAAACTTTGAGAATATGCTGTCAAATTCAGCAACAAGGTTATTATTATTAAGCGTATCAATTTCATTTACTTTGGTTTTATATTTTATTATTACTGTTTGTTTTTTAACCTCCAATACGTTTAGCTCCTGAGTGTATTTATTTATAATTAATTTATTCTTTTTAATATCAGAATACAAGCTATCATTAACTTTATTCAAACTATCAATTTCTATTCTATAACCTTGTATTATACCTAATTCATTGTAAGGAGAATATAAAAACCACAATATCAATAAATGGACACATAATGTTATTAAGCACAAAATAATCGATTTATTGGACATTACAATTATTTTCTTGTACTAAATTTATCAATAGTGGTTAATCCTAAACAACCAAAAGCTAAAGCAGTTACACATTCAACTAAGGTGTCCGATGGCTTTATATGTTCGGGTGTAAACTGATTAGCAAAAAGAGTGCTGCATAGCATAATAGTACATATAAGACCACATACTCGTTTACTCGAAATCGTTCCTGTTTCATCTGCTAAGATTTGTTTTATAAAATTTTTCATTCTTTTTTTCCTCTGCTTTTAGTGATTTTACTTTGTAATTTTTCGATTAACATCTCAATCCGTTGCTCCAATAATTCTATTCTTTTTTTGAGTTCGTTGATTTGTTCTTCGTAAATTGTAATTACTTTGTTATTACCCGATGCTTTTAATTCGTTTCTACTTTTGAAGTAATCCCAAACATCTTTTCCTTTGAGTACACCTATTAAGGCGACTACTATGCCAACAATAGTAACCTGGTCCATTTTATTTAATTGCTAAAATTTGTTTTCTGTTTTTAACTGTATAGGATATATGCACCCAAGTAAAATCATACTCATTAATTAACTGGTCAAATTCTAAATTCTCTTTACACCAATCAAATAACTTTTTATTTTCTTCTTTATTACCTCCGCTTATATCAATAGCTTCACCTTTTACATGCTGACTTGTTTTCGAACCGCCTACTTTTGCATTAAGTGATTCACATCTAAAAAATGAATTAACCTTAATAGGTTTATTATACCACGTTCTTAATGGCTCAAAACACTTCTCAGCAACTAATTTCATACAAGCTAACTGAGTATCATTAGGATTGTTTTCTATTCCAAATCTAGTAGCTGTATTGCTTACAGTCGCTTCATCAAAACTAATGTGCTTACTTATCATTTCTTATGTTCTAATTGTTCAACTCTGCGTTCTAAACTATCGTGCTTAACATCCTGGACCATAACCATAGTTTTAATTTCGTTAAGGTCTTTACTCATCTTCATCAAAGCATTAACCCCTAATGCTCCGATGAAAGATAAGATGGCTATCAACCCCGAGACCAGCCATAAAAGAATGTCAAATTGTGTCATATAATACTTTTATATTTATTATCTATTTTCGTTTCATCAATTACTTCTAATTGAGACCAATCAACTTTTTTAATGTTTTCGTTATCTTTTAATTGTGCAACTAAATCAATACTCACTAAATAAGTTGCATCAACTTGTTCAGAACAAAATGGATTAAATTCATAACCTGTTTCGTATTCAAAACTGCCAACCTT
>Ga0209298_10002210_pt1 | contig 12195 bp, 29 predicted proteins | sample S_140806_EF_Meta_FD_187325 | JGI IMG/M metagenome (GOLD analysis project Ga0209298, IMG submission 187325) | Freshwater microbial communities from Lake Simoncouche, Canada to study carbon cycling - S_140806_EF_MetaG (SPAdes) (version 2) | ecosystem: Environmental > Aquatic > Freshwater > Lake ...
TCCAAACAAATGTTAGGATTGTTTCAGCAAACTCTGGATGATTCTTAGCCAACTTATTAAGTTCGGCATTGTACTTTTTTTTGCTTCCATAGTTTCTGGCTCGCTCTAAGTTTTTAAGTATGCTGGCAGCCTCTGGACCAAGGTTAACCTTACCTGGTTTGGCAAAAGATCTTTGGGCTAAAGCCCCTGCTCTTGATGATTTCATATCTAAATCATATCAGAAATTGCGGGGGAAGTCAAGAAAGGACCATAACCCCCAGTATAAGATATAAACCCCTATAGAGGCTTTAATGCCATAAGGAGAATACCCATACGAGGTCCTTGTCCCCATACCTCATGAGTAATCTCATTTGATAGGAAAAGGATATCTCCAGGATTTAGGACAATTTCTTCTTCTCCACCTAATCTCCAGAATGATTGGCCTAGCATTTGAAGATAGGCTGCATCGTGAACATCTCTATGAGGGCTAACTACACTATTGTCTAAAGATATAACTGGACCATCAACATGCCATATACCATCACATTTACAGATACCACCTTGCCAGTCATCGTAGTATGGGCATTCATCGTAATACTTTGAGCCATAGTCCTTGTTTATCTTTTCAAAGAAGTCTTTGAGGTCTGGCATATCCTCAAATAATCTACGGTTCTTTATCTTAAACCATAGGGTCTCAGGTCTTTGTGATCCTTCCGCATTTTTATATAGGAGAGTCAGTGCCTGCTCCCAATTGGTGTTGATTAGAAAGTAGTTTTTTATGAGTTTGTGTCTGTCTATAGGCATGGTTTAATTATAACAGATAATGCTATAATGAGTATATGTCAATAACCCTTATAAATAACATTTTTTCTAATGAAGAAATGGATCACATCCTTAAAACTGTGTCGAGTGTGGATTTTGAAATAGATAATAGTTTAGGTAGGGTTCGTGCTATTCCAGCAATAAAGAATCTTCTACGCCCAGAAATTATAGAAAGTTTTAACGATATCGTGAGTGAGATGGGCTATACCTCTTTGAACATGAGTGGTATAACCTATGTGGAGTATAGCAATTTATATGGAAAACCTAACCTTCCTCCACACTTTGATGGAGATGACAATGATCTGATTATTAATATGCAGATAGATGCTAATACCGTTTGGCCTTTGGGTTTGAACTTAGATATCTATGAGTTAGAGAATAACTCTGCTTTGATCTTTAATGCCAATAAAGAGATTCATTGGAGAACCCATAAAGAGTTTAAGGATGGGGAGTATGTTAATATGATGTTTGTAAGGTATGGCTATCTAGAAAATAAGTCAGACTATTCACACCTGAACCTTAGACAAAACGATTCTATCTTTGATGATATAAGAGCCTTTAGAGATAGTTATCCACAGGACAATAAGCCAAAAATGTCATAGTTATCCACATGTTATCCACATATTAATCTTACTGATAATATATTTAGACATTCTAGAAGTGGAGTGAAGTGGAGCATAGTGGAGAATGGAGCGCTTTCAGAGAGGAGTTCGTAATGTCTTGGGTGCCCCAAACCCTCTATCACAAAACCTTCATATTGTCAAACCTCAAACCTTATATCCCCGATGCGGATGATACCACAGATATAATGGTTTGTCAAGTCCTTTCAAACCTTAAAACCCTATAAAAAAATCTCCCAAAACCAGGGAGAAATTTGATCATATCGTAATCTTTTTTAAACAAACCTTTATGTTATTTAAAGAAACCAGGAGATAATGGTTTGTTATTTACCATAGGGTTAATTGTGTGTATTGTTTCTTTGGATCCCCCGCAATTTTTGAGGGCATTGGGTAAGGCGCATGAGTAACAGTACTGTCAGTGATTTCAGCAGGGGACCTAAAGAAAGGAAAGAAAGCCCTAAGAGTAACAATAGAGTACAACATACCAGTTAGACCAGCAATGGCTTGATCAAACCCTATAGAGTCATGAGGTTGATCATGTCTATGGGATTTGTTCTGATACATCTGTGCAAAATGATCTCTGGCCATAGCATTATTATACACCTGATATAAAGGTTTGACAAACCTTACAAACTATGGTATAAGTTCAGCAGGGGGAAAGTTTTGAGGGTTCGTAATGTCCTGGTTTGGGGATATTATGGTTTGGATCGTAATGTCTAGATATGAGGTTTGGGGTTTGACAATTTGATAAAAGTATGGCACGTGCCTTTTCGGGCATCATTCATTCTGCTTGTCAACCAATTCTGCGAAGTCACTAAACCCGATGTCATCAAGTTCCATACCTTCTAGGAGTAAGTTCCAAGTTTCATTTATGTATTGTTGTAGTGATGGTGTGTCATTGATGATACCCTCGGCAAATGCGAAAGCAAGTGGCAAACCTAAATCGTTGTATTCAACGAAGTCAATCCACTCATCTTCCATTTTATAATTAATCCATAGTTGACCCAAGATTAAAGCCTTGTTGTCAAAAGTTGTTTTTGCCATAATTTGTACCTTCCTTAGTTTCTTTGGCTGATTCTGCTATTACCTGTAATCTATTATACACGACATAGGGCTGAGATTTTGCTATGTATTCCCCAACTAATTCCAAATCAACTCTGAGGTCAGAAACCATGTTGCCGATTTTGTTAGCAACCTTCTCTTCCTCTGTGACTCGTCTGCTTATACGCATAGTTCTCCCTTGTATCCATTGTACCAAAAAGTGGGGGAAAGAGCAAGCCCCACGCCTGCCCCTTCCACCCGATTAATCTAGGTGACCCAATACCTAGATCTGCTCAGCCAAAACCTTTGGATGATATGCATTAATAAAATCTTGCCATTGGACAACGTTTCCATTGTCATCAATGATAGTCTCTTTAGAGATGTCGATGATTACCGTGGTATCCCCTAGGTCAAAGTTGGTACCAGTAACAGCATAAATACCAAACCCTATCTCATCCAAGATTGAATCTTGCATAAGGTAACTAATCATCATACGGTTGAAGTAGGCGTTATCGCTCCACCTAGGCTTTGAATGCTGCAGGGCCATTGCTAGGTCCCGTTGCCATTCGGTCTCACCCCAATGGCTGTAGAGTACTACAGAGGCCTCATCTTCAACGTCTTTAAATACAAAGTGGATCCGTGCTCCCATTACTCTTCCCCTTCTTTATAGTCTAAAACAACAACTGATATATCTGCCCAAATTTCTTTGGCCAACTCAATCTCGTCTTCCTTTGTTTCACTAAACATTATGAAACTCATATGGGCACCGCTTGGCTCGTGAATAAGTTCTACTTCGTATTCGTTCATAGAAATGTAACGGTCCCTTCTAATTTGATACGCATAATGTCATAGGAGTCAATTGCTCCCGCTGTGTATTCATCTGAAGCATGATTACCTTCAGCATGCATTTCATCTCTGAGTGCGGTTAGTGTTGCTATTCTTTCTTTTACATACGATAACAGTTCTTCGTGGGTCATTATTTCTTTTCCAATCCTACTAGGGTCATTTCTTCAAGTGTAGCACATTCTGGACATTTTTCCAAATCGTGCTCATCAAAGGCATCTCTGATAGTATTATCAGGGTCCTCAAATTCAGCGCTGCAGTTCTCACAATAGAACCAGTTATAACTTACTCGTATCTGCATGTCAGTGTTGGGTGGGCACGGTACCTCAGTAATGAAGTATCCTAATCTATTTACAAATCCCCAGCCGTTCCATACATAAGACCCACCGTCGTCGCCATCACCATACATCCAGATGTTGGCTTCAGGCTGCTCTTTAACAAAGGCCACCTCATCACCATATGTCTCAAACATAATGCCGCCATAGCCGTTGTCAAAGGAGGCATTGTTATCTATATGATTAACGATTGGCTTATATGTATCACACCACTCATCAAAGTCCATCTCAATAAAGTTATTCATTTACTGCGTCCAATGATACAGGGGAAGCATATTCCTTATCGTAAATGATATAGTAGGCTGCTGACAAACCATCAACAAACCCTGATGCCTCAGTTCGCTCCATAGACTGCATTGCGTCTGAGTAGTCATCATCTTCTTCTTCTTTGGCAATCTCTAGGAAATCTAAAGTTGCCTTATCAATCATCTGTTCAAGCATTTCTTGTGGGGTCATACTAGGGTCTCCTCTATGTGTTTTCTTTCTATAGATAAATTATACGTCATGCAGTACATGTTTGTCAAGGCCTCCATATATCCCTGCAAAAACCTGTCATCATTGTCTCCGTCAAGGAGACCTTCCATGTCAAGCATTTCTACTTTTAGGTGTCCATGCATGAGGTCGATAAGGGGGATAGAGACATCCTCTAAGGCCTTCTCTAAATGTTCGGGGATGAAGGGATACTTATCGCTCATTGATATACTCCAAGTAATGCTTAGAGATATGAATAGCACCCTCTAGGTAAGGAACAATGCTATCAGCACCGTCCTCGTTTTCTAAGTCCTGCTCCATAGAGAGGATAGTTATCTTTAGGTATTCTGCAAGTGTGTTTAGGTCCATATATTAATTATAGGGGTTTGAGTTGATTTTTACAAGTTGTGTGGGTGTGACCTTGCTCACATCTGTAATGATCGGAGCGTAGGCTTCTTCATAACTAATATAGTTTAAAAACCTACCACAAGGGCACTTCATCTGCACTACCCCCAGGGGAAAGCCAAAGTCATCTCTGACAGTAAACTCAACCAGGGCATCGCACTCATCAGGATCACAAACAAATGTATATCTACTCCACATTGTCAAAGTACCCTTCTGCCCATAGGCCCTGTAGGAAATCATGGGCGGTAACTAAATAATTATGAATAGCAGGATTCTCATCAGGGTTAATAAGTAAATCAGCCTGATAGACTCCATAGGTCATGTCTGCTAGATCTCTTTGTGTATATCCTAACATCAGTTCTCCTCATCCCACCAGTATTTGACTATTGTATTCAAGGTAGTGTGGATGCTACAATCACAATCCCCACCGTTCATGTTCTCCATGTATTCGAGATGTTGTTCATTGTCCATGTACATCTCATTGACTAGTTCATCAATCGTTCTCATTGTTTGGGTCATGTATTAATTATCGCATAATCTAGGGGAAATGTCAACTCTATCGTAAAGATTTTATGGTTTGACATTTTGGGGGATCTTTTATAGTCTTCGTAAAGATTTTTTTATTTGACATTTTTATGTCCGATTTGTACTATTTGTTCCCCACGTGGATTTTGCGAAGTGTACGGGACTTGAACCCGTGATCTCTACCGTGACAGGGTAGCGCATTAACCAACTATGCTAACACTCCATGCGAGCAGTTTTAAATCTTGCTCAGGATTTTTTTGTTATGCTAAAGACATAACATTTTGTACAACTTTTAGCAAACGATTTTTTTCTGCGTTAATAGCAGGGTCAAATCCGCTTGCGCTTGCGAGCATAGATTCGTTATTAACACCACGAGCAGAACGATACCAATCAAGGCGTTCAGTTAGCGCATTGAAAGCACCCCATGAATTACCCGCAATCATTCCGTTAAACTCGCCTGTGTAAATGTCGTTGATGACATCAACTTTATTTTCCCACTTCTTTAGTGAACCCTTAGCATCTGTTTCTGGCTTAGGATAAGCAGCAAGAATAATTTTATTGAAATCAAGAGCAGTGACTTCTTTCTCAATCATTGCCTTAGCCATGATGTCGAATTCGTCCATGTACTTGTTAGCCATTCCAAGAGTTTCACGAGCAATAGCAACCTTACCGCTTGCTGTTTGTGTGTGACGAATCTTGAATGATTGCTTGATGCCATTCTTCTTTTTGATTGAACCAAGCGCAAGGTTAAGAGTGTTAGCGCACACTACACGAACAGGTGTGATGCTTGCTTGAATGGCAATAGAACCATCGTGTGATGTGTTGATGAGCAAATAAGTTTTTACCTTATCGGCAACACCAGTAGGGTCAAGAACTGTTTCTCGCTCTAGTGCTAACGCACCGAATACAACACGACCACCCTTGATTGAGCCAGCCGTTTCCCAACGACCACCACCATCTAGAATGTTATCGCCGAATGAGAATAAATCTTCATTCTGTAAAACATGGTAACGCTCACCAACGACACCAAGAATGTCGGTCTGAGAGTTATCTGTTGGGTTAGTACGCAAAACATATTGGTATGCCTTGTCGCTTGTTAAGTGTGTTGGGGTTTCCAAATCTTCAAGACGAACATTCCAACCATTAAGACTAGCAGCAGCCAGCATTTCTGATGTAGATTTTTCTTCTGTGAAAACTGTACCCAATCCATGCCAAGCAGGTTCACGGAAAGATGCGAATGATGCCTTGCCGTTTTGTGTTTCTAGGTCATGTGCCATGAGTTTATTTCCTTTTCTTTTGTTGTTAATCTAAGTATACATGGGGGGACTGACAAAGTCAAATCGTATAAGCAATCATGGGACAATTGGGGCATTTCGTAACTGTATCGTAAATCACAATGTGATCTTGATCATGTGGATAACCTGTGGATAACCCCACGTGTAAAATTTTAAGAAAATTAAAAGTGAGCCGTTTTACATCGTGCTCAGGATGTTTCGCCACTTATTTATACTGGCTGTACGTTGGCCAGTTGTATTAGTAGCCCCCTACTAAATATCTATGCGGTCCACACTGGATGATAACCAAGAAATATTATCTGAGTTATATTGAACGGTATCAAAATCAATATCGTGAATTACATTCTGTGCAGACTCTTCATCACGAGCATTAACGGTTACCGAATAAAGAACTGTAACTTCTAATTCAAATTCTTTTGTTAATTCAAATCCAACGATTTCCGCAATCTCTTCTGCTTCTGATTCGTTGATAGTCCCTTCCTCTAAAGCCTTAAGGGTCCACTCTTGCATGTCTTCTGTAATTCGGTTACGTTCTGCAGAATCTGCATATGAGCGCTGAGTTACTTTTTGAATGTGGTCCTCAAGTTGAGCAATGCGCTCATCTTTAATTTTAACCTGAGATAGAAGGAATTCTTGCGTTGTGTTTGGTATTACTGTTACTGATGTTTCTGTTTGGTCCATGGGGGCCTCTTTCTGTAGTTGGTTAATTCAATTGTACTGGGTACCACTGACATTTGTCAAGGACCCTTGCGGGGAGCAGTTTTGATACTTACTCAGGTAGTTACACTTCTTGCAGTTGGTGTGAACTGGCTCTATAGTATTTCTGTGATCGCCCTAATCAGCCTGGCGAATTGGAGTGGGGCTTTTACACCCCACCCAACCCTATTTATAGGTACTGTGCTATTGCGTTGTAAGTTGAGGTATTAACTGTTTCCTCATCTGTCATCTTTAATAGACGAATTGCGTTTGTGATTTCTTTCTTTGACTCACGATAAGTGCTGGAGTGAATTACCTCGAAGTCCTTTTCAGGCTCTGTTGGGAACTCTCCCTCTTTTGTGATGATGTCGAAATCAACATTAAGAGTGTTGTTCCAAGAACGATAGTTTGTGCGAAGGTTCTCAGCCTTTGAGAAGTTGGCAATAGCCCACTTTCCAATTTCTACTTTCCAAGCCTCATAAGCAAGGGTGTGCTTTGCTTCTTTTGCGTTTTGTGTTGCGTAGTCTGCTTCTAGGGTAGCAAGTGCTTCCTCTAGTCCTGCGATTACTTTTACTGTTGGGATTTTTACATTTATTGCTTTTGCTCTAGCCATTTGTTTCTCTTTTCTTTTATGGGGTATCAGTTGGGGGTGTTGAGTAGTTTTAATTCATACTCAGGAATAAACTATTTACTTACTTAGCCGTCCAAGTTGTGTAACGGGCTGAACCATTTACATCTAACTTAACACGAACATTACCATTTGCCTGTGGTGTAATCTCTGTGATTACTCCGCTGACCTTTGACTTTTGTGTCGTGAAAGTATCTCCGACTTTGTAAGTTGCTGTTGCTACTGCCATTGTTTTTCTCTTTTCTGTTTAGGGGTTGTTATTTGGTTATACCTAAGTATAACATTTTGGGGATAAAAATGTCAAATCCATTTCGACATTTCTCACATTGTGAGATTATTTGCTTGTCTTGACCATAGCAAGGCGTTGTGCGCCATTTGCCAAGATTAGACTAACTCTGGTAACCTTATTAGACATTGGTGTAAAACCTGCGATACGACCTGTAACGCCTGTCTTGCTGGTTGTGAATAAATCACCAATTTGGTAAGTGTATCCGTGAAGTGTCATTGGGTCTTGCCTTTCTGTTGTGGGGGTTTTGCTTATAGTATAATTCTAGCAGAAAAATGTCATAAATGCCAATCCAGCGGGGGATTTGCGGTGTGTCCTTAATCACATCTTAAAGGCGTGTCGTAACTTGACAAACCAAAAGTTTTGCCACGTGGATCCTTGCAATTTTTATTGGTGAAAAAATAAAAGTATTAACAACCAAATTAAAAATATTAATTGCAAGGAATTCATTTATCTCATTTCTTACTCGCAGAAAAAATTATGTCACTCTTAGAGTATACACAAAGTGAACAAGAAACGCAAGCGGACCCAGCGGATGAGATAAGTGGAATTTGTTTATTATTCTCAGGACACTTAGCAGCAGGCTTACCAATCATTTCTTTTACATCGGCTTGACCGATAGCAAAATTCTTAGCAAGGTATGCCATGCGAACACCGCTATTAATTTTTAGATCAACGGCAGTTTTAACATTCTCACTATCAGCAGAAAAATAAAGTGATAGGTTTTCAATGTCTTTAAGGATGAGAGCAGCACTCTTCACACGAGTGTATACCCAGAATTGAACATCAGGATTAAGTTTAATTACATCAGACCAGGCAGTGGTATAAGTATCATTAAAGAAATCTCCGTCCCAGTGAATGCGAAATAGCATAGGGGCGTCTTTCTTTACACAATCAGCCTTGAAATCAGCAATCATCTCAGCAATGAGATTAAGCATAGTTAAATAGTCTGCGTCTTTTAGCAGGGCCCAATTGTGTAGCAGGTTAACCTTTACGGTTGGGAAGACCTTTTCGAGTTTTCCTGCGTAGCATACGCTTTCACATACGCTAGTGGCACCAGGGCACGAGAAAGCCTTTCCAGCAGGTAGGCCAAAGGTATTTGCGATACTTGCTTGTTTTCCATTAGGGGTGACGGCATTAGCGACCTTTCTGTCTTTAGATCTTTTTAATTTAAGTGTATTAGTAGTCAAGGCCGAGACTCATTTCTAGAGCAATGTCTTCGTTATAGTGAGCGGACATTTCTTCTAGCAAGCAATGAGTACATTTTTCTTCATATGCGTCTACCGCATTTTCTTTACATGAGGGGCATACAGTTGCGTAGTATTCATCAAAAAATTCATCTGCGATATTTCCCATGGGGCTATTCTCCTTTTTGTTGTTTATATAATTCTAGCATATCTGACTGACATTTTCCACCCTTGCGAGTGTATTTCTTTTTAGAGGGTACGGCAGATGCTGCGTTGCTACGGCGTAATTCCATAAGCCTGCGTAATTCCTCTGGAGTTTTCTTCATAAACTAATCTTAGCATACATGGGGAAAAAATGTCAAATCTTAAAATGTGATAAATCTCACAAGGGCGCCACGTGGATTTTTGTGCGGGGAAGCACACAAAAATACTTTTAACTATTCTTCTTCTTGAATAAAAACATAAAGCGGAATTGTATCAGTGTAACTATACAACACAACTTCTCTTTCACCAAACTCATTTTGAATTTCTATTGAGTAGTTATCTCCTGTTGAATCACTTTCTAAATAAATAACTTCAACAATGTCATCACCAACTTTAATTAAATCGCCAAGCATTAATTGGCTTGGTGTTAGATTATCTGCATGTATTAATTCCATAGCAATCATTGTATCAGACATTTCAATCCTCATCTACTGGGTTAATAAACCATTCAAGGTGGTGCTGGTCTACAATAGCATGGGCAGGGGCATGGCTCATACCCTTATAGAATACGCCTTCGGGCATAGCAATAAATCGGTCATAGTCCTCATCATAGTAAGCATCAATAGCATCAATACAAGGTTTAACCATGCTTAGTGGTACGGGTGGATAGTGATTACCTTGTAAGTGATACGCTAACTGCGTTTCTAAATCTAATACGCTATCTGCTAATCCAATTGCTGTTACTGATCCCATTGTTTATACCTCTACGCTTTCGTTGTTGTTAGTTAATTGCTTTATGTCTGCGACATAGACATTATCTTTATTTATTCCATACTTTAATTGGAATTGAAAGACATCAATGGCTTCATCATACGACTCTGCCTCGACATCTATGAAAGTATTAAACTCAAAAATTTCCATTACTTAATCACAACCCTTCTGCCTTCACGATAGAAAGTCTTAGTGTGTAATTTACCTGAAGGCTCTGAAAGATTAACTGTTGAGTATTCATCAGCAAATCCCCAATCCTCAAAAGAATTAAAAGTATTAACTGCCGATAGTGCGTCTTGATAACGCCCTGTCCAATGTACTGGCTTGCTATCATACGATACTGTTACTGCGTATAGGTATTCGTTATTCATTATTCTGCCTCTTTCGTTGTAAATAGTGCGCCTTCATTAAGTAAGCCTAACTCTAAATTAAATAATTCATCGCTATTAGCCTGAGCCAAGTCTATCCAACCTGCGCCCTCGTTGTCAATTCTAAAAATCTCAATGTATCCCATTAACCTTCACACTCGCAATCTTTTGAGTAATCAAATTCGCAAAAATAACAACCCATCATTTCGCTATGCGCTTTGCAGACATGAACAAATTGGCTTTCATCACAACAGTATTTCATTTCATCTTTAATAAAATAAAACTCGGTTTCATCAAGGTATTCTTTTATCATTATTCACCAACCTTAACTGCGATAGTCGCAAACTTATTTCGCAACCCTCTAGCATTAACCTCAATTAAATAGGCTTCGGTATTATCTCCATACCAAATTGCTGGGCGGGGAGTAGCCGATACAATTTCACCCTCAAAGTGACGATTACGGGAACGATAGTTTTTACCAATTAGTAAATCCTGTATTGTGTATAGTTTAGTAGCCATTGGGCAACCTCTTTCTTTTTTGTTGATAATTCTATCCTACCATAGGGGTCTGACATTTTCGGTTAGACACGCCGTAGAGGGATAAACTTTCTTTTATTTATTTTTTCTTACTATGTAAGTCTAGCCTATTACTCTTAAAATTTCAACCTACTAGCCAGTAATCTTAAAATGTGAGACGCTCAGAGGGTGTGATAAATCTCACATCTTAAGCCTGTGGATAACTTGGTCTGACCTGTGGATAACTGCACGTGCATTTTTTGTTGATGTGTTGAGCAGTTTTAGATCTTGCTCAGGATTTTATTTTATTTATACATTTGATAATTCTTTATAACACGCAATAGCAAATCTATTTGCGTCAAATCTTTCGTTATCACTTTCAAACATTAAAGAAAATTCATCTACCAAATCAGCAAATAAAATTTCTCCTTGTTCATCAAAAACAGATGTAGCAAAGTAATTGCTAAGAATTTCGGCAACCTTTACATAGTCTTTACGGGTCATCATTAGTTTGCCACCTTTAGAATTGCGTAGGACCCATTGGCATTTATTTCATCAAGTACTGGCTTGATAGCAGGCACTAGCAAATCTTTTAGCATACCTTCAAGCATTGCTATTAAATCTGAGTGAGGGATAGAAAGTGCTTGAAGCCCCACTGGGTGAGTTTCATCAAATTCTGTTACGAACTTTAGAGAGTGTTCTACTTTTACCATTTTTATTTATTTCCTATTCTTTTAGTTGTTAAATTGGTTTAGGTCTTGCTCAATACCAAAATCGCATTCGCAAGTTTCGACATCAAAATCATTATCGTTACCGAAAAAGATTAAGCCAGTTGAGTGGCATTCCTCGCAGGGAATAGTTAAGACGGAGTTTATCATTTATAGAACCGCCTTTCCTCTAAGTGTTCCACGAATACCAAGCAAGTCGCATGATACTTTTACAGATACGCCAACAGGTAACGCATTAGGATAGTTAGAGATAAAATCTGCAACCTGTCCTTTAGTGGATAGGGGAATTGTTTTTACGGAACCTGAATAGGTTTCGAGTTTTATAGTGTAAGTCATTTTGACTACCTTTCGTTTGTTTGTATAATTAAGTATAACAGGGGGGTCTGACAAATTGGGCACTTATTTGCTTAGGCTCACTGTGATACTCGTCACATTTATTTGCTAAGGCTCATTGCTTATTTATCTTTATTTAATT
>Ga0209298_10002213_pt1 | contig 12186 bp, 9 predicted proteins | sample S_140806_EF_Meta_FD_187325 | JGI IMG/M metagenome (GOLD analysis project Ga0209298, IMG submission 187325) | Freshwater microbial communities from Lake Simoncouche, Canada to study carbon cycling - S_140806_EF_MetaG (SPAdes) (version 2) | ecosystem: Environmental > Aquatic > Freshwater > Lake ...
TAGTAAGCGCTGGACAGGACGCGCGCCGAGCGGGCAATCTCAGAGGCCTGCGATGAGCGACTCTTTAAGGCACGAATGCGGCATTGCCCTTGTCCGGCTGACCAAGGACCTGAAATGGTATCAGGAGAAGTACGGCACCCCGCTCCACGGCTTCAACCAACTCTTCCTCCTGATGGAGAAGCAGCACAACCGCGGCCAAGACGGCGCGGGTATCGGCTGCGTCAAGATTGGCCCCGAAAACGGCGAAGCCTTCCTCTTCCGCGACCGCGAGATCGGCGCCCAGGGCCTGACCCAAATCTTCACCCGCCAAATCAAGACCTATTCCGATAAGATGCGCGAAGGGGTCATCGTCCCCGAATTTCCGGAAACGGTTAAGCGACATTTTGACTTCGGTGGCGAACTGCTTCTCGGCCACCTCCGCTACGGCACCTCGGGTAACTTCGACTCGGTCTCGTGCCACCCCTACGCCCGCAAGTCCATCTGGCCGACCCGTAACCTGCTCGTCGCCGGCAACTTTAACCTGACGAACACCAACGAGCTCAACGCCTCGCTCTCGGAGCGCGGCGCGCACGTCATCTACTCGACCGACACGCAGTCGATTCTCGAGGAGATCGGCTTCTGGCTGGACGAAGAACATGACCGCCTCTTCAAGGCCTTCAAGGACCAGGGGCTCGAAGGCACCGCGGTGCAATCCGAGATTTCGAAGCACATGGACATCGGCAATGTCTTGCGCAAGGCCACCAAGAACTGGGATGGAGGCTACGCCATCGCCGGACTCATCGGCAACGGCGATAGCTTCGTCATCCGCGACCCTAACGGCATCCGCCCTTGCTGGTACGCCCGCACCGAAGACCTCATCGCGGTGGCCTCCGAGCGCGTCGCACTGATGACCATCGTCGGCGTGAACCAGGAAGATGTGCATGAACTGCCGCCGGGCTCAGCCCTGATCATAAAGGCCGACGGTCGTCATTCGGTCGAATCCTTCCATGCCCCCGGCGAGCCCCGCTCCTGCTCCTTCGAACGCATCTACTTCTCACGCGGTAACGACCCCGAAATCTACGCCGAACGGAAGGCCCTCGGCGCCGCCCTCGCCGATGACGTCCTCGCCCAGATTCGCGATGACCACGATAACGCCGTCTTCTCCTACATCCCGAACACGGCGGAGATCGCCTGGTACGGCCTGATGGAAGAGCTCCGAAAGCGCCGCCGCTCGCAGGTCCGCGATAAGCTCGTCGACGCCCAACGCGCCGGCAAACTCGACGAGGCCCTCATCGACAAGCTCGTGCTCGGCGGCTGGCCGCGCGGCGAAAAAGTCGCCCATAAAGACGTCAAGCTACGCACCTTCATCTCCCAAGAGAAGAACCGCATGCAGATGGCTTCGCACGTCTACGATATCTCTTACGGTACCGTCCGCGACGGCGACACGCTCGTCTGCGTCGACGACTCGATCGTCCGTGGCACGACCCTCCGCCAGTCGATCCTGCGCATTCTCGCCCGCCCAAACCCGAAGCGTATCGTCATCGCCTCGACGGCCCCGCAAATCCGCTACCCTGATTGCTACGGTATCGACATGTCCGAGATGGGTAAGTTCCTGGCCTTCCAGGCCGCCGTCGCGCTCTGCAAGGATCGCGGTATGACGGACCTGCTCCGCGAAGTTTACGAAGACTGCATCGCGCAGTCGAAGAAGCCGACGAAGGAAATGCAGAACCACGTGAAGCGAATCTACCAGGCCTTCTCTGAAATCGAGATTGCTGCCAAGGCGGCCGAACTCGTCTATCCCTCGAAGAGTGGCTGGAAAGGTGAACTCGTCCTGGTCTTCCAAAAAATCGAATCACTGCACAAGGCCTGCCCCAAGAGCCAGGGCGATTGGTATTTCACCGGAGACTACCCGACCCCGGGTGGTCTCGGCGTGCTCAACCAAGCCTTTATCAACTACTGGGAAAAGCGCGAAGGTCGCTCTTACTAATCAAACGTAGAGTCGGAAGGGAGCGGTGCGCGCACGGAAGGCCGCCGCGTCGCTATCCCAGCGCATCTGCCAGCGGGCAAGGTCAATCCGCGCGCCTTGCGTGCGTAGCTCGTCGAAGAACGCCTCGCTACCGAGATGCTTGATGAAGAGCTCCCGCTTACCGGTGCTTAGGCTGGCGAACGGGTTCGGCGCCCAGACGCAGGCCTGACGTAACATGTGCAGTGATATCGAGGTGGGGCGTAGTTTTGGCCAATCGCCGACGGCGAGGTAGACGCCCTGTGTTCCGTCCGCCATTTGCTGCGGCTGCAACACAAGGCCTGGCACGGCATTGCCAAAGGCGGCCATCAGATCCGCAGCTTTCCGGCGAGGATAGGTGAGGATACGGAAATTCTGGCCAGTCCCGGTGCTGTGGCTGAAGCTGGAATCCATGCAGCCGAGGCCACTCATTGCATAGCCGAGGGCGGCCTTGGAGCTATTGATCATTGGCGAGGTCGGCACCCAATTGAGGCCAGTCAGATTCCAGGTCATCGAACGGCGCCAACCGCGCAAAGAGACGACTTCCAGTGTGCCGCGGCGACGGGTGGCTTCGTCGAGCTCAAGCACGCCCGGCGTGGCCACGGTCCAACGCGCGATCTCGCCAATGGTCAGGCCGTGGACGTAAGGTGTCTCGTAGGCCCCCACGTAGCTGCGCCACTTGCGATCGAGGAAGGGGCCGTCGACCTTCTCGCCGCCGAGCGGATTAGGACGGTCGAGGACCATCACGCGTACAGGGCGGGGGAGCGAGAAGCATGCTTCAATCACATACCGCATGCAGCTGATATAAGTATAGGAGCGGGTGCCGATGTCCTGGAAGTCGATGACGATGACGTCGAGGCCGGACAGCATTTCCGCCGTCGGACGACGCGTCGCGCCGTAAAGCGAATAGATCGGCAAGCCAGTGCGAGCATCCTTGGCGTTCTTCACCAAAACTTCAGCCTTGGCGTCTCCGTCGATGCCGTGTTCTGGGCCGAAGAGCTTGACCAGTTTGACGCCAGGAGCGCGGGCGAGCACGTCGGCCGTCCGCTGGCCGAGGCCGTTAACACCGGCGCGGTGCGTCACTAGGCCGCAACGCAACCCCTTGAGTTGAGAGAAGCCATCAGCGGCGAGCACATCGATGCCCAGCATGACCTTGCCCGTAATCGGAGCGGCCGGAGTGGGCGCGATCGGTGTGGCGGGCGTGGGCCCGGAGGGGCCGCCGCCACCGCCGCCACCGCCGACACAGCCGGAGAGGGCAACAGCGCCCAAAGAACCTAGGGCGGTGAGGTGAAGAAACTCGCGGCGTTCCATAGAAGCAGTGATGCCCAGCATCGGCGGTTTGCCGAAGGGTTCAAAGTCCGAATTCGAAAATCCGTTTGCAGGCGAGGCGAGGCGCCGACACCTTTCCTTCATGCGCGTCGCCCTCCTCGGTTCCGGTCGCGGCTCCAACGCCGACGCGGTCCTCCGCGCCCAAACCGAAGGTCGCCTCGGCAAGGCCAAGGTAGTCGGCCTCTGGTGTGACGTCCCGACCTGCAAGATGCTCGAACTCGGCCCGAAGTATGGCGTGCCCGCACGCTTCCTTGATACGGGACCTTTCAAGACGAAGTTCTCCCCCGAGCGCGAGCAGGCCTGGGCGGCCGACCTCAAGGCCGCAAAGGTGGACCTCGTCGTCCTCGCCGGCTTCATGCGCGTGATCAAGGCGCCCCTCCTCGACGCTTTTGCCGGCCGTATCATCAACCTGCACCCCAGCCTCCTGCCGGCCTTCCCGGGACTCGATGGTATCGGCCAAGCCTGGAACGCGGGCGTCCCAGAGGCTGGCTGCACCGTCCACTGGGTCAATGCCGAGATCGACGGCGGTGCCCACCTCGGCCAGACCCGTGTGCCCCGCGAGTCGGCGGATACCCTGGAGTCCTTCGCCAATAAGATCCACGCCGCTGAGCATGCCCTGCTCCCCGCCGTCATCGCGCGATTGAGCGAGACCCTCTCCTGATGATTGAACTGAAGTGCCCCATCCACGAAGACATGGTCCAGCCGTTAGAGGACCATTTCTGTGAACTGACCCGCTCTTCCTGGATGCTCTTCCATGAAGGCCCCGGGAGGCCTCATTTCGTGATGGGCTATTTCGACACCAAGCCCGAGGCCGACGAGGCTTGGGCTGGCCTGCGCAAAGCCTTCAAGAAACTTCCCGAGGCCTATGAAGAGAACGTCATGGCCGACAAGGATTGGAAGGAAGCCTATAAGGAGCACCTCAAGCCCTGGGATCATGGCCGCCTCCACTGGGTCCCGGCCTGGATGCGCGGGAAGTACTCCGTGCCTGCCGACGCCGCGGTGATCTGGTTCGACGCCGGCCTTGCATTTGGGACCGGCGACCATCCGACGACCCGCCTTTGCGCAATCCGTATGATGGACTTCCTGGAGACGCACGACGCCGCAAAGATTTCCGTCACCGACGCCGGTTGCGGCTCCGGCATCCTCGCCCTTTCCGCCGCCAAACTTGGCTGCGGCCGTATCGCCGGCTTCGATCGTGATCCGGAATCGGTGCGGGTCAGCATCGCGAATCGCGAAGACAACGGTATCGCCGATGTGGCGGTAGCCTTCCATCACGCCGGACTGGAAGAAGGCTTCCGCCTGACCGATCGCGCCGACGTTGTGCTCGCGAACATCATCAGCGACGTGCTCTGCATCTACGCCGACAATCTCGTCGACTCCGTCAGCCCCGGCGGCGTGCTCGCGCTCAGTGGCATCCTCGCCAAGGAACAGGACTCCGTCCGCGCCCACTTCGAAGCTAAGTGCTACGAAGCGTGGGGAGATGGCATGAAGTCCGACGGGCGGATCATGGGTGAATGGAGTGATGTCGCGCTCTTCCGCCCACTCTGAGTATTTGCTTCGCTCGCCCTTCCGCCTTCACTCGCCTCATGATCGACGTCACCGCCCAACGTATCCGCTACGGACGCATTATCGTGATCCTGTTCGGCCTCCTATGCGTCGGCCTCGGCGTCAATGGTCTCATTGGCGGCGTCAGCCTCGGTCCGCTTTATATCCCGCCCCGCTGGGATCCGGCCATCGTCACCTTCCCGGTCGCCCTCCGCGCGGAGTGCTGGTTCTTCATCGCCTACGCGTGCCTGCTCTTCCTTCCTTGGCGCCTTATCGAGAACCGCAAGGTCTGGAACTGGCTCTTCGCGCTGCTTTGCTTCGCCTCGGTGCTCTTCGCGTTCACCATGATCTGCGAGGTGATGGCCAAGAATTACATCGCTCAAAACGCCCACGTGAAGGCGAAGATCCCCGTCTTCCAAGCCGTGCTCCTCTTCCTGGGCTTAGGTCAGATCCCGATTGAACTATTTAGCCGCAAGCCGGAGCTGCTCGACTAATCAGAGCGCGGCATGCAGGGCTTCGGCGCGGCGGATGGCTTCTTCAATCGTCGGCGCGGTGACGGTGATGTGGCCCATCTTGCGGCCCGGGGCGGCCTTGCCCTTGTCGTAGAGGTGAAGTTTGGCGGAAGGATCCGCGAGGACCTTGGTCCAGTCAGGCTCCGCGCCATTGCGCCAGACATCACCCAGCAGATTGATCATCGCGGAAGGAGCGAGCGGCTTCGTGCCTCCAAGTGGTAGTCCGCAGACGGCACGGATGTGCTGTTCGAACTGGCTGGTCTCGTTGGCGTCAAAGGTCTGGTGGCCGCTATTATGCGGACGGGGCGCAAGCTCGTTGACGACTATACGGCCGTCCTTCACAAACATCTCGACGGCGAGGAGGCCGATGAGCTGGATCTTCTCGGCGATGCTTAGCGCTAAGGCGCGGGCTTCGGCGGCCGTGGCTTCGGAGATGCGGGCCGGCGAAATCGAAAGGTGTAAGATGTGGTTACGGTGGATGTTCTCCGCCGGATCGTAGACGGCAGTGCGCCCGTCAACGGTGCGGGCGACAAGCACCGAGATCTCCATCTGGAAAGGTACCCAAGCCTCCAGGACGCCGACGGCGCCGCCTATTTTGTCCCACGCCGCGGCAAGATTCGCCTCGGCTGTTGGCAACTTGACCTGACCTTTTCCATCATAACCGAAATCGGCGGTCTTGAGCACGCACGGGAATCCGATGGTCTTGACGGCCTCCTGAAGCTCGGCGTACGACGACACCACGGCAAAGTTCGCGCAAGGGATGCCGGAGGCACGGAGGAATTCCTTCTCGCGACGACGATTCTGACAGGTCGCCAGGACGTGCGCGGACGGATGGCTCGGCACGGTCTTCGCAACGAAATCGACGGTCGCCGGCGGGATATTTTCGAATTCGAGTGTGATGCGGCCGCAGCCTTGGGCGAAGCGCGTCAGCGCGGCGGTGTCGCTCCAGTCGGCGGTGATATGCTCATCGGCGATGCCGGCGGCGCAGGCGCCCGCGGAAGGATCGAACGTGCGCACCTTGTAGCCGAGACGTCGCGCGGCGATGGCCGACATGCGGCCGAGCTGGCCTCCGCCAAGTATACCGATGGTGCCGCCGGGCTGCAGGGGTCGCTCCATGACTTAGCGCTTCTTACCCTTGCGGCCGGGAATCGGATTATCGAGCACGGCCTTTGTCTGCTCGGCACGATAGGCGTCCAGTTTCTTGGCGAGCTTAGCATCGGATATGGCGAGGATCGCAGCGGCGCCGAGCGCGGCGTTGATCGCGCCGGCGCGACCTATAGCAAAAGTGTGGACCGGGATGCCAGCCGGCATCTGGACGATGGAGAGAAGCGAGTCGATGCCGTCGAGCGACTTGGACTGGACGGGGACGCCCATGACGGGCAGCGAGGTCATGGCGGCAACCATGCCAGGCAAATGGGCCGCACCACCGGCGCCAGCGATGATGACCTTTAGCCCCCGGCGACGGGCGGCCAAGGCGTATTCCTTAAGCTTAAGCGGCGTGCGGTGAGCGCTGACGACTTCGGCCTCGAAGGGGACACCCAGCTTCTTGAGCGTGGCGGTGGCGTTGACCATCGTCTCCCAGTCGGACTGGGAACCCATGATGATGCCGACCAGAGGTGCGGAGGAGAGCGCGCGAGCCATGTCCAAAGCGTGTCGTAGCCCTGCCCGCCTGTGAAGCCCGAAGCGAAAAAACTACTCAACGAAAGGCACGTAATCCGGCACTAGGTCGCGCATCCCCTGCTTGCAGGCCTGTCGTTCCAAGGGAAGCAGGGCGCGAACTCGGCTCACCAGCGACCCCGATGCATCCTGCGGGACGAGGTCCGCCACGAAGCGGAAGACGCGTGGGTGTTCGGTCGGGCGATACTGTTCCCCTTCATGTTGAAGTTCTTCGACCAGCTTTTCGCCCGGACGCAAGCCGATGATACGAATCTCTATATCGATGTCGGGCCGCAAGCCGCTAAGCTCGATGAGCTGACGGGCCACGTCGATGATCTTCAAGGGCTGGCCCATCTCGAGGACGAGGATGTCTCCGCCGTTGCCAAGCGTGGCGCTCTGCAACACGAGGCCGACCGCCTCGGGGATGGTCATGAAGTAACGCTTCACCTCCGGGTGAGTCACCGTGACGGGGCCGCCCGCGGCAATCTGGCGCCGGAAAAGCGGAATTACCGAGCCGGAAGATCCGAGGACGTTGCCGAAGCGTACAGCCAAGAAACTCGTCTTGCCGCCGGCCTGAGCCTGCATCGTGCGGACGACGCGTTCCGCGAGTCGCTTACTGGCGCCCATGACGTTGGTCGGGTTGACGGCCTTGTCAGAGGAAATGAGGACAAACTTGGCCGCGCCATGCTCCGCGGCGAGGCGGGCGACGACCTCCGTGCCGAGGACATTATTCTTGAGGGCTTCGGAAGGCTGCGACTCCATCATCGGCACGTGCTTGTGCGCGGCGGCGTGCAGGACGAGCTCAGGCTTGAAGCGGCCGAAGACGTCGCGCATGCGGTCGACATCGGTGACATCGCCGACAATAGGCGTAATGAGCGCACCGACACCAGCAGAGATAAGCTCCTGTTCTGCTTGGTAGAGAAGCACCTCGCACTGATCGAGCATGATGAGACGGGTGGGCGAACGCGCAGCGACCTGGCGACAGAGCTCGGAGCCGATGCTGCCGCCAGCGCCCGTGATGAGTACAGTGCGACCCTTGATCATCGTATCGATGGCGTCGTCGTCGAGCTTGGCGGGCTCACGGCCGAGAATGTCTTCGACAGAAATAGGGCGGATATCGCTCGCGCGTACGCGGCCGCCGGCCAGCTCGGACATGGAAGGCACCACGAGTACGCGCAAGTTGCTGGCTACGGCGAGCGTGCTCACTTCCCGAATACGGCGCACGGCCGAGACAGGTAAGGCGAGGATGATTTCGGTGATGCCGTATTTCTCCGCTAACTCGGGCATGCGCTCAGGGGCGCCGATCACCGGCACGCCGTGAATCTGAAGTGAGTGCTTGGCGACGTCGTCATCCAGGAAACAGACGGGCTCGATGCCGTGGCCTCTTCGGCTCATGAGCTCCGCGACGAGTTGCGCCCCAGCTTGGCCAGCACCGACGATAGCGATCCGCTCGACGACGCCTTGGGTCGACTGATCCTTGGTCCAGAAGCGTTCGCGTAAAGCGCGAATCGAGACCCGGAAGCCGACGAAGAGGACCAGTGACAGATTAAAGTCTATTAGCGTGACGCCGCGGGGCAGGCTAAACGCCTGCGCAGGGTTGCCACTACCAATGATTGACGGGAGCACGACGGCAATAGCCGTCGCAGCGGCGAGCGCAAAGCCCATGCGTAACGCATCGGGGAGGCGGAAGTAGTAAAAGACGCCGCGGAACTGGCCCCAAGCCCAGAGCAGTAGGACCTTAAGCGGAATCAGCCAGAGCAGCACCAGCGGGCGCTGAACATAGAGATAGGCCTCAGCTGCATGACCCTCGACGCCAGATAGCACTTCAGGCCCGACGAAGCGAAGCTCATACGCGAACCAAAGGGACAACGCCGCCAAGGCTCCATAGACCGCGAAGAAGAACGCGGCACGTTGGTATCGATGGACTGGGGCAGCCATGGGTCGCTTTATAATCAGGACCTCCGGCGTTTATTCAATGACGATACGAAAGCCTAGGGTGCGATTTTTCTCCCTCTTGAAGGCCTCCCGAGAAGTTAATACCTTGCCCAGCGGGGTCAGGATACTACCCCCCAGCACCAGGGCACGGGTGTCGACGGGGGCGGACAACACCCATTCTTCAACGTTACCAATCAAATCGTGAATTCCCGAGGCGTTGGCCGCGGCGGTCCCTACCGGATGCACCGTCACGCCATCCGTATTCTCGGCAGTCCACGCCTGCCCGAGGTTGGAAGATTTGCTCAGATCGCCGGCAGCCGCTGAGAATTCAATAGATGTAGGTAGGCGGACCTTGGCACCCAGAATCCAACCGAAGTGATTAGCGAAAGCCTCCGCCTCGGCATAGGTCACAGACTCGACTGGATTCGCTTCGCGACGACTGGAGCTGGGGTTGGAGCCCATGACAGAAGCATAAAGGCCTTGAGGAATCTCGGTCCGGTAGATTCGGACGGACGATGCCGGCAACGGACGAAGATTCTGATTGATGATGCCTAACACGCTACGGACGACGGCACTATTGATTGCAAGATACTCGAGCTCCTTGCGCTCCTCATCTTCGGGACGGAAGACCCCGGTATTGGCCGAGCCGATCCGGCGAGCTTCGGTGATGAGTTCATCGACCAGCCGTAGCGCGTCATCAGCGCGACGGGCACGCAAAGCGGATCGCAGCTGTTCACGGCGGGCGCGCAAGGCACCAATCTCATCGTGGAAGCGGGCGAAGTTAAGCCTCGTCGCAATGGCCGCCTCTTTTGTCCGGTCGGCAAAACTGCTCTGCGGGTAATCCGTAAGTAACTTGGCGAACGCATCGACGGCGGCCTGCCACGACTGGGTCGCGGATGGCCACTCGTCTCTCTTTTCGAAAGCTTCGGCCTTGGCGCAATACACCAGAATGGCGTTCCAAATTTCGCCAGAAAAGGCAGTCTCGCGGCGTTCGGCGAGTTTCTCCGATCGTCCAAACTCGGTGTTCCGCACGTCACGGTAGCGGGCGAGGAAATCCGTCTCGCAAGCGATGGCTTGATTAAACTTCGTTGCCGCCTCAGCGAATTTGCCTGCGGCAAAGAGCTTCTCGGCTTCCGCTTCGTCGTCGCGCCCCTTCTGCCAGAGCGGGGCGGATTCGAGACGACGGAGGCGGGTGTCCAGTCGCGCCAGCCGACCGGAGTCGGCCAGTCCTGAGAATTCCCACTTGTTCGCAATCTCCTGCTCCCAAGCGATGGCTTGGCGGAGTAAAGGGATGGCAGCTGGTTCGTCGGTCTTGGCCAAGGCAAGCGCCTTGGCTTCGGCCTCATCAGAATCGTGCCTGAGCCGCTCGCCTCGGATAAGATGAAGCCGGCGGCGCAGGGACTGCTGCCGGACATTATCGGTGCCCACGGACTGACGGGCGGAGATGTATTCCTCCTGCAGGCGCAGGGCTTCTTCTAGTAGGGCGATATCCGCCTCCTTTAATTCGAAGCGTTCTTGCCGAATCTTCTCGAAGTCTATTTCAAGCTGGAGCGAACGCAACCGGAGAGCTTCCGCCCCCTCCGGCGAGACAATCAACTCCTCTTGGCGCGTGCTCCGACGATCCGAAGTATAGAGCAATAGGCTGGCCACCCCTAGCGCCAGCAGGACGACAACGAGGAAGGGCACCCGTACTTGGAGCCATATATGCCTTAATGAAACCCTGCTCCGCCCGGCTCGCGGGTCGGGAGCGGCGACAAAGTCGTTCTTAGGGTTTTGAGGGCCTTGGGTCATATCAGGGGCGCCAGCTTCTCCGACGGCGGTTTGTTTGCTTTAATAGTTCGTCACTTTGGTTCATCAAAGTTATACCTTCAATATTGGAAATGGCTCAATTCAAGCGTATCGCCGTAGTCGGCGCCGGCCTCATCGGCGGCTCAATCCTCCTCGCGGCGGCGCGGAAAGGCTTAGCCGGGTCGCTCGCCTGCTGGTCGCGCTCCGAAAAGTCTCGTGCCACCCTCCGCAGCTTCGGCGTCGCTGAAGTCTCCGACGACGCGGCCTCCTGCGTCAGGGGTGCTGACCTAGTGATTGTGACGACACCGGTCGACACCGCTGCCGAGACGTTCCTGGCGATCACCCCGGGCCTTAGCCCTGGTGCCATCGTGACCGATGCCGGCAGCGTTAAGGCCGCCATCCTCCTCGCCGCCCGGCTTCTCCCCGCCGCCAATCCCTTCATAGGCTCCCACCCTATGGCCGGCGGCGAAAAAGCTGGTGCCTCCCACGCCTCTGCCAACCTTTTCGAAGGCCGCGTCTGCTTCCTAACGCCGACCGGGGCCGAGGATCCAAAGGCCTTAGCCGCTGTCCGCCTCTTCTGGCAAGAACTCGGCTCCGTCCTACACGAGACTGATGCCGCCCAACACGATGAGATTGTCGCCGCCATCAGCCATGTCCCCCATGCGGCGGCCTCGGCCCTCATGCTCGCTGTGATGGATCAACCGGGTTTTCGTCGTTTCGCCGCCGGCGCTGGCCTGCGCGACTCGACCCGGGTCGCCGCTGGCGAAGAAAGCCTCTGGTTGGGCATCATGCTCGCTAATGCCCGTCACACGGCTGCTGGACTCCTTGCCGTCGAACGTCGCGCCGCAGAACTTCGTACCGCCATCGAAGCAAGCGATGTCCCCACCCTGCGACGACTCCTCGCTGAGGCCCGCATTGCCCGTCAGAGCCTCGACCGGTCCGAATGAGCCCGACCCTCATCATCCGCCCGTTCCAGACGCCCGCACGGGGCGTCGCCCAAGTCCCGGGATCAAAGAGTATCACTAACCGCGCCCTCATTCTGGCCGCGCTCGCCGATGGCGTCACGCTATTCACTGGAGCCCTTTTCAGCCGCGACACGCGTATCCTCATCGCCGCACTCCAATCGCTCGGCTTCGAGGTCTCCACAGATGAAGCTGCGTGCACGATTCGCATCATTGGCCTCGGCGGTCGCATCCCGAACGCCCGCGCCAAGATTCATGTCGGCAACGCCGGCACAGCCGCCCGCTTCCTCACCGCCTTCTTGGCGCTCGCCCCAGGTGGCTGCTATGAACTGGATGGCGATGAAGCCATGCACGCGCGCCCTATGAGTGGCCTGCTCGATGCGCTGACCGCCGGCGGCTGCCGTGCGCTGAAGCCTGATGGCTCACCCGCCAACGGGTTCCCCTTTACCCTGCACACGACCGGTAAGCTGGGACGCCT
>Ga0209298_10002214_pt1 | contig 12185 bp, 15 predicted proteins | sample S_140806_EF_Meta_FD_187325 | JGI IMG/M metagenome (GOLD analysis project Ga0209298, IMG submission 187325) | Freshwater microbial communities from Lake Simoncouche, Canada to study carbon cycling - S_140806_EF_MetaG (SPAdes) (version 2) | ecosystem: Environmental > Aquatic > Freshwater > Lake ...
TAGATCCTGATAATCCTGATTGTCGTGAAGATTCTGCCTACCCTGCTGCTCCAGACTCTGAGTATGGATGGGAGAAACTTTTCTCAGAGCGTCTGTACTTTGCTTATCATCGCAATTGTGGTATTCCTGTACGTGTTTCTAGATATCACAATATTTTTGGACCAGAAGGAACATGGAAAGGTGGACGTGAGAAAGCACCAGCAGCAATTTGTCGTAAAGTAGCATATCTTCCTGAAGAGGGTGGCACCATTGAAGTCTGGGGTGATGGAAAACAGACCCGTTCATTCCTTTATATTGATGAATGTATTGAAGCAACTCGTCGTATGATGGAATCTGATTTCATTGGACCAGTCAATATTGGTTCAGAGGAAATGGTCACTATTAATCAACTGGTAGAAACTGCTGCAAAGGTTGCTGGAAAGGAAGTTGAGAAAAATCATATTTATGGACCTCTTGGAGTTCGTGGACGCAATTCTAACAACGATCTTATTCGTGAGAAACTTGGTTGGGATTATTCTCAAACCTTAGAAGAGGGAATTCGAAAGACTTATAATTGGATTAAAGAACAAATCGAAAAGAATTGAAAATGGATTTAAGTATTGTTTTAGGTGGCCGTGATGATAATTACGGAGAAAATTTTATTGAGAGATTGCAACAAGCAGTATCAACTAATCTTAAAAATCTAGATGAATCTGGATTAGATTATGAAATGATAGTTGTTGATTTCAATCCTTTAGATGAGATTTATCTTTATCAAAATAAAAAAATGAGAGAGACACTTTCTCATAAAAGAGTTAAAAATATTATTGTAGATAATTCAGTTATTTGTAGGGAAAATTTAAATACTTCAACATATTATGAATATTTTGCCAAAAATGTTGGATGTAAAAATTCTTCTGGTGAATTTGTATTCATTACTAATTCTGACATCATTATGTCCAAGTCTCTGATTGAGAATATAAGAGAAGAATTATCAAATGAGAACCGTAATGAATTATTTTATCGTGTAAGATATCGTGGAGAAATCCCACTTGGATTTGAACCTAATGATGAAACTCCTGCCGAAGATTTACATCATCCAGAATTTCCTGATGCTTGCATATGTGGTTTATTTTCTGGAGATGCTACGATGTTCTCTAAAGAAGTTTTGTTCAATGTTGCTACTGGATACAATGAAGGAGAAGTTCGACATAGGACTTACTTAAGCCAATCCGCAATGGATGGTGAAATTCTTTGGAATGTTTATAAAAAAGGTAAGACACTTAAATTTCTTGAATCTCCATATTATCATATTGCACATGGTAGACCAAATCAAAGAGATAATTTTTATTCTCAGGAACCATATACAAACAAAGAAAATTGGGGATTTGTGAAGTATAATAAGGTATATGTGAACGAAAATACTACTTTAATTAGAAAATAAATTATGAACAAGTATATTGTAACTACTACTATCAATCCCCCTACTCTAGCAACTATTAAGTATGCTAGAAAAGAAGATTGGACTCTTATCGTTGTTGGTGATACAAAAACACCACATCAAGAATATGAGAATTTAAACTGTATCTACCTTTCTCCAGAATATCAGGAAAAAACCTATCCAGAATTGAGTGCTGCAATTGGGTGGAAATCAATTCAGCGTAGGAATATTGGATTTGTTGAGGCATATAATCGTGGTGCTGATATTATTGCAACAGTAGATGATGATAATATTCCTCATGAAAATTGGGGAAAAGATGTTCTTGTTAATCAATTGGTTGAAATTGATTTTTATGAAACTGATCTTGGAGTATTTGATCCACTTTCAGTCACTGAACATAATGAAGTTTGGCATCGAGGATATCCTATTGAATTAGTTCCTCTAAGAAAAAATGTTAGATATGGTGGAAAACTTAAAAGAACAGTTTTAGTCCAAGCAGATCTTTGGGATGGTGATCCTGATATTGATGCGATGGCAAGACTTTCTATAAAACCAACTGTTAAATTTAATGTTCCTGGTCCGTATGGATCGACGAGTATCTCTCCTTTCAATAGTCAGAACACTTTTCTATCCAGAGAAGTAATTCCTTATTATGCAGTATTTCCTTATGTTGGAAGAATGGATGACATTTGGGGTGGATATATTCTTCAGCATTATTTTCCAAATTCAGTAGTTTATAATAAAGCATCAGTTTATCAAGATAGAAATGTTCAGGATTTAGTTACTAATCTTGAAAATGAAATTATTGGATATAGGAACACATTTAATCTTGTTGCAAATCTTGTCAACTATAAAGAATATCTTCCAGAAAAGGCACAGCAGTTCTATGAAATTTATCAATCTTGCTTTAATTGAAAATGAGAACAAAATTTAATCTAGTTGGCAATACTTTTACCCATCTTACTGATGGCAATAAAGGATATTCTGTTCATGGAAAAGAATCCAAATATATTGAGTGGGTGAAAGATGGGAGTGGCGAGGGAACTTTCTATATTGATAGTACACTTCAGCAAGCATTTATTGATGAAGACGACGGAAAACCAAAATATGCTTGGTTACTGGAATCAAAATATATCACTCCTCAAATTGTAGATTCGGTGAGAATGTTTCCAGAAAAATACTTGGAAACATTTGACATTATTTTTACACATAATCAAGAATTACTTAAAATTGATTCTAAGTTTAAATGGTGCCCTGCTCAAGGATTTTGGATTAAGGAACCTAAGATTTATGAGAAATCAAAAATCATTTCAATGATTGCATCAAACAAGAGAATGTGTGATGGGCATCGGTTAAGACTTGAGTGGGTGGAACGGATTGGAGATCAAGTTGATCTTTATGGTCGTGGTTTTAATGAAATTGCCTTGAAAGAAGAAGGTCTTTGTGATTATATGTTCTCGGTTGCAATTGAAAATGGGCAATATGGAACTTATTTTACCGAAAAACTTCTTGATTGTTTTGCGACTGGAACTATTCCTGTTTATCTGGGCGCTCCTGATATTGGTGATTACTTCAATAAAGATGGAATCATTGATTTGAGTGATGAGTTCGATGTATCGGATGAAATTTACTACAATAAAATGGATGCTATTAAAGATAATCTTGAACGCGCTAAAAAAATGGAAATACTTGAAGATTTTATTTGGGAAAATTATTTTCAATGAAACTATTTAATTTTCATAATCATCAACATTATGGGGATTGTTTAATATCTCTTCATTTTTTAATTCATCTGTCTCAAAAAAATAAAATTATTTGTAATTTTCAATGCAACTCATCATATCATAAACAGTTGCAAGAATTAATTCCTGAGAATACAAATGTATTTTTAGTCGATTGTGTTGGAGAAAATTCATTAGATTTGTGGGGAGCAAAACTTTTACATAAAGTTCAAGAAAAATATCAAAATAATTATCCACTTTATTGTGAAAATCAACCACAATATGAAGATATTTTTAGAATGACCTATGAAATGTGGAATTGTTTTGCTGAAGATCTGAATCTAAAGATTCCTTTTGATAATAAGTATGAAATTTTATTTGATGAAAGTCCTCTCAGTTTAAGTGTAGATTTAGAATATGATTATTTGATTGTGAATAGTTATTGTTTAAGTGGGCAAGTAAAATATTCTCAGGTTGGACAAGATTGCATTTTTCTTGACATTATAGATAATATGGAGAGAAACAATAAAACTTTTATTACGACTCATAAATTAAAAGATTATCCCAGTACTCAGGATACTGGAATGTCTTTAGTTCAGATAGGACAACTATCAAAAAATTGTAAAGTAATTATAGGAGTTCCAACATCTCCTTTTTGGATATCAATAAATAAGTGGAGTTTTCAAAATTGTGATAAGTTTATAAACCTAACTCATGATTCCTGCACTTACGATTTAGATAATAAATTTGTAACAGTTAATTGCCCAGAAGCGGCATTACAATATCTTTAATTGAGGTTAAAAATGAGTTTTAGTGATGACTATTTGATTTTGAAAAACATTAAAAATGTTCTTCATGTCGGCGCAGATAGGGGTGGTGAACTACCTCAGTATCAGAAAATTGGTGCAAAGAAAGTAGTTTGGATAGAAGCAAATCCGGAAGTTTATCAAGAGCTTTTGGAAAATTTGCAAATCATGAATATATCTGATGTTGAGAGTATTCCATTCAATCAACTTGTTTCCGACCAAGATGATTTAGAAACTGATTTTAATCTCTATTATGGATGGGATGCTGGGCATCTTGTGGGAAATAAAGGAATGTCTTCTATTCTGAAGGCAAAGAATTCTTGGTGGGGTTCTGAATGTTATAAAGGAACTATCAAGTTAAATTCTCTTACTTTGGATACTTTCCTTGAAAGAAATAATCTAGGATATGATTTTGATCTTTTGAACATGGACACTCAAGGAGCAGAATTAATGATTTCTAAAGGTGCAACAAAGGTTTTGGAAAATGTAAAATTTATTAATTCTGAAGTTACTCTGTATAATGCTCCCTATCATAGCAATCCTCTTTTCAGTGAACTTAATGAATATTTTCAAAAGTTTGGATTTAAGCATATTGAGACAGAGTTAAGTGATGATAGAAATTGGGGAGATGCTATTTTTGCTAAAGAGGTCTAAATGAGTAAGACAGTTTTGATTAATCAACCTTGCGGAATAGGAGATATTTTTTTCTTACAAAAAATAGTTCATTTAAATTTAGAGCAAGGGCATAAAGTAATCTATCCAGTCAATGATAATCTTTTATTTTTAAACGATTATATTAAATTTGATAATCTTGAATTCGTCCCCATCAATTCAGATTTTCAATATAAGTTCTTATTCAATAGTGTAGATTATATTGAAGATGACAACATAATCTATTATCCATGTTGTGTGGCAGATAGATATGTGAGTGGGTGTGTTATGAGAGCAAAATATAAAAGATTCAATATTGATTGGGAAGATTGGTCAGATTATTTCAAGTATGAACGAAATATTGACAAAGAAAATGAACTGTTCTATAATGTATTGGAACTTACTGACGATACACAATATAATTTTGTCAATAAAACCTACGGAACTTTCCCCCATTCACTGGTAAAACATGCAGTTCATCCAAAAAAAGATTTGATGAATGTTGAAATGAGACTTATTGAGGGTTACACTATTTTTGATTGGTTGAAAGTGATTGAAAAGGCAACTAATTTTTATTCTGTAGATACTGCAATTTTATTTCTTATGGAAAAGCAAAAATTAGTTTGTGAAAATAATGACATGGAATTGTGGACAAGACACACTCATTATGGTGATATTGATGGATTATTCAAAAAAAATTACAAGTACAATTGAGGATTAAACAATGGGAGCATTACGAGAGCACGATCTTTCTCCTCTTATAGAAGAGTTTGGTCTTGAATATTATTTTGAAACTGGAACTGGTAAAGGAGAGTGCCTTTCACATGCTCTTCAGTATCCTTTCAAAAATTACTATACAGTTGATATTGATGAAGAACTGGTAGAGCAAGTTTATAAGAATGTTAATAATTATGCGAAAGACATTAACCTACTAGTTGGAAAATCGACAGATATTCTTGAAGAATATGTACCACAAATTCCTCAGGAGTCTCCAGTATTATTTTTTCTTGACGCACATTTTCCTGGTGCAGATTTTCATAAATGCACATATGAGGAATCGATTCGTGAACATATGAAAGATGCATTTCCTTTAGAGGAAGAAGTTCAAATTATCTCTAAAAGTAGAGATTTTTCCAAAGATGTTTTTATCATCGATGATTTCATTCTTTATGAGGAAGGTGAATATGATTGTATTAATTACAATTGTGTTTGGGAATACGGTTGGTTGCAGGAAGAACTGGATTTGAAAACGAATTCACAATTTATTTATGATATGTTTGAAAAAACACATGATTTGACAAAGGACTTAAGAAGTCAAGGATATTTGATTATTACGCCTAAGAAAAAATGAAAGCAGCAGTATTGGTAGAAATTAACGCACCTCTTGCGGTATGTGATGTTGAATTGACTGAACTGAAAGTTGGTCAAGTCCTTGTAAAAGTTCTGGTAAGTGGTCTCTGTGGTGCCCAACTTCATGAGATTAGAGGTCACAAGGGTAATGCTAAGTTCCTCCCCCATTTGATGGGGCATGAGGGTTGTGGGGTCGTTGAAGCAGTCGGAGACGGCGTAACAACCGTTAAAGTGGGTGATAAGGTTGTTATGCACTGGAGACCTGGAACGGGCATTGAAGCACCATTCCCCAGTTATGTTCTTGATGGAAAGTCTATGAGTAGTGGTAAAGTAACTACTCTGAGTGAATATTCAATTGTATCCGAAAATAGACTAACTACTGTCTCTCAAGATACTCCTCCTGAACTTTGTGCTATTCTTGGTTGTGCCCTTACAACTGCGATGGGAATTATTGACAATGAAGTTGATCTGAAGTTTGGTGAAAGTGTTGCAGTTATTGGAACTGGTGGTGTTGGGTTAAATTTGATTCAGGCAGCAGCAATGAAGAGTGCTTGCCCTATTATTGCAGTCGATAATAATCCAACTAAAAAACAAATGTGCCTTGATGTTGGAGCAAGTAAGTTTTACACTTCTATTGATCAAATTGAAGAAAAAGTTGATATTGTAATTGATACTACGGGCATTTCTGAAGTTATTAGTCAAGGCATTTCGATTCTATCAAATACTGGTAGAATGATTCTTGTTGGGCAACCTGCTCCAGGAAAGTTCGTTAATGTAATGAATGCTGTAAATCTTTTTAATGGGATTGGGCATACTATTAAAGCAACTCAGGGCGGTAAAACAAATCCTCAGGAAGACATCCCCAGATATATTAGACTACATAAAGAAGGACTATTGGATGTGAGTAAACTAATAACCCATACATTCACATTAGACCAAATTAACGAAGCATTTACCTTGCTTAAATCTGGAAATGCTGGTAGAATTATGATTAAAATAGCAGAGGAAACAGTATGAGAAAAGAATGGACTGAAGAAGAACTTATTGCGTTTGAAGATAGGATTGGAGATTTGTATCTTGACAACAAACTTCCTTTTCTATTCCACCTTTCTGGAGGCAATGAAACACAACTAATCGAAATCTTCAAAGACATTAAAGAAGGTGATTATGTAATTTCCAATCACCGTAGTCATTATCATGCTCTTCTTCATGGTATTCCTCCAGAAGTTGTTGAAGATCGTATTCTTAATGGTCGTAGTATGTTCATTTACGATCGTGAGCGCAACTTCTTTTGTTCTGCTATTATTGGTGGTACTCCTGCAATCGCTGCTGGTATTGCTTGGGCATTGAAGCGTAAAAATTCTGATAAAAAAGTCTGGTGCTTCGTTGGTGACGGTACTGAAGATAATGGGCACTTGTTTGAAGCAATTCGTTATGTTGATGGGTGGGATCTTCCCTGTAAGTTTGTAATTGAAAATAATGATCGTTCAGTTGAAGCAAGTAATGCTGAGCGTTGGGGAAATACTGGTGATTATAAGTGGCAATCTCCATCTGTAATCAAATACTATTATGAAATTACATATCCTCATGCAAGAAAGCCTGGAATGATTGATCTTTCTAAGGCAGTGAAAAAAACTGATGATGAATATTTCCCACCTCTTCCTGAGTTTGTGTGTCCTGAATATTCGGAACTTGATGGTCGTGAGGTTTCCTATAAAGATGCAATGAGTGAAGCAATGACTGCATTGGGAAATCTGGGTGCCATCTTTATTGGATATAATGTTGCTCGTGGTGATGCAATGGGAACACTTAAAAGGGTTCCAAATGATCAGAAACTTGAAACTCCAGTTGCAGAAAATCTAATGTCTGGTCTGGCAATTGGAATGTCATTCGAAGGATTTCTTCCTGTTCTTTATTTTGAGCGTCATGACTTTATGTTGGTTGCAATGGATGCCATCGTAAATCATATTGATAAGATCGAACGCATTTCTCATGGTGAATATAAAGTTCCTATAATTATCCGTGCAGTAACTGCTGATGCTGGTCCATTCTATTCTGGTATTACTCATTCACAAGATTTTACTAAAATGCTTCGTGAAGCAGTGAGTTTCCCAGTTTACGATCCTGTAACTGGTGTTGATGCTTTGAAAGCATTTAAAGGTGCTGTAGAAAGTCAAAAACCAGCTATAATTGTAGAAAGAAAATCTAGGTACTAATATGAAAACTTATATTTCTGTTGGAATTGGTGATATGGTATTTCTGGATGCCATTCTTACTCCAGAAGAAAAGGCAACAATAAGTGAAATTTATTGGGCGTGTAGATTTGGAAAATGTCTAATTCCTTTAATGGAAAACAATCCAGATTATCCAAATCTTGTTGCCCAATATACCATTCCTGATGAAGTTGGACAACAAGCAATGGCAACTCTTGATCCTGTTGCTATTCCTTTCTGGCACTTTAGATCAGATTTTGCTAGGAATTATGAGGTTGGATTGAGTTTATTTGGATTGAATCCAAATGAAGTTCAAGCAGTGGATGCTGCAGGATGTTTTACAGACAGAAGTAGAGGATTTGTTGGGTCTTCTTTTTTGAAAAATGCAAAACCACTTGACATAGGAAATTATATTCTTTTTCATTATCCAACATCTACCAGACCAAGATCTGATATTGCATCAATTTCTCTTGAAGATTGGAATTTTGTTGACCAATTATCAAAAGAAAAAAATTTGAAAGTGATTGTAATTTCAGATGTTTCTATTGATGTTCCTCTCTCAAATTATGAGCATTTGATTAATCCTGATATTTGTTATATTGTTGATTTGGTTGCTTCTTGTACTTATTATGCTGGATGTGATTCTTTTTGTTCCCACCTTGCATCAAAAGCATTACCTAAAGAAAATATTTTTATCAAATCTCACGAAGCAAATATCACTGAAAAACTTTTGAATACTACTTTCGCCCGAGCATTTCTTCCATATTCTCCAGAAGATGTCTCCACATTTTATAAAACATATATTGGATATCCATGAAGAGTATTTTAGTTATTGGTGAAAGTTCTAAAGATGTATTTGTCTATTGTGACGCTCTCAGACTCTGCCCTGATGTTCCTGTTCCAGTATTAAACATTAAGGACCAATCTGAAAATCCTGGAATGGCAAAGAATGTTCATAGGAATATTCAAAGTCTTATAAAAGATTGTCAAATCTTAACCAATTCAAATTGGTATAATGTCACTAAGACGAGATATGTGCATGAAAATAGTAATCATATGTTTTTTCGAGTTGACACGCTTCATGAAATTTCGAGGATAGATATGAATAAAATTGACTATGATTATGAAATTATAGTCATTTCTGATTATGATAAGGGATTTTTGAAAAAGGAAGATATAGAAGAAATATGCTCAAAACATTCAAATGTTTTTATTGACACAAAAAAAATTCTAGGTTCTTGGGCAGAGAAAGCAAGATTCATTAAAATTAATGATTTTGAATATAAAAATTCAGAAAACTATATTACTGAAACTCTTTCTAATAAAATTATTCATACAGTGGGATCTGATGGATGTGAATTTTGTGGAGTCAATTATCCTGTAGATAAAGTAGAGGTTAAGGATGTTTCTGGAGCGGGAGATACTTTTATGGCAGGATTGGTTGTAAAATATTTTGAAACAAAGGATATAGAAGAAAGTATAAAATTTGCAAATAAGTGTGCTTCTAAAGTTGTTAGACAAAAGGGAGTAACTGTGATATGATTATTTTAACTGGCGCCAATGGATTTATTGGAAAAAATTTTAAATCCAAATTAGAAAATGTTATTGAATTGGACCAACACAATTGTTGGCAATTTTTTAGGGAATTCAAAGAATGGGATAAGGTCTTCTTGATTCTTCATCAGGGAGCAATCTCATCTACAATTGAAACTGATATTAATAAAATTCATAAATGGAATGTTGACTATACATTACTGCTATTTGAATTTGCAATTGAGTATGCTATACCCGTCAAGTATGCATCATCAGCTTCCGTCTATGGTAATCAGCAAGGTATTTTTAATCCCTTAAATTACTATGCAATTTCCAAACTTCAAATAGATTATTGGGTTACTGATAATATTGATAAGTTTTCTCATATTCAAGGATTTAGATATTTTAATGTTTATGGTGACGGTGAACAAAATAAGGGAGACCAGGCAAGCCCTGTAAGTAAGTTCACCAAACAAATCAAAGAAACTGGTTCTTTAAATTTATTTGAAGGTTCGGATAAGTTTTTTAGAGATTTTATCTGGGTTGGGGATTTGGTTGAGATTGTACTTAATAATAAAAAACAATCTGGAATTTATGATTTGGGAACTAGTACTCCCGTAAGTTTTCAGCATGTTGCAGAATGTATTGCAAACAAGTATAATGGAAGTATTAATCATGTTCCATTCCCACAGCACTTAGTTGGAAAATATCAGGACTATACTTGTGCTAAATCCGAATGGAATGATTATAAATTCAAGACTGTAAAAGAATTTTTATCATGAAAACTATTTTTGTAAATGGGTGCTTTGATATTCTTCATCCTGGACATATTGAATTATTTAAAATTGCAAAGTCTCTTGGTGACCGTTTGATTGTTGCTACAGATACTGATGAGAAAATTAAAATTGATAAAGGAATCTCTAGACCTATTAATAGTTTACCTTATAGAAAGGTGATGTTAGAATCAATCAGATATATTGATATTGTTCTGACTTTTAATACTAATCTTGAACTTGAGCATCTAATAGAATTGTATATACCAGATATTTTAGTTAAAGGTGGTGACTGGAGAGATGGTGAAATAGTCGGCGGCAAATTTGCACAAGAAGTAAAATTCTTTGATAGATATGGTGAGTATTCTACTACTAAATTTTTAGAACAATTCCAAAATCAATCATGAAAAAATATGTTGTTGACATTGATGGAACCATATGTACATCAGTAACTAATGGTGATTATTCTAGTGCTCTTCCAATTTACAATAGAATAGAGAAAATAAATAAGTTATATGATAAAGGAAACTATATCGTATATCTAACTGCCAGAGGAATGGGTCGGCATAGTAATAATGCTGACCTGGCAAAATCAAGATTTTATGAGATTACAGAACTTCAATTGAGATTGTGGGGATGCAAATATCATGAATTATTTCTAGGAAAACCCTCTGGTGATTTTTACATTGATGATAAGGGGATTAATTCGGATGAATTCTTTGCAGATTAATTTTGTCCCGAAGGGATGGGGATTTGAAAAGTGGATTGTCAATACTGAAGAATATTGTGGAAAACTTCTTTACTTTGCAAAAGGTAAAAAATGTTCTTGGCACTATCATAAACTAAAAGACGAAACTTTTTATATTCAAAGTGGAAAAGTACTTCTCAAGTATTCTGATAGTGATGATATATCAGATGCAAAGGAATTAATTTTGAATAAAGGTGATAAATTTCACATTTATAGGCAACTAAGACATCAAATGTTTGCTCTTGAAGATACAGAATTATTTGAGTTTTCTACACAGCATTTTGATTCTGATAGTCATAGATTAGAAAGAGGTGATTAAATGACAATCTCATATAATAGATTGGGATCTAATGGTCGTCTGGGAAACCAGATGTTTCAGTATGCTGGTCTTCGTGGCATTGCTGCTAATCGTAATTTTGAATGGATAATTCCAAGACCAGATAATTATGGTGATTCAAATTATGGATTATTTGATTGTTTTGAAATGTCTTCTGTTAAGGAAGAAAACTTTGGGCAATTAAATGGTCAAAGTGTTGCAACAGGACAATTTCATTTTAGTCAAGAGTTTTTTGATAATTGCCCAGACGATATTAATCTTCATGATTATTTTCAATCAGAAAGATATTTTAAAAATATTGAAGATGTGATACGAAATGATTTCACCTTTAAAAAAGAAATTGTAGAATCTTGTCTAGAAATATTAGATGGATTAGTGAATCCAATTTTTATTCATGTTCGTCGTGGGGACTATGTAAATCAACCAGACAATCATCCAGCTTGTGCGATCACATATTATGAAAATTCATTAAATCATTTTAAAGATACTTCATCGGTATTGATTTTCTCTGATGATACGGAATGGTGCAAATCGCAAGAATTATTTTCTGATGATAGGTTTTTAATTTCTGAATTCAATTTAAAATATAATCAAACTTCGGATACGAATGATGGCAGAGTAAAATCTTTAATT
>Ga0209298_10002218_pt1 | contig 12180 bp, 9 predicted proteins | sample S_140806_EF_Meta_FD_187325 | JGI IMG/M metagenome (GOLD analysis project Ga0209298, IMG submission 187325) | Freshwater microbial communities from Lake Simoncouche, Canada to study carbon cycling - S_140806_EF_MetaG (SPAdes) (version 2) | ecosystem: Environmental > Aquatic > Freshwater > Lake ...
CGAACAGGAAGCTTAATGGGTCTACTATCCGAAAAGAATAAATCTTGCAGTTGACTTATTAGTTGTTTGGTTTTATTTTTTAAAGGAATATTATGCTGCAGTTGCTCTTCTACAGCATTTTTGAGTTTGTTGTTTAAGTTTGATTCCGCTTGGTCGGCATAACAATAATACACTGTATCAGCGCCTTTTACGGTCATGCTTACAATATCATACTGTATATCCTGGTAATTAAATTCCTGTTCATTTTCCCAAGCTCCTTTATTTATATGGCTTGCACGAATAGATATTAATGCATCCTTATGCATAATAGCAATGTGTTGGATGGCATTTTTTTTTGCATGCCATTTCAATAGCCAATAGCTTGGCATGATGCCGGCAATTGCCAACATCGAAACGGCGATGCCTATTAGGAGAAGAAAATTTTTCAAAACGATACTAAGATACAATAAAAAAAATCTACCCAGAGGGTAGATTTTTTTAAACGATATTTATGTATTTAGATTTTTGGTGCAGCACTTAAAATAGCTTCGCTAGCTTGTGCGGCATATTTTTCAAAGTTCTTAACGAATAATTCAGCAAGGTGTTTTGCTTTTTCATCATAAGCAGCTTTGTCGGTCCAAGTAGTGCGAGGGTTTAATATTTCGCTTGGTACATTAGGGCACGTTTGCGGAATTAATACACCAAAGGTGTCGTGTACTTCATATGCCACGTTGTTTAATTCGCCATTCATAGCAGCCGTAATCATAGCGCGCGTATGTTTTAAGCTCATGCGGCTTCCTGTTCCGTAAGCGCCACCGCTCCAGCCAGTATTGATCAACCATACATTAACTTCTGGATGCTCAGCTAATTTTTTACCTAATAAATCTGCATATTTTGTAGGATGGAGCGGTAAAAAAACACGTCCAAAACAAGCAGAGAAGGTGGTTTGAGGTTCGGTAATACCTACTTCTGTACCAGCTACTTTTGCGGTATATCCACTGATGAAGTGATACATAGCTTGCTCCGTAGTTAACTTAGAAATAGGAGGCAAAATACCAAAAGCATCACAAGTTAAAAAGAAAATATTCTTAGGGTTTCCGCCATAAGATGGCGTTTTAGCATTGTCAATATGGTCGATAGGATATGCTACGCGGGTATTTTCAGTGATAGAGCCATCGGCAAAATTTACGGAATTAGTACCTTCATTAAACACAATATTTTCTAACAACGCACCCGGTTTGATAGCATGGTAGATTTGAGGTTCTTTTTCAGCACTTAAATCAATACATTTAGCATAGCACCCCCCTTCAAAATTAAATACGGATCCTTTAGCCCATCCATGTTCATCATCACCAATTAAAGCACGATTAGGGTCGGCGCTCAAGGTTGTTTTACCGGTTCCGGATAGACCAAAAAATAAAGCTACATCTCCGTCTTTTCCTTCATTTGCAGAGCAGTGCATTGATAAAACACTATGCTCATGCGGTAATAAAAAGTTTAATACGCCAAAAATACCTTTTTTCATTTCACCAGTATAGCCACTGCCTCCAATTAAAATGATTTTTCTAGTAAAGTTGACAATAGTGAAATTCGCTTGACGCGTACCATCCACTGCAGGGTCTGCCTGGAAAGAAGGCGCTTGCACGATAACCCAATCAGGGTTTTGTGTTTGAATTTCAGCTGCAGTAGGTCTTAAAAATAAGTCGTTGCAAAAAAGGTTAGCCCAAGGAGTTTCGTTAACAACACGAATATTTAAACGATAGGTAGGATCTGCACATGCATACGCATCTCTAACCCATAACTCTTTGCCAGACAAGTAATTGCACACTTTAGTATAAAGCGCATCAAATGCTTGTGCATCAAAAGGGATATTTACATCGCCCCAATCAACGGTATTTTCAGTTATTGCATCCTTTATGGTAAATTTATCTTTGGGAGAACGACCTGTAAATTTGCCAGTGTTTACACACAATGCATCTAAATCATTTAAAACACCTTGGTTGAGTTCCAATGTTTTAGCGGTTAATTCTGCTGAACGTAAGTTCCAATTTGCAATAGCTGCATTAATGCCCAAATCTTGTAATGTTGCGTTTGGGTTTTTAATTCCGTTTTCTTGCATAAAAATTGATTTCGTTTGATTTAAAATAAAGCGCTAAATTACAAACTTAGTTTTCTTTAGCAATTACTTTTGGCCTTAAAATGATTAATATCATATTTTAAAGAATTTTAATAAAATTAAGGATTTTCACGGGAATATTTTATAGCATCAATTTTTGAAAATCAAATTATACACTATATCTTTGCGCAAAATTTGAGGGGCAGACGTATCCTTTTGATTACATTTTTTTAGCATATTTGAATAGCAATGACGGGTAAAAAATATTTATATTTAGTAGGTTTAGCATGGGTACTTTTAATGGCAATTCCATTCACAAAGGCTTATGCTCAAGAGCATCATGCTGCTGAGGCAAAAGCTGAAACAAAGGAGGAAGCATCTAAGTTTAATGCATCCGAAATTATCTTTGGTCACGTAAGCGATGCTCATGATTGGCACTTTTTCAGTGTCGGGGAAAATCATATCAGCTTACCGTTGCCTATCATCATTTACAGCAAAACAAAAGGCTTATCTGTATTCAGTTCTTCTAAATTCGGACATGAAGGGCATAGAGAAGCTTATAATGGTTATATCTTAGATGAGCATAATAAAATAGCATCGGAAGATAAAAGTGAGTCTTTTTATGACTTTTCTATTACCAAGAATGTTTTATCTATGTTGATTGGTGTTGTATTGTTATTGATCATTATGCTTACGGTTGCTAAAAAATACAAACAAAATGGTGCTAACGTAGCCCCATCAGGTTTCCAAAATGCATTAGAGCCGGTAATTATGTTTGTAAGAGATGATGTAGCGAAACCTACTTTAGGTGCTAAGTATCAAAAATACATGCCATTATTATTAACCTTATTCTTTTTCATATGGATTAATAATATGTTAGGTTTGTTACCTGGCGGTGCCAACTTTACGGGTAATATTACCGTTACAGCTTGTTTAGCTTTAATTTCATTTATAGTTTTATTAATCAACGCTAACAAACATTTCTGGGGTCACTTATTAAATCCTCCAGGAGTTCCATTACCCATCAAATTTTTATTAGTACCGATAGAGATCATGTCTTTATTTATTAAGCCCATTGCATTAGCTATTCGTTTGTTTGCTAATATTTTGGCAGGGCATATTATTATATTGAGTATTATATCGCTCATCTTTATCTTTAGTAAAATGGGTCAAAACCCAGCTGCTGGATATGGATTTTCAATCGTTTCTTTAGCCTTTTCTATATTTATGTTCTTCTTAGAATTGATGGTTGCCGCTATTCAGGCGTTCATCTTTACTAATTTAACAGCCGTATTTATCGGGCAGGCAATTGAAGATGGTCATGGTCACGAAGAGCACGATCATCATCATGAAGAAGCAACAGCCTAGTATTTTTTAATTTTAAAACCATAACAACATGTCAATGTTAAACACAATTTTATTGGAAGCATCTATGGGTGCTGGTCTTGGCGCAATCGGCGCTGGTATTGCTGCATTAACAGCTGGTATCGGTATCGGTCAAATTGGTAAAGGTGCGGTAGAATCTATCGCTCGTCAACCAGAAGCTGCTGGAGATATCCGTGCAAACATGATTTTGACTGCAGCCTTTGTAGAGGGTGTTGCTCTTTTCGGTGTTATTGCTGGATTATTAGCAGTAGTTGCGTAATCAACCACATTACAAGCAGCCAATGCATAGGGCTGAGGCTGCTTGTTAATTTTAAAAATGTAACGTATCTAAATTTTAGATTCAAAATTATATAAAATGGAATTATTAAAACCCGCATTAGGATTGTTTTTTTGGGCGTTATTAGCCTTTATGATCGTGTTTTTGATCTTGAAAAAATTTGCTTGGAAACCAATTCTAAACATGTTGAATGAGCGTGAAACAGGTATTGCAAATGCTTTGCAAACAGCTGAAAAAGTGAAAGGCGAAATGAGTGCCATGAAAGCTGAAAACGAGCAATTGATGAAGCAAGCGCATGAAGAGCGTTCTGCTATGCTCAAAGAAGCTAAAGAAATAAAAGAGAAAATGATTACCGATGCGAAAGAATTAGCAAAAACGGAAGCAAACAAGATTATCTTAGATGCGCAAGAACAAATTAATCGTTCTAAAATGGCTGCTATTACAGAAGTTAAAAATGAAATAGGTTTACTTTCTGTGGCTGTTGCTGAGAAAATTCTTCGCAATCAATTAAGTCAAGATAGCGCACAAGATGCCTATGTAAAAAAATTAACAGAAGAAATTAAAATGAACTAATTGTTCGTTTAGAAAAATAAAAAGCATGCAACAATCAAGATTAGCCATACGATATGCCAAATCATTATTAGATTTAGCTACTGAACAAAAAAGCGTAGACGCTTTGTTTGCCGACATGCAATGCGTATTTAATACGTGTAAAAATAATGTTGAATTGCTTCAAGTTTTGAATAGCCCTATTATTCATGCAGATAAGAAAATAGCAATTTTATCGGCTATCTTCAATTCGTATATTCAGCCTATCACACAAGCTTTTATAGCCTTAATCGTTAAAAAAGGCAGAGAAGCAAAATTATATGAAATTAGTGCCGCATTTATAGCTTTAGTTAAGGAATTGAAACAAATTAAAACAGTTAAAATCACAACCGCTAATGCTATCAATGATTCGATCAAACAACAATTAGCAACTAAAATTGCTGCTGGATTTGAAGGTAAAACAGTTGAATTAGAAACGGCAATGAATGCTGATTTAATTGGTGGTTTTGTTATTGAGATGGATGATAAATTGTACGATGCAAGTATTCGCAAAGAATTAAATGATATCAGAAATCAATTTACTAGCAACAATTATATCAGTAAAATATAATACACATAAATTTTTAAAATTTCTTAATTTAATAAACATACAATTATGGTTGAGATTAAACCGGATGAGATATCAGCGATACTCAGACAACAATTAAGCAGCGCTAACACAGAAGCTAGTTTAGAAGAAGTAGGTACCGTATTACAAGTAGGTGACGGTATTGCTCGTGTTTATGGTCTAACAGGCGTTCGTCAAGGGGAATTAGTTTCTTTTGAAAATGGAGTAAAAGCAATCGCGTTAAACCTTGAAGAAGATAATGTTGGGGTGGTATTAATGGGTGATAGTGCTGGTATTAAAGAAGGCGCAACCGTTCGTAGAACTGGTCAAATTGCCTCTATTAAAGTAGGTGAAGGTATGGTTGGTCGTGTAGTAAATACACTAGGCGAACCAATTGATGGTAAAGGTCCTATTGCAGGTGAACTATATGAAATGCCATTAGAGCGTAAAGCGCCAGGTGTTGTATTTCGTGAGCCAGTAAAAGAGCCCTTACAAACAGGTATCAAGGCAATTGACGCTATGATTCCAATTGGCCGTGGTCAACGTGAGTTGGTTATCGGTGACCGTCAAACAGGTAAATCTGCTATCTGTATTGATGCAATCATCAATCAAAAAGAATTTTATGAAGCAGGAAAACCTGTTTATTGTATCTATGTTGCCATTGGTCAGAAAGCTTCTACCGTTGCGCAAGTAATGAAAACATTAGAAGATAATGGCGCATTACCTTACACTATTATTGTTTCTGCTGCTGCAGCTGATCCAGCTCCATTGCAGTTCTTTGCTCCATTTGCTGGTGCAGCTATTGGTGAATTCTTCCGTGATACTGGAAGACCAGCCTTAGTAGTTTATGATGATTTATCAAAACAAGCGGTGGCTTACCGTGAGGTATCTCTTTTATTACGTCGCCCTCCTGGACGTGAAGCATATCCTGGTGATGTATTCTATTTACACAGTCGTTTGTTGGAGCGTGCTGCAAAAGTTATTAATAACGATGCACTTGCTAAAACCATGAACGATTTGCCAGCGTCTATCAAACATTTAGTAAAAGGTGGTGGTTCTTTAACGGCATTACCAATTATTGAAACACAAGCTGGTGACGTATCTGCATATATCCCAACCAACGTAATCTCTATCACAGACGGACAAATTTTCTTAGAATCTAACTTGTTTAATGCGGGTATTCGCCCTGCGATTAACGTAGGTATCTCTGTAAGCCGTGTGGGTGGTAGTGCGCAGATTAAATCAATGAAAAAAGTTGCAGGTACTTTAAAATTAGACCAAGCACTTTTCCGTGAGTTAGAAGCGTTTGCTAAATTTGGTGGTGACCTAGATGCGGCTACTAAAAATGTAATCGATAAAGGTGCTAGAAACGTAGAGATTTTAAAACAAGCTCAGTTTACTCCGTATAGCGTAGAAAAACAAGTTGCGATTATTTATTTAGGAACTAATAACATGATTCGTGAAGTGCCGGTGAAAAATGTACGTGCATTCGAAGAAACATTTATTAATGAATTAGAAACTAAAATGCCAGAATTATTGTTAGAATTCAAAAAAGGTAACTTACCGGAAGATGGATTAGCTAAAATGAAAGCATTAGCAGATTCTTTAATTCCTCAGTTTAAAAACTAAGTTTTAAATTCAAATATAAAGGGCTACAATCGTAGCCCTTTTTTTTATTTCTTTAATCCAATTTCTCTAAGACGCTCGTCTAAATATTGTGCAGCACTATAATCTTCATACTGTTTTGGATGCACTTCGTTGATACAACTTGGCAAACAAGCTAAGGACATGCTTCCTTTTGGATGCAGGAAAAACGGAATAGAGAAGCGATGAGTATGCCACTTTTCTTTGGGTGGATTTACCACTCTATGGGTAGTAGATTTTAATCGGTTATTGGTCAATCGTTGGAGCATATCTCCAACATTTACAACAATTTGATCATCGCTAGATTGTACATTTACCCATTGCTCTTGCTTGTTTAAAACTTGCAATCCTTCTGCAGAAGCACCTACTAATAGGGTGATCAAATTAATATCCTCATGCTGCTCTGCCCTTATCGATGATTTCGGTTCTTGTGTAATAGGTGGATAATGAATGGCTCTTAAAATAGAGTTGCCATTATGTATTTCAGGAGCAAAGTAATGCTGATCTAAATTTAAAAAAATCGCAATGGATTCTAAAAGCGCTTTCCCGCTTTGTTCAAAAGCACGATAGGCTTGTTCTAGGGTATTGGTAAATTCAGGCAGTTCGTTTACGAAGACATTATCGGGGTAAAATTCATCTACCTGCTCTCCATCTTCAATAATCTGACCAAACTGAAAAAATTCTTTTAAGTCAGGAGCGTCAAAGCCCTTAGCATGTTCTCTGCCAAAAGAAGTATAACCTCTTTGTCCAGCCAAGGCTATTTTTTCATACTGTTTTTTTTGATTTTCTGTTAGGCTGAAGAATGCCTCAACTTGCTCGTAAAGCTGTTTTATCAATGCATTCGGTATGCCATGATTTACTACGGCTACAAAGCCTACTTCTTCATAGGCAGTGCCAAGCGCTTGCACAAACTTGTTTTTTGCTGCGTCATTTCCATGTGTGTATTGACTTAAATCAACTACCGGAATCGTATTCATAAAGGGTGAATTTTTATAAATATATATAAAATACGGTAAATTAAATATGCCTTAATAAATACTATATTTACACTTAAATTTATTCTCATGAAAAGTACCTTCTTGTATGCTTTAGGACTAGCTACCGTTTTAGTAATTTCTTGTAATCAAAAAAACACGACTTCCGAAAGCGAGTCAGTAACCTATGATGCTAACTTTGTAGTTGAAGCAGAGGCTTTTGCTGATTTGCAAATACTTCGATATGAAGTACCTGGTTTTAATCAATTAACCTTGCAACAAAAACAATTGGCCTATTATTTATATGAAGCAGCCTTGAGCGGAAGAGATATTATTTACGATCAAAAAAGCAAATATGGTTTGTTGGTAAGAAAAACTATTGAAGCTGTTTACGAAAATTATAAAGGAGACAAAAACGATACGTCTTGGAAGCAATTTGAAGAGTATTGCGGACGTGTTTGGTTTAGTAATGGCAACTACCATCATTATAGTAATGAGAAATTCATACCTGCTTGTAGTTTCGACTACTTCAAAAACTTAGTGAGTGCAACTCCAAGCAATGCCTTGCCGCTTAATCAAGGTGAAAACATAGAAGCATTTACCAAAAGGATACAACCTATTATTTTTGACGCTAGCTTTATGCCTAAATGTGTAGATCTTAGAGCTGGAGTAGACAATATTGCCAACTCAGCTAATAATTATTATGAAGGAGTGACGCAGAAAGAAGTGGAAGCCTTTTATAATTTAAAAGACACAAAAGGAAATGCGCCAAGCTGGGGATTGAACAGTAAAGTGGTAAAAGAAAATGGTCAGCTTATAGAGCGCACGTGGAAAGTAGGCGGTATGTATGACAAAGCCATTACGCAAATAGTATATTGGTTAGAAAAAGCAACAGGTGTTGCAGAAAATGATCAGCAAAAAAAATCAATACTACTGCTTGTAGATTTTTATAAAACGGGCGATTTAAAAACCTTTGATGATTATAGTATAGAATGGGTGCATGATACAGCGAGTAGAATCGATGTGGTGAATGGATTTATTGAAGTGTATCTAGATGCAATTGGTAAAAAGGGAAGTTTTCAAAGTATGGTGTCTATGAAAGATATGGAAGCAACAAAGCGCATCGCGGCGATTGCATCCAAGGCGCAATGGTTTGAAGATAATTCACCTTTGATGCGGGAGCATAAGAAAAAACAAGTAAAGGGAATTACCGCAAAAGCAATCACTACCATAGTGGAAAGTGGCGATGATGCACCTTCTACGCCAATTGGTGTAAATCTGCCGAATGCTGATTGGATACGAAAAGAATACGGATCTAAATCTGTTTCATTAAGTAATATTATTCATTCGTATAATGTAAATAGCAGTAAAAGCGGTATGCTAGATGAATTTGTAATAGATGAAACAATAAAAAAGAGATTGAAAAAATATGGTGCATTAGCAAGTGACTTGCATACCGACATGCACGAATGTATTGGACATGCAAGTGGTCAGATTAATAAAGGTGTAGAAACACCAGATAAGACATTGAAAAATTATGCATCTTGTTTAGAAGAAGCGCGTGCAGATCTTGTTGGGTTGTATTATATCATGGATAAGAAGCTAATAGAGATTGGCGTGGCAGAAAGTGAGGAAGTAGGGAAAGCAGGTTATGATCAATATATGATGAATGGTTTAATGACGCAATTGACTAGATTAAAACCAGGTGAAAAATTGGAAGAGGCTCACATGCGCAATCGTCAATTGAATGCGCGTTGGGTATTTGAAAAAGGAAAGCAAGACAACGTAGTAAAGTTGATTAAGGTAAATAATAAAACCTATGTGCGCATTAACGACTATAACAAGTTGCGTAACTTGTTTGGACAATTATTAAGAGAGATTCAACGTATAAAATCAGAAGGTGATTATAAAGCGGCAACTGCTTTAGTTGAAACTTATGGTGTGAATGTAGATCCTGTTTTACATAAAGAAATTATAAGCCGATATGCAACACTTGGTATTAAGCCCTACAGAGGGTTTATTCAACCGGTTTTAGAGCCTGTTTTAGAAGGCGACAACATCATTGATGTGAAAGTTACTTACCCTACTTCTTTCTTCCAACAAATGATGGACTATAAGAAGAAATATAGTTTTTTGCCAACGATTAATTAAAGTGTATATTTACAAAAAAAGTATAATGAATAAAAAAATTTCTATTTTACTATTAGCAGTAATACCTTTGTTGGTTAATGCTCAAAAGGAGACTAAAGAAGTAGACTTTAGCTGCGCACCTACTGGAAACATTTATCAAGGGGATTTAACACCTACTATTTTAGGGAGTTCCAAGGATTTAAAAATTGGGTTTCAAGGAATGGTAAGATATCACTTAAAAGGTGAAAGGATCTATTTAAGAGGGTCTTTAAATATTGCAAGTTTGAAAGGCGATGATGCACAATTTGATTCTCCCGAATGGACAAAGCACAGAAATTATAGTTTTTCAACATCTTTAATTGACTTGTCTGCGATGCTTGAATTTAATTTATTTCACGACGATAAGAAATTCCAACCATATGTAGCATTTGGATTTGGATTTGCTAAAATCAATCCCAAAAAAGATGCAAGTAAATTAGATACCGCTTACTTCGCCGCTGTTTCTTCTGAACAAATTGGCTTAGTTAAAGAACAGTCTATGACGCAGCCTAAATTGTTAGTTACTATCCCTGCAAGTATAGGATTTAGATATAAGTTAAATGCTACCTCTTCTTTGTTTGTAGAAGCTTGTTATAAAACATGTATCTCCGATTATCTTGACGGGTTTAGTTTATCTGTGCGATCTCAAAAATTTGATGCTTATTCTGTTTATGCTTTAGGATATACATTTAAACTAAGCACCAACAAAAAGAAATAAAATAGGTTTACAAAATGAAAGGCACCTTCTTAAGGTGCCTTTCATTTATTTTTTCATTAGGGCAATTTGAATAACTTCGTCCATTTCGCTTATATAATGAAATTTTAATCCTTTAATATAGTTTTTAGAAATTTCATTAATGTCTTTTTCGTTTTGTGTACATAAGATAATTTCTTTTATACCTGCACGTTTAGCTGCCAATACTTTTTCTTTAATACCACCAACAGGTAGCACTTGTCCACGTAAGGTAATTTCACCTGTCATAGCTAAATATGGTTTTATCTTTCTGCCGGTAAAAGAAGAAGCTAAAGCAGAAAGCATCGTGATGCCAGCGCTTGGGCCATCTTTGGGTACAGCGCCTTCGGGAACGTGAATATGAATATCATTTTCCGTAAAGGCATTATCAGCAATTCCAAAGGTTTGTGCATGTGCTTTAAGATAAGAAAGGGCTGTAGTGGCACTTTCTTTCATAACATTGCCTAAGTTGCCCGTTAATGTGAGGGTGCCTTTCCCTTTAGATGTGCTAGACTCAATAAATAAGATATCGCCTCCTACATAGGTCCATGCTAAACCAACCACAACTCCGGCCGGATGCCCTTTGCTATAGATATCGTTTAAAAATCTTGGCTTACCCAAAACTTCTTCGACTTTACTTTCGTCAATTGTATTTGCAACTGTTTCTTCTAATGCTACTTGTTTAGCAATGTTTCGCATGACACTAGCCATTAATCGATCCAGTTCTCTTACACCACTTTCTCTCGTATAATCTTGAACTATTTTTTGTAATAACTTATCGTTGAATTTTAAAGGTGTTTTTAATAAACCATGCATTTCTTTTTGCTTTGGTATTAAATGACGTTTTGCAATTTCTACTTTTTCTTCAACCGAATAGCCTGATAGTTGTATGATTTCTAAACGATCTCTTAAAGCAGGTTGAATATCACTTAAACTATTAGCAGTTGCAATGAAAAGTACTTTAGATAAATCAAACTCTAGCTCTAAATAATTATCATAAAAAGTACTGTTTTGTTCAGGGTCTAAAATCTCTAATAAAGCAGAACTTGGGTCGCCTCTAAAGTCTTTACCAATTTTATCAATTTCATCTAAAATAAATACAGGATTGGCGCTTTTTACTTTTCTTAATTGCTGAATAATTCTACCTGGCATTGCCCCAATATAGGTTTTGCGATGACCGCGCAATTCACTTTCGTCATGCAATCCACCTAAGCTCAATCGAACATATTTACGGTCAATAGCATTTGCAATACTTTTACCTAAAGATGTTTTACCAATACCGGGAGGACCAACAAAGCATAGGATGGGTGATTTTAAATCGCCTTTCAATTTTAGAACGGCTAAATACTCTATGATGCGATCTTTGATTTCATCCATTCCATAATGATCATGATCTAAAACTTTTTGTGCTTTTTTAAGATCATAAGAGTCTTTTGTATAAATACCCCAAGGTAGATCCAACATTAAATCTAAATGATTATACACTACCGAATAGTCGGGCGTAGTAGGATGCATGCGTTCTAACTTTTCTATTCCTTTTTTAAATAAATCTTTGGCTGCTTCGGTCCATTGTACTTGCTCAGCTCTTTTTTGTAGATCTTTTATTTCCCGTTCATTGGCATCGCCCAATTCATCTTTGATGGATTTTAACTGCTGCTGCAAAAAGTACTCTCGTTGTTGTTTATCAATTTCACCCCTCGTTTTATTGGTGATTTCATTTTTGAGCTCAGCTAATTGCAATTCGCT
>Ga0209298_10002219_pt1 | contig 12179 bp, 10 predicted proteins | sample S_140806_EF_Meta_FD_187325 | JGI IMG/M metagenome (GOLD analysis project Ga0209298, IMG submission 187325) | Freshwater microbial communities from Lake Simoncouche, Canada to study carbon cycling - S_140806_EF_MetaG (SPAdes) (version 2) | ecosystem: Environmental > Aquatic > Freshwater > Lake ...
GAAGCCAAGTAAACTCACACGATCTCACGCACGATGTCGTCCTCCTACTCGTCCTCGATCAAGCCGGGGACGAACCTGTCTGCGACACGCTTACATGGAGGACGAGGACGATGGATGCTCGCGGCGCTGATACTGACCACGAGCGCATTTTCCGCCCCCCTCTACTTCGATGGGCCCGAAGTCGTGAAACTCGATTGGGCCACCGGCTCGCCCCGCGCCGCCGATTTCAATGGCGATGGTTTCACGGACATCGCCATCATCAATTCGGACCGCGCCCGCATCGAGATCCTGCTTCAGCGCCAAGACGGCGTGAAACCCGGCGAGCCGGAAAAAACCTCCCGTGAGGATCGCTGGAACCCCATTCTTGAAGTCTCGCGCTTCGACAAACAACCTCTCGTCATCGGACACGCGGCCTTTGCCATGGCCGTGGGCGATTGGAATGGCGATACGAAGCCCGACCTCGCCATCATCACCGATGACGACAAGCTCACGCTCCGCATGCAAGACGGCAAAGGCGGCTGGACGCTCAAAAAGGACATCGCGCTCGATTCCACCTCCGAAGACACCGAGGTGCTCGCCGCCGCGGATTTGAATGCCGATGGCAAAACCGATCTCGCCCTGCTCACCGACACGCGGCTCATGGTGCTGCTGCAAAAAGACAAGGCCGGTGAATGGGCCGATGCGCAAACCTACGCCCTCGGCGAAAGCGGCTGTGCCGGATTGCATGTGGCCGATTTGAATGCCGACTCGAAGCCCGATCTCTTTTACACCGCGCCGGAGGGTGATGCGCTGCTCGTGCGCCTCCAGCAGGGCGACAAAAGCTTCGGCGAGGAATGGCGTATCGAGATCCCCACCAGCCGTCACTGGCTGCATCCCTTGCGCCTTGGAGGCGGCAAGACCGGCGTGGGATGGATTCAAAACGAAACCGGCATGATCGAAGTGGCTCGTTTGACTCAAGCGAAGGCTGAACCGGATAGCGACCGCGCCTCCACCATCCGTTACGCCATGCCGCCCACCGAAAGCAAAGGCGGCGCCGTGGCTTACGGCGATCTCACCGGCGATGGACAGGCCGATGTGATCATGTCCGAGCCGAAAAGCGCTCGCCTGTGGCTCTTCAGCGGCCAGAAAAACGGCGGCTTCAGTCAGGGGCGTGAGTTTCCCATCCTCGGCGGAGTCGAGTCGCTGCTCATCGCCGATGCGGATGGCGATCAGAAGAACGACGTCATCCTTTTGAGCGCCACGGAGAAAGCCATCGGCATCGCCAAATGGCACGAAGGCCGTCTCAGCTATCCCGAGATCGTTTATCAAGCCAAAGAAGGCGAGACGCTGCTCACGCTCACCAGCGGCAGCATCGGCACCCTCGCCGGAACCATTCACGCCGTCGTGGAAATCAAATCGAAGCCACAGCTCCTCAGCATCACCGCGAAGGAAAAGAAGTTCACCACCGCCAGCCTCGAAATGACCGCTTTGACCGGCAGCAGCCGCGTCAGCGCTCTCCGCGTGCTCGATGCCAATCAAGATGGCAAAGGCGATCTCGCCGTGTTTTCCAGCATCGGAGCCATGCAGGTGCTCCTGAGCACTGCCGACGCCAAAACGCCCTTCAAACGCGTCGAAGGCATCCCGGATACCTTCGTGAGCAAGCTCACCCCCGGTGCCCTCACCACCGGTGATCTCGATGGCGATGGCAAAGACGAGTTCGTCATCGCCCGCGAGCAGCTCGCCCGCGTCTTCCGCGTCGGCGCCGATGGCAAAGCGAGCATCGTGGAGCAGTTCAATGCCCCCGATGCCAGCGCCGAGATCCACACCGCCCTGCTGAACCGCGGTGCCGATAAAAAACTCCGCGTCACCCTCATCGACACCGCCCACAGCAAACTCTACGACCTCGCCGCCGGAGCCGATGGCGTTTACCGCAGCCAGCACAGCCATCCGCTGCCCGCGACGACGCCCGATTTGATCCGTCTCGTAAACCAGCGCTTGCTCCTGCTCGGCAAAAGCAGCTTCCAAATCACCCCGCTGGATGGCGATTCCCTCCAGCTCGAAACCGTGAGCACCTTCGACAGCGAGCTGAAAGACACCCAGCCCAGTGATTTGATCCCCGCCGCCTTCTCCGGCCTCGAAGCCGATGATCTCGCCCTGCTCGACACCGCGAAGAGTCGCGTCATCGAGTTCTTCCAGCCCGATGAAAAAGCCAAGGAATGGACCAGCCGCCTCCACTTCCGCATTTTCGAGACCGATCCCCACTTCCGCGGCAAATCCGGCCGCGAAAACGAACCCCACGACTACACCGCCCTCGATCTCAATTCCGACGGCAAACTCGACCTCGTCCTCCTCTGCCACGACCGGGCGCTGTTTTATGTGAGGAAGTGAGGGGCAGGTCTGACGTGTCGGACCTGTCAGACTCGTCCGACGAAAAGTCGCAAAAATAACTTCTTATTCATCTTCGGCCCCCAAAGCCATTTATCCTCGCGGGACTAACTCGGGAGTAACCATCACCCCTCCCATGAAATCCCGTCTTCACCTCCTCCTCGCTCTTTCCGTTGCCACGGCGGCCCAGGCACAGCTTCCGGCAGGTTCCTCGATCAGCTTTGCGCCCGGTGCCGCGGCGAACACCAGCCGCGTCACGATCATCGATCCCGGTGATCACGTCTGGACGCTGCAAAGCTCCCGCGACCTCGTGAACTGGGCGAACGTGCAGAACTACAAGGTCCACAACGGTCGGCTCGACTGCACCACGGCGCATGCACCGTCCAACGCGAACCTCTTTTACCGCACCTCCTACTCCACCGCGCTCCAGAGCACGATCACCAGCACGCTGGCCACGGCAGTGAACCTTCCCGTCTCGCCTTACGATTACGACAATCCCACGCTGCCGGCCAATTTCGCCGTCAATCCCATCGCCGCGCAGAGCAACATGCCCGCCACGAACCTCACCACCGATGCCGGGGCCAAGCTGGGGCGCATCCTTTTCTATGATAAGCGCCTCTCGCTGAACCAGACGGTGTCCTGCTCCTCCTGCCACCAGCAAGCGCACGGCTTCTCCGATCCCGATCAATTTAGCAAAGGCTTCCAGGGCGGACGCACGGACCGCAATTCCATGGGCCTGAGCAATGCCCGCTGGTATCAGCGCCAGTCCTTCTTCTGGGATGAACGCTCCGCCACGCTGGAAATCCAGGTGCTGCAGCCGATTCAAAACGCCGTCGAGATGGGCATGACGCTGCCGGACTTGGTGACACGCCTCGGTGCCGAGCCTTTCTACGTCGATCTCTTCACGCAAGTCTTCGGCACGCCCGGTGTCACCTCGGATCGCATCTCGAAGGCGCTCGCCCAGTTTGTGCGCTCCATCATCTCCGTGAGCTCACGTTTTGATAGCGCCCGCACGGCGAATTTCGCCGTTGGAGCGAACTGGACTCAATCCGAAGAACGCGGCCGCCAGCTCTTCAATGCGCCGGGCAATTGCAGCGCCTGCCACGGCACGGATAACTTCGTACCCGGCCCGAACATCTTTAACAACGGTCTCGAATTCCCCTACGTCGATCGTGGCAAAGGTGCCGTCACCGGCCAGACGGGCGACAACGGCAAGTTCAAGGTCGGCTCCCTGCGCAATATCGAACTCACCGCGCCTTACATGCACGACGGCCGCTTTGCCACGCTGGAGGCGGTGGTGGATTTCTACAGCACGCAGGTCGTGAACAACCCAAACCTCTCCCCGCCGCTGCGCCTCCCACCGCAGCAGGGCGGCGGTGTGAGCCGTCCAAACTTCACCGCGCAGCAGAAGGCGGACCTCGTGAACTTCATGAAATCGCTCACGGATACCTCGGTGGCCACGAATCCGAAATACAGCGATCCCTTCAACTACGGCTATTGAATCCGGCGTGGGAATCGCGGAGCGTGACCGCGATTCCCATTCTTCATGCGCCGCCTCGATCAAGTCCTCTCCTCTCTCGGTTACTGCTCGCGTCGCGAGGCCGTTTCGTTCGTGAAAAAGGGTCGCGTAAAGCAAAACGGCCTCGTTTTGACCAAGGCGGATCAAAAAGTCGATCCCCAGGCCGTCACGGTCGATGACGAGCCGCTCGAAGCGCTCGATGGATTGCTGGCGATGCTTCACAAACCTGCCGGCTACGTCTGCACGCATGGCGAGGGCGAGGGACCGACGATTTATGAGCTGCTGCCGGATCAATGGCTGCGCCGCAATCCCGCCGTCACGAGCGTGGGCAGGCTTGATAAGGACACCAGCGGCCTCCTGCTCGTCACGGATATCGGCCCGCTCGTGCATCGTTTCACCTCCCCGAAGGCTGAAATTGAAAAAGCCTACCTCGCCGAGCTCGATCGTGATCTCGAAGCCTCCCTCATCGAAACCTTCGCCAGGGGCGATCTGATGCTCCGCAGCGAGGAGAAGCCTTGTTTGCCCGCGAAACTCGAAATCCTCTCCCCACGCACCGCCCGCCTCACCCTCACCGAAGGCCGCTACCATCAAGTCCGCCGCATGTTCGCCAGCCAGGGCTGGCACGTCGAGAAGCTCCACCGCGAGCGTTTCGGCGAGTACACGCTGGATGATCTCGCGGAAGGCGAGTGGAAGATGTTAGAAATGACGAAACCAGAATGAGGAATGACGAATCAATGACGAAGTCCTAACATTCGGGCTTCATTCCTCATTCTGGTTTCGTCATTCCTCATTTGAATGACGCATGCGCTTCTCGCAGGAGGCTTTCGGTCGTTTCCCAATCGATGCACGCATCCGTGATCGACTGGCCGCGAACGAGTTGATCGAGAGGTTGCGGGAATTTCTGGCTGCCGCCGACGAGATTGCTTTCGAGCATCGCGCCGATGATGGCGCGTTGCCCGGCGACACGCTGGCGCACGATCTCGCGGAAGACATCCGGCATGCGGCGGTGGTCCTTGGCGCAGTTGCCGTGGCTGGCGTCGATCATGATCGCGGGTTTCAGCTTCGCGGCTTCGAGGCCGTCGATGGTCTCCATGACGTTGTCCGCGCCGAAGTTCGGGCCGTTTTCGCCGCCGCGCAGGATGATGTGGCAGTCGGGATTGCCGCTCGTCGTCACGGCGGAGGCCACGCCGTCCTCGCTGACGCCGAGGAAGGTCTGCGGCTGCATCGCGGCCTTGATCGCGTTGATGGCGGGCGCGATGTGCCCAAACGTGCCGTTTTTAAACCCGAGCGGCATCGAGAGGCCGGAGGCCATCTGGCGATGCGTTTGCGATTCCGTCGTGCGAGCACCGATGGCGCTCCACGAGATCAAATCGGCGATGTACTGCGGCGTGATCGGATCGAGCAGCTCGGTGGCCGTGGGCAGGCCGAGGTCGATCACATCACGCAGGATGCGCCGCGCCAGACGCAGGCCATCGGGGATGTTGCAGGTGCCATCGAGGTCCGGGTCCATGATGAGGCCCTTCCAGCCGACGGTGGTGCGTGGCTTTTCGAAATACACCCGCATGACGATGCAGAGCCGGTCTTTGAGTTCCTGCGCCAGGGTGGCGAGCTTCCGCGCATACTCCAATCCGGCCTCCGGGTCATGAATCGAGCACGGACCGAGCACGACGAGGAAACGCACGTCTTTGCCGAAGAGGATGTCGCGGATCTCGCGACGTGATTCCGCGATGAAAGCCGTCTGCGCTTCCGTGGGAGCGATTTCAGCGACCATCGACCGCGGCGAAGGCAGCGCGATGTTGGAGGCGATGTGGAGATTGGCGGTCTGGCTCATGAGTGGAGATGAAAGTGTCTGGGAGGTGGTGTTTAGAACGAGGAATCTGCGAGTCCATTTTTAAAAGGGCGAGGAATTGAAAGGGCGGCCTTCCCGCAAGGAGTCATATCTTGCTCTTTCCGAGAGCCTTGCCACCACTCTGCCATGCTCGTTTTTATTGATGAATCTGGAGATACGGGGCTGAAGCTGGGCTGCAAGCCCACCTCGCCACTGTTCATCGTGACGCTCGTTTTGTTCGAGGATCACGATCAGGCGGTGCAGGCAGATCAACGGATTCAGGCACTCAAAACCATGCTGGGAGCACGGCAAGACTTTGAGTTTCATTTTTCGAAACTGAAGCCGGCTTGGCGGCAGCGCTTCCTTCACGAAGTGGCACCCTGCGAATTTTTCTACTTCTCCGTGGTGCTCGACAAGGCCGGACTGACCGCCCATGGCATTCACAGCCCGGCGGAACTTTATCGCTATACCTGCGGCCTCGTGTTTGAATGCGCGAAACCCTACCTGCGCGACGCCGTGGTGATGCTGGACGGCCAGGGCTCCGAGCTGCTGCGCCGTGAGCTATCTTCCTATCTTCGGCACAAAATCCAGGCGGACGGAGCGGCCCACTCGCTGATCCACAAGGTCAAACTCCAGGACTCCCACAAGAACAACCTGCTCCAGCTTGCTGACATGGTTTGCGGTTCCGTCGCCCGCTCGTTTACCAACAAGGAGGATGCCTCGGATTACCGGAAGATCATTTCCCACCGCGAGATGCAGGTCGCCCGCTGGCCCAAATGAGGGGAAAAGAATCCGCCGACCCTATCCTTGCGGAAAGCGCTCCATACGGAGCCATTTCGGGTCGGCGGCAATTCCGACGAGAATGTGCTCATGGGTTGACGGATGTCAACGATCCAGAAATGGCATGTCAGGTACGAATCAGTAAGCGGTGGGTAAAGCCCAATAACCGATAAATAATCGAACCCCATTTTTGATCTGCGAGTGTTACGGCAGCGCCACCCGAGGTGAAAACGTGATGTGGAGATCGCGATTCTTGCGTGTGCGCGGATCAAACAAATCAATTCCTCGTCCCAAGTTCAAAATGAACGCTGGAGTCTTCAAGTAACGCTCATGGGGAAGGCTGTCATCTTCGTGGCGGACGACTGTGGGCGCTATTTGAGTGTCGTCGCAAAGTTCTTCGAGGTGCTTTTGAATGGGCTGAGTTTGGCGACCTTCGGTGTGGATCGCCAACTCAATGTCATGCTCCGCCTGCTTCAGGAAGTCCACCCAGAAGGGAAGATTGTGGAAGAAATTCGGGCCAAAATCTCGCCCGGCTACGCGGTCATAGATTTCAAATTTACCTTCTACGAGCAGGAGTCTGGAAAGGTGATTGGTGAAGAAGTCAGCCGGTTGAATGGCTCCTTCTGCCAGCGCTAGGCCACAGCCAGCCTGCTGACATCTGGCTGCAAAGTCACTGCCATGGAAGTTTTCCGCTGGAGTCACTTCGGCTCTGCCTGCGGGGAATGGCACTGGCGTCTCGGTGATGATCGCATCCAGAAAGGGGTGGCTGCGGTTCCGAAGCGCTACTGCCGCCGTGGGCGCCTCCTCATCTCCGTCTTCGTGATCAAGAATCGCTACAAACCGGTTTCTTCGCCAGAAAGCCTCCAGCAGAGCAGAAACCCGTGCACGCACATCTTGATTGGCGATCTTCTTCACAGCTTCCCGAAGTTCCGGCCCGGAGCGCCAGTCCGTTGTTTCGGCGAGCAGGCAGTTCCCGAGGAGCACTCGGAGGATGCCAATCAGCGCGTCTGCCCCAAGCCCGCCCATGCTGGAGAGCTTGCGGACAGATTCAGGGTCCAAAAAAACGCAGAAGATCATGGTTCAAAACATTTCATCTAGCCTGTCTTCAAAAAAGCCTTGGGGCCAATTGTCTCGGAAACGGCCCTGCTCATCGATTCGCAGTTCTAGGACCGTCGAACCATTCTCGCCGGGCTGCACATAAAGAATGGCCACATCCTCCGGCTTGATCGGAGGCTTTCCCTCGGGCAGCGAGTTTCGCGTCGTTTCGCGAATCCGCCGCATCACCCGCAGGATCAAATGCTCGCTGTGGGTTTCGATGAGGAAGCGGTTTCCGCGCTCTTTGGCGGATTGGATGAAGAGATCGGCCAGCTCGGTTTGCAGGGCGGGATGAATATGAAGTTCTGGCTGCTCGATGGCGATCAGACGATTTTCTGAACCGAAAGCAGAAGCCACAAGTGGCATCATTTGGCTGAATCCAATTCCCATATTGGAGGGAGAAACAGACTGTGAGGATGTAGTGGAGCTAAAGCGAACTTTGGCCGAATCAAAGCCGCCTGGCGTTTTGGTTCCTCTGCCTTGTCGAACTGACTCCAACATGGCTCGCAGGTTGGCCAGGGTTTGATTCAAACCTCCTAGTAGAAACGATTCGATTTCATCAACATCATTATCAGTGTAAAGCGAAACGTAATGATCCATCCCACGCCTCCGTGCCTCGTCATAGAGAATGTCGTGTGCCTGGCTCCTCAATCTAGATTTGCGCTCATTCTCATCCTCATCTGCGCATTCTATTTCAAAGTCCTCTAGATCAGAGACTTTAGAATCGATCTCCGATTCGTAGAATACCTTATCTGAATTGAGTTTGGCTTCATAGGCCGCTTCAACCATCTCTTTGATGTCTTGTTCGCCCGAGAGTGCACGGAGAATCTCCCGAAGAGACGAATCAGGAAAAAGACGGTCAAATCCCAAGCGATACTTGGTTTTGAAGATGTCGCCTGCTAGCCATTGATTCACTTTGGCGAGCAGCTTTGGGTCTGCCGCAAGGCTCCACCACTCGACCAATCCTGGCTCATTTTGTCGCTCTTTTGTGATTTCATCACAGATCGGACGAATCGGTCCGTGGTAGATAAAGTTGACCAGGACATTTCTCACAGAGGTATCGATATATTTGATATGTTCGATCAACGCAGACCTGAGTTCATCAATGGAGACTTTGCACCTTTGTATCGAGGCGATTAATTTCTCATTGCTCTCTCCTTCTCTATGACATTGCTCAAGCACATTGAGAAAGTCGTCTTCATCCACATCAATTCTAAAATGGTCTGCGTCCGAGCCGGGAACCGCTGAATCTTTTTTCAGGCATATTCTTTTCTTGATCGAACTGTGAACCCAATCATCCAAATCGCCATTGGAGGCCCTTGCGTCAGTCATTAACTGACGAAGCTCATCCCCAATGCTTCTGATTTGGAGATACCTCGAACTCCACTTAGCCGAATAAGCGGCAAAATCAGACTGCCCTTTCCTCAAGAGACACGACTCTGTCTCAATACTTCCGGACGCTGATTCTTTCCACGCAAGATTGATTTCGAGAGTCTCCTCGTGCGATTTACCTTCCGGTCGAACGAGAAATCCAAAGGAAATGGGATTCGAATACCCGTTCCGAACCATGTCGGCATAGGCCCCAGGATGCCGTTCGCCGGCTCCTTCACTTTTGGATAGTTTGCCATTCAGGATGGCGTGCCGTGCGACGAGCAGGGATCGCAGGAGTGATGACTTGCCAGCGCTGTTCGGGCCGAAGATGAGTGTGATCGGCTTGAGCGGCACCCGCTGGGGTGTGCTGAATGCCTGATAGTTACCGATGTAGAATTCGGTGAGCATGAAATCAGTGGGTGGGATTGGGGATCATCTTGGCGGTGACTGTGCCAAGTGGCAGGGAGAGCAGTGCGCAGACTTTCTCGATTTGATCGAGCTTGGTGCTGTTGGCGGTATGGGTATGCACGAACCAGCCGGTAGCGCCAATTGGCTGATGGCCGTAGATTTCACTGGTGACCGGATTGATGAACTCCAACTCCGGTTGGCGGGAGACGAGGCCAGCGCTTCCGACGGGAAGCACTTTCAGCTTTGGGAAAATGTCGGCACCGAGAACGCGCGCCAGCGCATCCATGAACTTGGCGAGCGTCTTGGCTGCGGTGCTTTCCTGGAGGGTCAATGGTTCCAACGAACGACCAGCCACCCGCCAGTTGATGACGATTTGAAGCCGAGTCACGGCGCTGCGAGTGCCAGCACTGCTGAGATGGCTCTGGATGGTTTCCATCTGCCGCTGCCAACTCCGCCTGGACTCGATCAGGGTGTCCAGCGTGCCCTGGAAAGGTGACAGGGCTTCTGTCAGGGTTTGCACCATCGTTAGGTTTCCCTCGATCGCTGCGTCTGCAATGGCCTCACGCACACGAAGCGTGAGGTTCTGGGTTTGTTCGCGCCATTCTTGGAGTTCACTCATATCTGATGAGAGGTTTAACGGATGCTCGGAGATATTGCCAGCAGGACGATTGCATGCGACATGACTATCCAGCCATGTTCAAGCACCTCGCCAATCAATCCGGGTTCTCTCTCGAACGCCTTGCCTCGCTTTGCGAGGTAGCGGAGGCGGGGAGCATCGGGCAGGCTTCGCGTGGGGATGCGAACCGACAGAGCCAGCTCAGTCGGCAGATCGCGGAGCTGGAGTCAGTGTTTGGAATCGCGCTACTGGCGCGGCAGAGTCGGCCCTTTAGGCTGACGCCGGAAGGTCGGGAACTAGCGCAGGCGGCGCGGCAGTTTTTCCAGGTGGCGGATGATTTACAGCGCCGGGCGGAAGATGCAGCGCAGCGCGTGGTGATCGGCGCGGGCGAGACGCTGATTCAATGGCTGCTATTCCCGGCATGTGAGGCCATCCAGCGACAGGCGTGCAAGGTCGTTTTCACCTTCAAGAACTTCGACAGCTCGCGGTTGATTGAAGCGCTGCAACAGGGCGAGATCGATGTGGCGCTGATCCGGCGTGAGGATGTGACGCCGAGTCTGGCTCACACGGAGGCCTGGACCTATGCCCACGCGGCGTTTGTGTCCAAAGTGCTGTCCCGCTCCGCCACGGTGCTGAAAGTGGAGGAACTGGCCGCGCTGCCCTGGGCCGTGTTGGAGGGACGGGGGCATTTCCGCCAGTTCTTGGAGAACAAGGCGCGTGAGAGTGGCTGCAAGCTGAATGCCGTGCTGGAGTGCTCTTCCTACACCCAGGTGGCGATGGCGATCCAGACCGGACGATATGCGGGGTTTCTCCCCGCGTTCGCGAAGAACGCGGCCTTTGCCGGGAATTCAGCGGTGACTCAACGCCCGCTGGAAAAAGGACTGCGCTATGATCGCTCGCTGGTGCTGGCTTGGCGTGAGGCCTCAGTGAGGAACCGGCCCTTTTTGGAGAAGGTGATAGAGGCGCTACGAGCGCGGATTGGAAAATGGCTTTGATGCCGCTCATCTGAAAATGGAGCGGGACGAACCCTTGGCTCAATCCTCGACCACCACCGGATTCTTCGGCTTGAGCGCAAAATAGAGCACCACGCTGATGAGCAGGATGGCTCCGGCGATGAGTGGGGCGGGGCGTTGAGCGTGGTCGGCGCTGGTGATGGCGCTTTGCACGCGGACGATGATGAGCATGGAGCAGACGAGGGCTCCGAAGATGGGCACGAGCAGCGGTGGCTCGAATCCGCCGCGAGGTTCGCCGGGGCGGCGCTTGAGGACGACGAGGGAGATGTTCACCGTGGTGAAAACGATGAGAAGCAGCAGCACGGTGGACTCGGCGAGCTGTTTCACGCTGCCGCTGAGGATGAGCAGCGAGACGATGCCAAAAAGCACCGCCACGGCTATGTGCGGGCTTTTGCGCACGGGATGCACGCTGCCGAGCACGGCGGGCAGCAAGCCCTGGCGGCTCATGCCGTAAAGCAGGCGTGATCCCATGAGGTAGTTTAAGAGCGCGGTGTTGCCGATGGCGAAGATGGTGATGGCTCCATAGACCGGTTTGATGCCGGTGAACCACGGTGCAGCCCGGCGAGCCACCTCCATGAGCGGTGCATCGCTTTTCGCCAGTTCCTGCCACGGCACGACGGACACGGCGGTGATGGCGACGGCCATGTAAATGCACGTCGCGAGGATCATGGCGCCGATGAGGCCGAAGGGGACGTTCTTGGCGGGGTTTTTGACTTCTTCGCTCACGTTCAGGATGTCCTCGAAACCGATGAAGGAATAAAACGTGAGCACCGCGCCCTGCATGATGAGCGCAAAGGTGATGCCGGAGCCGACGCCGCCCTCCACGGTATCGCCGGGGGATTGGAAGTAATCCACGCTACCCCAGTAGCGCACGCCGACGGCGATGATGAAGAGCAGCCCGGTGGCTTCGACGACGGTGCAGAGGATGTTCAGCCACATGCTCTCGCGAATGCCACGATAGATGACGCAGCCGACGAGAAACACGACGCCGATGGACGCGAGCTTGATGGCGGTGTCATCGAGCGTGAGCGCGAACAGTTCGCGAACCTGTCCGATGATCGCCTGTGAGCCGGTGGCCATGCTCGTGAGCCCGCTCATCATCACGGCGATGCCGATGACGTAACTGAGTAGCGGTTTGCGCAGCCCGCGCTGCGTGACGTAAGCCGCGCCGCCCGCCTTCGCATA
>Ga0209298_10002225_pt1 | contig 12165 bp, 10 predicted proteins | sample S_140806_EF_Meta_FD_187325 | JGI IMG/M metagenome (GOLD analysis project Ga0209298, IMG submission 187325) | Freshwater microbial communities from Lake Simoncouche, Canada to study carbon cycling - S_140806_EF_MetaG (SPAdes) (version 2) | ecosystem: Environmental > Aquatic > Freshwater > Lake ...
CGCCGTGCCCTTCACCTCCACCGAGGCCCTGGTGAGCGTGACCCTGCCCTACATCGTGGTGATGGCGGGCCGGGGCCTGGCGGAGGCGGTCACCGACCGGCCCGAGCTGCTTTCCGGGCTCAACACCGTGAACGGTTCGGTGTGCCACCCCGGCGTGGCCCGCGCCCTGGACCTCACGCCCCGCCATCCGATGGCCTGCCTGCGCTGAGGCGCCGGCTGCTTTGTAGAGCCACGAGCAAGTCGGCTGCCGGGATCGTGCTCCCTCGCCAACATGGGCCCAGCCCCGGCCTCGGCCGGGTCCCGTTCTGCCCTCCGGCCTTCGCGATGTCCAGCCCCGCCAGCGGTTCCGCCCCCGACGGCTACAGCCTGCTCCGCGCCTTTCTCCAGCCCCAGGCCGCCAGCGGCCGAACCAGTGGCGCCGCTGCCGTCGACGGCTCCGCCCTGCAGCGGCGGCTGCCCACCGGCGGCACCCTCCCCTGGTTGGAGCGGCGCTGGGCTGCGGCGGGCCTTCCGGCGGCGCTATTGAGCGCCCTGCGCAGCCTGGGCCAGGTGATCTTCATCAATAACCCAGTCAGCGGCCTGCTGCTGCTGCTGGCCCTGCTGCTGCAGTCGCCCTGGATGGCCCTCTTCGCCGTGCTGGGCACCGTGACGGCCAATCTCACCGCCCGCGCCTTCGCCGCCGAGCCCACGGCCTGGAGCAACGGCATCTACGGCTTCAACGGGGCCCTGGTGGGGGCGGCGGTGGCGGCCTTCGCCCATTTCGGCCGCGACACCGGCCTGCTGGCCTGGCTGGTGGTGGTGATGGCCGGCGCCATCGTGACTACCTTGCTGCTGCATGGCCTGGGCCGCTGGGTTTTCCGGGTGGTGGGCCTGCCGCCGCTCACCCTTCCCTTCTGCCTGGTGACCTGGCTGCTGCTCTATCTGGTGGCCACCCTCAATCATCCCGCCCCCCAGCTGGCTGAACATCCCGCCCTGCAGGGCGGGACCGGCGTGCTGGAGGCCCTGCTGCTGGCCCTGCCCCATGGCTTCGGCCAGGTGCTGTTCTGCCCCGGTCTGCTGCCTGGGGTGCTGGTGCTGCTGGCCACGGCGGTCGCCAGCCCGCTGGCGGCCCTGGTGGGTCTGCTGGGGGGGCCGTGGCCGCCATCACCGGCCTGCTGATCGGGGCCACCCCTGAGGCGGTGGGTGTGGGGTTGTGGAGCTACAACGGCGTGCTCACCGCCATGGCGATCGGCGGCAGCTTCTACGCTCCCACCCGCCTCAGCGTGGCGGTGGGCCTGCTCGGGGCGGCGGCCGCCAGCCTGATCACCCCTGGCCTCTCCGCTCTGCTGGCGCGGGCCCTGGCGCCCGGTTTTCCCCTCCTCCAGCTCCCCTTCATCGTCGCCACCCTGGCGATGATGATGGTGATCCGCTGGTCGCTGCACTCGCTGCTGCCCGTTGCACTCCACGCGATCTATACCCCGAGGAGCATCGCCGCCGCTACGAGGTGAGCCGCTCCCTGCTCGGCGACTTCCGCCATCGCCTGCGCGCAGTGGTGGGAGGGCGCCATCCTTTCGTTCCCTCGGCCATCGCCTTCGGCTCCGGTGATGCCCGGGAACGGGAGGCCGCCAGTGAGCTGCGGCAGCTCTATCGCCAGCTCGATCGCAACGGCAACGGCCGCCTGAGCGTGGCCGAATTGGCCACCGGGCTGATGCAGCGGCGCCGCGGTGGTCAAGCCGATCTCGTGAACCGCAGCCTGATGCTGCGGCTCTGGCGCCTTAGTGAGGGTGAGGAGCGGCTGATGCACTACTTGATGCCGGTGGATGTGAACGGCGACCACCAGCTCGATCCCACCGAGCTGCGACGCCTGTTCGGCAGCGTCGGCCAGCCCCCCCTCACGCCCCAGGAGGAGCGCCACCTGTTCGGTCCGTTGGCTGGCCGGCTGAGTTGGTCGGCCTTCATCGACCGTCTGCTGCTGGTCTGAGGTCTTCGAGGCCCGCCCGCTGAACCCCGTTCCAGGTCGGGCCGCCGCAGACCGTTCCGATGGCCGCCGCTAGGGCGCTGGCCAGCAACAACCAGGGAAAGAGTCGGGCGTTGTTCTGCAGGATGAACACGAACACCGCGCAGAACAGCGGTGTTCGGCAAGCGGCGCTGAACACCGCCGTGGCGCCCACGGCCACCAGCATCGCCTGCTGATCCGGTGGCAGGCGATGCACCAGGGTGGCGCTGAACACGGCGCCGAGGGCCATGCAGTCGTGCATCAGGCCCCCGGGGGCGCCGGCGGCCAGGGCCAGCAGCGGACTGATCAGGCGCGGCAGAAAGGCCCAGCGGGGGATGGTGCTCTGGCCGGCCAGGGCCGGGCCGAGGGCGAGGGAGCCATCGTTGAGGCTGAGGCCGCCAGTGAGCTGGGCCAGCAGGCCGAGCAGCAGGGCCACAGTCAGGGCGGTGGGCAGGAAGTGGTGGCGCAGCAGGCCCTGCAGCCGAGGGGTGAGGGCCAGCAGCAGCCGCAGGAAGAGCACCCCCAGCAGGGCCGCCACCAGGGTGAGCAGCAGGGCCCAGGGCAGCAAAGTCAGCGGTGGCGGGCCCTCCACCACGACCTGCACCCGCGCCGGCACCCCCAGATCGCTGGTCACCAGGCTGCCCACCCCTGCCAGCAACAGGGTGGGCAGCACCAGGGGAAGGCCCCGCTCGGCGCTCAGCTCCTCCAGGGCATAGGTCACCCCAAGCAGAGGCGAGCGGAAGGCCGCCGCTAGCCCCGCGCCCGCCCCCACCGCCGCTGCCAGGGGTAGGGGCAACGCCTGCAGCACCTTCAGCCGGCGGCGCAGGGCCAGCAGGGTGGAGGCGCCGAAGGAGGCGGCGGGGGATTCCATGCCCACCGCCAGACCGGCCAGGTGGGTCCCGGCCAGCAATACCAGCCGCGCCAGCTGGGCCGGCCCCCGCAGGCCCAGAAGGGCCAGATCCCGCTCTTCGGGCGCCGGGGACTGCTGTTGCAGGGCCTCCACGCCGCTGATGCCGCCGCCCCGGCCCGCCGCCAGGGGCCCCCAGGCCAGGGCGAGCACGGTGAGGGTGCCGCAGGCCACTCCCAGCGGCAGCAAGGGGTTGAAGAGGTCGGGAACCCCCGCCTGCCACTGCTGCTGCAGCAGAAAGCCCAGGGCGGAGAGTCCCTGGATCGGCAGGATCACCAGGCCCAGCACCAGGCCGCAGGGCAGCAGGGTGAGCAGCAGCTGGGGGCTCAGGGGGATGGCTGATTCGACCCTCGCGGCAGGCAGCAGTCCGCGCAGCCAGCCCCGGTTCCGGCGGCCGCTCCCCGAGTCGCCCCGATCGCCCCGGGGGGCGGCCCAGGGCCATCCGGGCAGGCGCAGGCGAGGACGCATCTCCAGGGGTGGTGGGCTTGCTCCGATTCTTGCTCCATCCCGGCTCCCTGGACCCGGTGGCGGCATCGTGGCCACGATTCGCGTCGGTTCAGGCTCCCGCCGCGTCGCCTGCGGCAAATCTCTCCGGCTCAGCCACTCAGGGTCTGGACTTCGCCCTCCAGGGCCCGGTCGTAACCCCGCCGCTCCGCCTGCAGGGCTAGTTCATCGGTGTCGGAATGCTCCAGCGGCAGGTCAAACCAGAAGGTGGTGCCCACGCCACTCTCGCTGGCCATGCGCACCTGGGTGCCGTGTTTCTCCAGGATTCCGCGCACGATCGAGAGGCCGAGGCCGGTGCCGGCTTCGGTGTGCACGGCGTTCTCCACCCGGTAGAAGCGCTCAAAGATCCGCTCCTGGTCGGCGGCGGCGATACCGCAGCCGCTGTCGGCGATCTCGATCCGCAGCCGTGGCAGGGGAGAGGTGAGAGCGCAGTTGGGGTTGTCACCCGGACCGCTGTCGGGATCGAGCACGCACTGATCGGGCCAGGGATAGGCCCGCAGCCTTAGGGCACCGCCGGGCGGGGTGAACTTCAGGGCGTTGCCCACAAGGTTGTCGAACACCTGCAGCAACAGGTCCCAGTTGCCCAACACCCGGGGTAGCTGGGGATCGGCTTCGAAGCCGAGATCCACCCCCTTATCACCGGCATTGAGGCGGTAGGTGCGCAGGGTCTGCTCGATCGCCGCAGCGACCTCGAAGGGCTCCAGTTCCCAGACCCGGTCGGATTCCAACCGGGAGAGATCGAGCACGTCGTTCACCAGTCGCGTCAGCCGATCGGTCTCGGCATTGGCGATGCCGAGGAACTCCTGTTTTTGCTCATCGCTGAGCTGGTCGTTGTAGTCGTGCAGGGTTTCAACGTAGCTCTTGATGTTGAACAGGGGCGTGCGCAGTTCATGCGACACGTTGCTGATGAAGCGGCTCTGGGCGGCGTTCAGTTCCACCTCCCGGGTCAGGTCCTGGATCGTCATCGCAATGCCCTTGAGCACCTCCCCGCTGGCATCGCGCACCGACTGGAGCACGATCCGCAAGGTGCGCGGCGGCTCCCCGAAGCTGCAGCGCACATCGGTGCTCTCGCGCTCACTGCTGATCAGGTTCTGCAAGGCACCGGCCAGCTCCATCGCCAGCCGGTCGGGAAGCTCGCCAATCACCTCGTTGCCTTCCAGACTGCGGGCCTCCCAGCGGAACAGCCGGCGGGCGGTGGGATTCACCAGCACGATGCGGCCCTCGGCATCGAGGAGCACCGCTCCATCGGCCATGGTGGCGATCAGCGACTGCTGCTTGACCTGCTCGGCCCGCAGCTCCTCGATATTGGCGGCTTTGTAGACCTCCAGCTGGGAGGCCATCGTGTTGAAACCCTGCAGCAATTCGCCCAATTCACCCCCCACCGGCAGGGCGATGCGGGTTTCGAAGTTGCCGCCGGCGATCGAGCGCACCCCCCGCAGCAATTCCTTCACCGGACGAATGATTGTGAGGGCATTGATCACCGAACCCAGGATCACGAGCACCCAGATCGATACGAACACCGCCACCGTGACCTCCCGGGTGAGGGCCGAACTCACCAACAGGGTTTCGTTGGGGTTGATCCCCAGCGCCACCACGCCGAGGTAGCGATCGCCACTCACCATCGGCACGAACACATCGGTGACCTGCCCATCGGGGGTGAGGTGCTGGCGGATCAGCGGATTGTCAGGGCGGCGCTGCAGGTCGGCAGGCAGCTCCAGGCGCCGGCTCAGCAGCTGTTCCCCCGCCGGCGGGGTGCCTTCTCCGCCGTTGCCCATCGGGATGCCGAGGTAGATCACGCCATCGGCATCGGCGAACACGATGTAGCGGAGGCTGCGGCTGGATTGCCAGAAGCGCTCTGCCACGGCCGCCAGCTCCCGGTCATCGCCTTGGGCCACCAGCGGCGTCACGTTGGCCGAGAGGAGCAGGCCCAGGTCGCGGGCATAGCGGGTGTCGCTGATGCGCGCGTCCTGCTGGATGCTGTTGAGGGAGAAGAAGGTGATCCCTGTCATGAGCAGGCTCACCACCAGGGTGGCCACCGCCAGCAGCTTGGTCTGCAGGCTGAATTCGGCCCACCAGCGGGCCAGGGCCTCCAGCCAGGCCGGATTGCTGTTGGCGGCTGCGCTGGCGGCGGCGGCGGAGGCCGGCCAGCTGAGGGACTGGGCGGAGTTCTCGTCGGGCAGTTCAGCTCCCGCGGCGGCGGGGCCGCCGGGATCAGCCATGGTGGGTGAGGAGGAAGGGGCCATCAAGTGGGCGGGCTGCTCGGCCGGCAACGCACCTGGTGGCCGATGTCGCGCCGGAAGTTGATTCCTTCGAAGCTCACCCCCGCCAGTCCTGCGTAAGCGCCTTCGAAGGCCGCATCGAAGTCGTCGGCCTGGGCCACCACCGCCAGCACCCGGCCCCCGGCCGTCACACAGCGGCCATCGTCTTCGAGGCGGCTGCCGGCATGGAAGAGCTGCAGGGTGTCGCTGGGCTTCAGAGCGCTGTGGATGGGGTCGCCCCGGCGCACTTCCCCGGGGTAACCAGCGGCAGCGGCGATCACGCAGGCGCTGCAGCCGGGCGCGATCGCCAGGGCCGGGGCCACAGCCAGGTTCCCCTGGGCACAGGCCAGCAGCACCGCCGCCAGCTCAGGTCCCAGCAGGGGCATCAGGGTTTCGCATTCAGGATCGCCGAAGCGGCAGTTGAACTCGATCACCTGGGGGCCGTTGGCGGTGAGCATCAGGCCGGCATAGATCACGCCGCGGTAGTCGATGCCACGGTCCCGCAGTGCCGCCAGGGTGGGCTCCAGCACGCTGCGGCGCACCGCCTCCAGACCCGCCGCATCGAGCAGGGGCGCCGGGGCATAAGCCCCCATGCCGCCGGTGTTGGGTCCGGTGTCGCCTTCGCCGATGCGCTTGTGGTCCTGGGCGGGGGGCAGCAGCACCATCGCCTGGCCATCGGTGAGGGCAAACACCGACACCTCCGGTCCGCTCAGCGGCTCCTCCAGCACCAGCGAGGCGCCCGCCGCTCCGAAGCGCCCATCGAACACCTCCTCGATCGCCGCCCGTGTTTCCTGCACGCTGGCCGCCACGGTCACCCCCTTGCCGGCAGCGAGCCCATCGGCCTTCACCACCAGGGGCCGGTTGAGCCGCTCCAGCAGCTCCAGGGCCTCCTCGCGGCTGGCGGCGCTCCAGTAGCCGGCGGTGGGGATGCCGGCCTCCACCATCAGGGCCTTGGCCCATTGCTTGCTGGCCTCGAGCTGGGCGCCGTCGGCGCCGGGGCCGAACACCGCCAGACCTTCGCGCCGCAGCCGATCGGCCAGCCCCGCCGCCAGGGGCGACTCCGGCCCCACCACCACCAGCTCGATCGCCCGATCCCGGCAGGCGGCCGCCAGGGCCTCGCCGTCGCTCTCGGCGATCGCCAGCACCTGGCAGCCCGGTAGGCCATGGGTGCCTCCATTGCCCGGGGCGATCCACACCGCCTCCACGCCGGGGCAGCGGGCCAGAGCCCAGCCCAGGGCGTTTTCGCGGCCGCCGCCCCCCACCACCAGAATCCGAGCCGGAACGGCTGCGGGAGTCGCCGGGCTGGGCATGGGGGGAGCCGCGGCGCTGGCGGCGGGATCGGATGGGGCCATGGTCTGGGGGAAGGCCACCGGGGCCGATCCGGTGGGGCGCTGCTACGCCCAATCCTGCCAACCGGACCAGCCGATCCGCGCCCCCGGGCGCCAGCGGGCGGTCCCCTTAGGTTGGGAAGGCCGCTGCGGCGGGCGGTTCGCTTCCCAGACCGCCCCCCACCTCCGTTCCGATCCCGCGCGGGTCCTCCGCGCGCCGACTCCGCCCTGAGCCCGTGATGCCGCCCCGGCCCGCGTTCCCTTCCCGCAGCTCCGCCCCGGTCGGCCTAAGGCCCCGCGGCGGCCGCGGGCGGGCTCTGGTCGTGGGGTTATCGGCCCTGCTGCTCCAAGCCACTGCGGCCCCACTCCTTCGCGCAGCGGCAGCAGCGGCGGAGTCGGGGGCGGTGGCCTCCAACCCAGCCGCAGCTTCCCCGAAGCTGCCGGTGCCGGAAGCGATCCCTGGCCCCGGACCTGCAGCCCTGCAGCCGCCATCCCCGGGCCAGGCCGCGGCGGCTTCGGCGCCACCGCCCCTCAGCCAGGCCGAGTTTCAGGAGCTTCTGCGCCACGGAACCCTCGAGCAGCTGGCCGTGGGATGTCAGCGGGTCGTGGAGGAGGACCGTCTCGATCGTCTCCGCCGGATCCGTGAGCGCCTGCTGCTGATCCTGCCGGCACCCCAGCCCCTGCCCGTGGTGCTCGCCAACGCGGAGGTGCTGCTCAGCTGCAACCAGCCCCAGGCGGCCCTCACGGTGCTCGATCGGATCAGCCCGGCGGCCGGGGCCGAGCGGCTTCAATGGCTGCTGATGGAGTGGCGGGCCGCCCAAGCCGCCATGGACCACCGCCGGGCCGCCCTGGCCCTGGAGCGTCTCGGGGCGGCCCGACCGGCCCGGCTGGAGGCCCTGCTGCTGCCGGTGCTGCGCCGTGAGGACGGCACCGTGGTGAGCCGGCCGGCTCTGGATGTGCTCGCCGATCACCTCCAGGCCAGGGGATTTCCCCAGGCGGCTGCCACCCTGCTGCTGGCCTCCCAGGAGCCGGGCGTGATCGGAGCCGAGCGCCGCCTCGAGGCGGTTCGGCTTCTGCAGGCCCTGCCGGCCGAGGAGCGCGCCGCCCTGCTGGAAACCGCCCTCGACCAGGCCGCGGCTGTGGGCGCCTGGAGCCTGGTCGGGGAACTGCTGGATGCCCAGGTGGCCCTGCCCTCCGAGCGGGCCCGCCAGCGTCGCCTGCGCCTCAGCCCCCGCATCGATGACGCCTATGGCGAATGGCTGATCCTGCGCCAGGATCCGGCCGCCTCCGCCAGGAGTTCCGAACTTGAGCGGCGCCTGCGCTCCCCCGAGGCCAAGGGGGGCCACCGGGAGGCTCCTCTGCCTACGCCTTCACCGTCCTCCCTCACCAAGCCCATCCTTCCCCTGCCATGACCGCCTATTCCCTGGGCCCCCTGCTCTACGAGGGCAAGGCCAAGCGTGTGTACGCCACCGACCAGCCCGATCTGGTGGCGGTGGAGTTCAAGGACGACGCCACCGCCTTCAATGCTGAAAAACGGGCCAGCCTGGCCGGCAAGGGCGAACGCAACTGCCGCATCTCCGCCCTGGTGTTCGAGTGGCTGGAGGGTCGGGGTGTGCCCACCCACTACCTCGGGGTCGAGGGGGATCGCTGGATGCTCGTGCGTCCCGTGAAGGTGGTGCCGATCGAGGTGGTGGTCCGCAACGTGGCGGCCGGATCGCTCTGCCGTCAGCTGCCGATCGCGCCCGGCACCACCCTGGATCCCCCCCTGCTCGACCTCTACTACAAGGACGATGCCCTGGGTGACCCCCTGCTCACCGAGGCCCGGCTTGAGCGTCTCCAGCTGGTGAGCTCAGGCCAACTCCAGGCCATCACGGAGCTGGCTATGGCGGTGAACCGGGGCCTGCGGGAACTGTTCGGTTCGGTGGATCTGGAACTGGTGGATTTCAAGATCGAGCTGGGCTTCGCCGCCGACGGCTGCCTGCTCCTGGCCGATGAGATCAGCCCCGACACCTGCCGGCTCTGGGATCGCCGCATCAGCGACCTGAGCGACCGGATTCTGGACAAGGACCGCTTCCGCCAGGATCTCGGTGGTGTGGTCGAGGCCTACGGGGAGGTCCTCAAACGGGTCCAAGGGGTGTGTGCTCAACCCCGGGTCTACCGGTAAGGTCAGCCGGACTCGCGGCTCTGCCGCACCAGCCTCCCTCCCTCCATGGCCGGCGCCAGCCCCCGCAGGATTGTGCTCCTCCCTTCTGCCGGCTCCCGTCTCACCCTTGCTGTTCTGCCCCTTGTGGGGTTGGTGGTGGTTGCTGCCAGCCCCAGCCGGGCCGCCGAGGTCCTGAAGCCGGTGCCGCTCACCCAGGCGCCCCTCCCCAAGGCAGTCACGCCGTCAATCCCCCCGGCCGCCTCCAGCGGAGCCGCTACCCAGCCTTCTGCGGCCACCGCTTCGCCCTTGGGAGGGGCCACGGCCCAGCCCCCCGCCACCCCGCAGCTTTCGCAGGCTTCCCCGGCCAGCGCCTCGCCATCGGCCGCCCCGACCCCGAAGCCCGCCGCCCCGGTGCTTCCTAAGGCTGCCCCGGCCAGCGCATCTCCATCGGCCTCTCCAACGACCAAGCCCACCGCGCCGGTGGTTCCCCCGGCCAGCCCGTCGCCAAAGGTCGCCCCCATCACCGCCAAGCCGGCTGCCGCCGCCACCCCCCCGGTGGCGGTTCCTGCCGCCAGCCCTGCAACGCCTTCCGTAACCCCTGCGGCCCCGGTCGCCATTCCCGCCAAGCCCCCCACGGCTGCCCCTCCCACGGCGGCCCCCCCTGCGGCAGCGCAGCCACCGGCGGGCGATGCGCCGCTGGTGGAAACACCAGCGATCAATGAGCCCAGGGTGCAGCTCAGCGAGGTCGTGGTCGACGGCCTAGCGGGCCACCCGGAGCAGCAGCGCCTCGAGCAGGCCGTCTATGGCGCCATGACGGTGACCCCCGGCAGCCAGGTGACCCGCAGCCAGCTCCGCAAGGACCTCGGGGCCATCTATGCCACCGGCTGGTTCTCGGATGTGCGGATGGTTCCCAAGGACGGCCCCCTGGGCGTGCGCCTGGTGGTGACCGTGCTCCCGTATCCGGTGCTCAGCAAGGTCACCCTCGAGCCGCCCGATGCCAAGGTTCCGGCCAAGGTGGTGGAGGAGACCTTCGCTGCCGATTTCGGCCGCACCATCAACCTCAACACCCTGCAGACCCGCATGCAGGATTTGCAGCGCTGGTACGCCGACAAGGGCTATTCCCTGGCCCGGATCACCGGTCCTGGCCGCATCGGACCGGATGGTTCCGTGCAGCTGCTGGTGCGCCAGGGCACCGTGGCGGGCGTGGAGGTGCAGTTCCTCGACAAGGAGGGCAACACCACCGACGACAAGGGCCGGCCGATCCGGGGCAAGACCAAGACCTGGGTGGTGACTCGCGAGATCTCGATGCGGGCGGGCGAGCTCTTCAACCGCCGCAACCTCGAGGACGACATCAAGCGTCTCTACGGCACCGGCCTGTTCAGCGACGTCAAGGTGACCCTGCGGCCCACCCCGGACGATCCCGGTCGGGTCACGATCGTGCTGGGGGTGGTGGAGCAGTCCACCGGCTCCCTTTCCGGCGGCCTGGGCTACAGCCAGAGCCAGGGGGTGTTCGGCCAGATTCAGGTGCAGGACAGCAACCTCTTTGGGCGGGCCTGGGACATCTCCACCAGCTTCACCTACGGCCAGTTCGGCGGCCTGTTTGATATCACCTTCACCGACCCCTGGATCAAGGGTGATCCCTTCCGCACCGCCTTCCGGGCCAAGGCCTTCATCAGCCGCGATGTGCCGCAGGTGTTCCAAAGTCAGGACAACGGCAACATTTACACCGTTTCAGATTTCTACGAAGCTCCCGGCACCAACCTCGCTTACAACATCAACGGCTCCACCAATCCGCTCAATGGACCGATTGGCTCGGTGGATCAAGCCGCAGCCCTCTCCCCGGGCAACAGCTGGTTCAACTACAACGGCAACTCCGTGGTGGTTCAGAGGATCGGCGGCAACCTCCAGTTGATCCGGCCCCTCAATGGCGGCAACCCCTTCCTGCGGGCCCCCTGGAGTCTGATCGCTGGTCTCAATGCCCAGCAGGTCACCCCCATGAATGTGGGGGGCGAATCGATGCCCTACGGCGTGCTGAATAACGCCTTCGATGCCACCGGCAGCTTCGTGCCGATCAATTCGATCGTGTGCGTTGCTTACAACTGCGCCACCCGCAACCAGTTGGTGGGCCTCCGCCTGGCCACCACCTTCAACACCCTCGATGATCCCCGCAATCCCACCCGCGGTGATTTCCTGAGCCTCGGCACCGAGCAGTTCATTTCGGTGGGCCCCGATTCACCGACCTTCAACCGCCTGCGCGGCAGCTACACCCACTTCATCCCCGTGAACTGGCTGAAGTTCTACAAGGGTTGCCGTCCCGGCGCCAAACAGGGCCAGTGCAAGCAGGCCCTCGCCTTCCAGGTGTCGGCCGGCACCGTGCTGGGCGATCTGCCGCCCTATGAGGCCTTCTGCGTGGGCGGCGGCAACTCGGTGCGCGGCTATTACGACTGCGATCTCGGCGTGGGTAAGAGTTTCGGTGAGGCCACGATCGAATACCGCTTCCCCTTGTTCAGCATCGTGAGCGGTGAGCTGTTCATCGATGGCGGCACCACCTTCGGCAGCCAGAGCAACGTGCCCGGCAACCTCGGCCCCCTGCTGGGCAAACCGGGGGAGGGCTTCTCCGTGGGCACCGGCGTGATCGTGACCACCCCGGTGGGCCCGCTGCGGCTTGAGGTGGCCAGCCAGGACTTCACCTCTAACTGGCGCTTCAACCTCGGCGTGGGCTGGAAGTTCTAGTGACGATCTGGCCCCAGGACTACGCCCGGGCCTGGACCCTGGCCGCCGCGGTCGAGCGTGTCGGCGTCGGCCTCCACGGGGGCCTGCCCTGCCGAGTGCGGCTGGCTCCCTCCTCCCTACCGGGCTACCGGGTGGGCTGGCTGGATGACACCTCCAGGCCGCTGCAGCGCCTGGAGCCTTCCCAGGTGGCCGATACACGCCTCTGCACGGCTCTTCAACTCGGCGACCGGCGCCTGGCCACCGTGGAGCACCTGCTGGCGGCCCTGGCCGGAACCGGCGTGAGCCAGGCCGAGATCTGGGTGGACGCCGGCGAGATC
>Ga0209298_10002232_pt1 | contig 12136 bp, 11 predicted proteins | sample S_140806_EF_Meta_FD_187325 | JGI IMG/M metagenome (GOLD analysis project Ga0209298, IMG submission 187325) | Freshwater microbial communities from Lake Simoncouche, Canada to study carbon cycling - S_140806_EF_MetaG (SPAdes) (version 2) | ecosystem: Environmental > Aquatic > Freshwater > Lake ...
AGCCCGGCAAGATTTGGTGTCCTATACGCACCGAGAACCTTGGGGTTGGGTGGAAAGCCAAGGATGTCGGGTGGCATTGGCAGGTAGCTGGATGCTTTGGGGTGGAATTTGTCGGGTAAACCGACATTTAAGAGCGTCCTTTTAAGGGGCATCCTAAAACGAGGACCAAAATAGGATAACTTAAAAAAAGCCGCTATCAAATAGCGGCTTAATAGAATAAATAAATTTTTTAGTCGAGCTTAATTTTTGCCTTTTCAATCACTACTTTCCAGCGAGCAATATCAGAGTTGTATAACTCGGTAAATTGTTGCGTATTCATTGGGGCATTTTGAACTCCAGCCTTAATAAACCGCTCTTTCAGTTCTGGCATATCCAATATTTTCAGAATGACATTATTTAAAGTACCGATAATCTCTTTTGAGGTACCTGCCGGCACAAACATTCCCTGCCATAAAGCCATCTCATAGCCCTTAACACCTGCTTCTTGCATTGTGACTAACTCTGGTGCCCCACTAAAACGATTTTTACTTGTTACCGCAAGAGCTCGAACTTTATCCCCTTTGTATAAAGGCAAGCCAACAGGCATACCAGCAAAGTAAAAATCAATTTGCCCTCCCAAAACATCGGTTGCCGCTGGAGATCCGCCCTTGTACGGAATATGAATCGCTTGTAATCCAGTTGTAGCTAAAAATAACTCACCCGCCATATGATCAGAATTACCAATTCCTGATGATGCAAAACTTAACTTACCAGGGTTTGCCTTAAGCATTGCAATTAAATCAGAAACATTTCTGGCCTTTGAGTTGTTATTAACGATTAAAATATGAGGAGTAGCAGCGACGCCAACAACTGGAATCAAATCTTTTTGTCCATTAAATGGTAACTTTGGATTTGCAGCCACATTGATCGCAAGTCCATTTTGAGCAAATAAAACTGTGTAGCCATCAGGTGTACTTTTAGCAACAGCATCAGCGGCAAGACTACCAGCAGCGCCACCACGATTCTCAACAATGACAGGTTGTTTTAGGGCGATACTGAGATCATTGGCAATAATTCTTCCAACAATATCTGTAGAGCTTCCCGGGGCATAACCAATCATCATCTTAATTGGCTTATCAGGATAAGCAGCAAATACAGAAGAAATCATGAGTGACGCTAAGAGTACCGCCCGAGTTAATTGCTTAATAAAGCTCATCTTCATTTCGTGCATCAATGTCTCCTTGTTAATATTTATTTATAGATGTAAGGGTACTACACCGCATTCGCGTGCGCAATCATTTAGGGTGTTAAGCAGTTCTTGCGAAATAGGAATACCGTTTTGGCTGCGCTCTTTAGCCAATTTATCGGCACCTTCGCCAGGTATATGAATATTCTGAACACCAGGTAATTTAGTAGAATTTTTAATATCGTTCACAACTTTCCTAACTCGCATAATAAAGTCCTTGGGGTCTCCAAAAGCACTAGGGTCAACAGCAATAATTGCCTGGCCCGTATTAGTGATAAGGTCATGGCGCATATTGAAATCAATTGTTTCTTTTCCTACTGAAGCATTGTTCAAACTACCCGCTAATAAACTGATCATCAATGCCAATCCATAACCCTTGTGCCCTCCAATTGGTAAAAGTGAGCCATCGGATGCCCTAGATGGATCAATTAGGGGATTTCCATTTTTATCGATCATCCAACCCTCAGGAATCATTTCACCTTTTTGAAATGCTAACTTCACTTTTCCATAAGCGGCAACTGTAGTAGCGATATCCAATAAGACAATTGGTTGTTCACCTGCTGGAACTGCAATCGCTATTGGATTAGTTGAAAGTAATAAATCAATACCTCCCCATGGCGCCATATGATTGGCATTGCCAACGGCCATGTAAATACCAATTAAACCTGCTTCAGCAATTTTCCTAACATATACGGATGCCGCTCCAGAATGATTTCCAAAATGACTTCCAACCCAACAAACACCAAATTCCTTCGATTTTATAATTGCTGTTTGCACAGCTTTGGCCATTACTAAATGCCCTAAGGCGTTATCTCCATTAATTAATGTAATTGCACCCTGTTCACGCTCATATCGAATATTTGGGTGCAAATTAATACCGCCCGCTCGAATTCGTTTTACATATGCAGGAAGTCGAAAGATACCATGGCCATCAGCACCAGCCAAATCGGATTGGATCATCAGATTGGCAACAATGACGGCATCAGACTTAGGCACCCCAACTGCGATCAAGTTATTCGCAATAAAATCTTTTGCTGCGCTAACTGATAAAAAATATTCACTCATAGATTTAATAATTTGATGCGCCTTTAAATTCCATACTGTATGTATACCGATCCTCTGGATGATAGGTAACGGTAATTTCAAATAATTGATCTCTGCTATCGTAGTAACGACGAATTATTACCAAACAGGGATCTCCAGGCTTAATTTTTATGTGCTTTGCAATTATCGGTATTGCTTTTGAGGCATACATATCAACTTCTGCTCGATCAATTTTTGTGCCAAATTTTTTTTCAATTTGTTCAAATACCATCAATTGAGAGTGATCTGGTTCGCCACTCAACTGAGCAAACTGCGGAAGAATATAGATATCCGTCCAGGCAATAATTTGCTCCGACCCTTCTTGCTTACGTATGCCTCCGATGTGATACCAAGAAGATCCTGCAGGCGCACCCACAAGCTTACTTATTGAGTCGTTTAGCTCCACATATTCCTCAATTAAATTCGTTCTATAGGTATCTCGGGGATAACGTAATATATCTGCAGGCGAATTAAAATTTTGCGAAAACTTTCTAGGTTTATGACGGGATATCACTTGTGCCTGAGCACCCTGTCGTCGCAGTATTAAACCGGCTACCTCAAGAACTTGTAGGGCATGGCGCAGAGTGTGTCTGCTGGCTTTATAGGATTTACAAAGGCTTGCCTCAGAAGGTAATAAAGACCCAACAGACCAAAATCCACTTTGAATACGCTCTTCAAGCTTGTTTGCCAAAGCCTGATATAGCGGCTCACGGTTTTTCAACTCAGCTTAACCCAAACATTTTCTTACCGGCGACCGGAAGTCGAGCTTTCAAAATATCACCCGATAAGGACTCTGTTATGTAAAGATCTTTACCATCTGGCCCACCAAAACATAAATTAGCAAGATGATGATGGTGTGGATTCTCTGAGTAAATCAAATGGGTGGGCAACATATTGCTATCAAAGCGCCAAATTCCAATGCCCAGATGACAGACCAGTAGACCATTCTCTGAATCCATTTCAATGCCATCTGGCCCAGCCACACCACCCGTTAACTGAACAGCAACCCCCGTCTTAGAAACAGAGCCATCAGCCATCAAGGGTAAGCGCCATATTTGTTGCGATCGGGTTGCCGCAACAAAGACATGCTTTTCCTGAGTATTTAGAGTAATACCATTAGGACTTGGAACATTGAGTGCTAAACGATCAAGTTGGCCATTTGCACGCAGACGAAATACCCTGCCAGTAGGATCGGCAATCCCTGTTTGACCTTGATCTGTAAAGTATAAATCTCCATTAGCGGCAAAATGCAAATCATTCAATCCTTTGAATGCTTCGCTATACATTGAGCCTAGGATTGTTTCTAATTTGCCGGTCTTGGTATCCAAAGATAAGAGACCCATTTTGTAATCACAAATGAAGGCGCGTCCATCTTTGTGAAATTTCAAGCCATTTGGCCAACCATCATATTGAGTGATTAACTCCCAATCCCCCTTCGGAGTAATTCTAAAAATTCTTCCAAAGGGAATATCAACAAACCAAAGATTTCCTTCGCGATCAAAGGATGGGCCCTCTAAAAAACACTCCACCTCAGCATTTTGTCGATTTGGATCAGACCAACCGGTACGTGCTTTTTTTCTAAATTTATCCGGCATTGACATAAAGACTTCCGTCTTTATTTTCTCTAATGGCTGAAAGGGATTATGCATCGTCATTATTGGGCTCCTAATTCTAGTTATACGGATAAGTATTTGTATACGATTTTCATCGAATAGTAAATTAAACCATATTTAATGTTAATCTTATAAGGAGTGAGGTTTATTTCCTCTGTTTTAGTATTAACTTATTCGTATAAGTTAGGATTATTATGAAAAATGTTGTGATAGTTGGTACCGGTACCATGGCCGCAGGAATTGCGGCAGGCTTTATCTCTCAAAGTGTCCCCATCGCGATATTGGGTCGAAATAAAGAAAAATCGAAAGCTTGCCTAAAAAAAGCAATCTTGCTTTCAAAAAAAATTGGTATCAGCGGAGCAAATGCCGATAAAGATGATATTGAATTAGAGGTCAGCCAAAACCATGGTGAACTTAGTTCATGGCAAAACTGGGATCAATCGCAATGGATTATTGAAACGGTTGCAGAAGATATGCCTCTTAAAAGGGAAGTCTTTAAACAACTAGATAATAAAGTACCAGCTCATATCCCAATTGGCAGTAATAGCTCAGGCTTTCCCATTAGCAAGATTGCTGATGGTTTAAAAACCGCAAATCGTATGCTTGGAGCCCACTACTTTATGCCTGCAGAAGTTGTTCCATTGGTAGAAATTGTGCTCGGTGAAAAAACGGATATTCGCTATGCAGAAAATATATGCAACCTCTATCGACAGATCCAAAAGAAACCGGTTTTAGTTAAAAGAGATATTCCAGGTTTCCTTGCAAATCGTATTCAACACGCATTAATGCGTGAGGCCCTATCCTTAGTTGAGGCTGGCATTGCCACACCAGAGGATATTGATGATGCCGTTCGCTATAGTTTTGGTTTTCGATATGCCGCAGTTGGCCCAATGACTCAAAAAGAAATTTCTGGATGGGACGGGATGGCAAATGCGGCCAGAGAAATTTATCCTTCTCTATCAAATATCACCGTACTACCTTCGAAATTAGAAAAATTAATGCAAACTGGCAAGACTGGAATGAAAGCAGGTGAAGGATTTAGAAAATGGACTCCGGAAGAAATAGAAAAAACAACTGAGGCCTACTCTAAAAGGTTGAAGGCTGCATTTGACGTTCTTAGCATTCAATAGATGGAAGCGACCTTGTCAGAGATTCGCGTAAAACATCTATATCAGGCTCTACACCCAATCCTACAGATTCAAGCTGCCCATGTTCAAGATGACCATTTTTTGCGCGCAATGGTGAATCACATACGTCAAATTTTAAATATTGATTTGACATGCTAAATCCCCACGGCAAATCGTTGATAGAAAATCCTAATGCAGCTGTAGCGGCTGCGCTGACGGATGTTTCGGCAACCTTACAAGCAAGATTAATTTTCAAACCATGCTTTTCTAGTAAATTAATACAATCTAAGGCCGTCAAAAGGCCTCCTGTTTTTATTAACTTCAAACTGGCTCCATCTAAAACGCCTGCAGCTATGAAACGCTCCAATTCGTCAATCCCGTGGATCGATTCATCAAGCCCAATTGGTATTTGGGACCGATTCTTAAGTTCAAGAAAATTGCTAAGTGGTAAATTTGAAGGAATTAACTGTTCTGCAAATGAAAGTTGCCTTACTTTTGGGGATGTGCAAAAACGAATGGCATCCTCTAATCCCATTGCTCCATTAGCGTCTACCGAAACAGTATCTATCTTTAGAAGATTGCATAAAGTCTCAACCCTATTTAGATCATCATCAACCGGTAATAATCCGACTTTGACTTTCCAATACCGAAATCCCTCATCATGGAGCCTTTTAGCATCTGTAATTTCTTTATCAATTGACCCGCCAAGCATTCGAAGTAAAGGTAACGGTTTTGGAATCGACGCCTCAGCAAAACCCCGTTTAGTTCGCAAATACCGCCAAAGTGGTATCCCCTTTTCTTGGGTATACAAATCTAATAATGCCATTTCTATGCAAGATTTAGCGGAGCTATTTGCATATAAAAACTTTCCAAGTTGTTGGCCATATTCATCTGGATTATCCCAATTAAGGTCTTTAATATTGCTGGCTAAATATTTAATGTTGGCCGATAAGCTTTCTATCGTTTCTCCGGTCATCAATGGGGCGGCGGAAGCCTCTCCCCAACCAGTTCTTCCAAAATTATTTTTTAGTCCCAGAAGAACAGTTTTTGCAAAACAAACTGTTTCGCCAGACATTTTGATAGGCTCAATGAGTGGTATTGAGAGGGGGTAAATTTGGGCGTGAACTATTTTCATTGAAGTGGCACAATTTAATAACTATCTATTATGAAGAACAATAATCATTAGGAGAATATAAATGCGTAAAGTTATGCTAGCAATATCAATTATTGCCTTGGTTATTTCTTTCAATAGTCAAGCACAATCATATCCAAACCAACCGATTCGATTAGTGATTCCATTTGCAGCCGGCGGACCATCAGATGTACTGGCAAGGGGGTTTAGTCAAAAACTTGGGGAATCCCTAGGTCAGCCTATTATTATCGACAATAAACCAGGCGCAGGCACCAATCTTGCAGCCGATTTTGTTGCCAAATCAAAAGCGGATGGCTACACTATTTTTCTGATGATGGTTGGCACCCAGGCCATTAATGAAACTTTATATAAAAAGTTATCCTACAACACGATTAAGGATTTTTCCCCAATATCGCTAGTCGCATCATCTTCACTAATGCTAGTGGCAAACCCGTCTGTCCCTGTAAAGAATGTTTCTGATTTAATTGCATATTCAAAGGCCAATCCCGGAAAAATAAATTTTGGCTCATCTGGAACCGGCACCCCACTGCATTTAGGGGGGGAGCTATTTAACGTACAAGCTGGTACCACCCTCAATCATGTCCCCTATAAAGGTGCGGCACCAGCTTTGACAGATGTGTTAGGCGGACAAATTCAAACTGCAATGGTTGGTACACCAGCAGCCTTACCCTTTGTTAAGACGGGAAAACTAACTGCCATTGGAGTAACCAGCCTTAAACGCTCAAGTAATGCTCCAGAAATCCCTGCGATTGCTGAAACACTGCCTAAATTTGAAGTTGAGCTTGTCTATGCAATGGTCGCTCCTGCAGGAACCCCAAAAGATATTATTAATAAGCTCAATTCCCAATTAGTTAGTATCTTAAATAACCCCGAAATTAAGTCGCAATTAAACTCAAAAGGCTTTGACGTAATTTCAAGCTCACCTGAACAATTGGGTGAATATATTAAATCAGAAGTAAGTAAATGGGCTCCCATTGTGAAAAAGTCTGGCGCTACTGCTGATTAGCAGCTTACATAACAATCCTAACAACATGATTGAAATCTCAGAAAAAAAAGTTATTGGTCCTATTATTCGTCTTCATCCAAACGATAATATTGTGGTGGCCCGGGTGGATGTCGCTATCGGTACCCCCGTTCCGAGTGAGAATATGTCTATTCGCAGTCAAGTACCTGCAGGCTATAAGATTGCTGCGAAAAAAATTACTGCGGGTCAGCCCATACTCAAATACAACGTAATTGTTGGGTTTGCCAATACGGATATTGAGCCTGGTGCAATGGTACACAGCCACAATACAGAGTTTCGTGAATTTGATCGTGACTATGCCTATGCAAGCGAATACAAGGCAACCCAATTTCTACCAGAAAGCCAAAGAGCTACTTTTCAGGGAATAGTCCGCGAAGATGGCAAGGTGGGAACCCGAAACTACATCGGGATTCTCTCAACCGTTAACTGCTCTGCAACTGTAGTTAAAAAAATTGCCGAATATTTCACACCTGAACGTCTTGCTCCCTACCCAAATGTAGACGGTGTAGTTGCCTTTGCCCATTCGATTGGGTGCGGTATGGAAATGACCGGGGAGCCAATGCAACTGCTTCGTAGAACAATGGCAGGTTATGCAAAACATCCCAATTTAGCTGCTGCTCTGATCATTGGGCTTGGCTGTGAACGAAACCAACTCAAAGGCCTTCTTGAGCAAGAGGGGCTTCAGCCGAATTCTAGATTGCATACTTTTATCATGCAAGAAACAGGGGGTACTCGTAAAACCATCGAGGCTGGAATTGCTGCAGTCAAAGAATTACTTTCCGATGCCAATCGATTTAAACGAAGTACTGTTTCTGCAAGCCATCTGATGGTTGGACTCCAATGCGGGGGCTCTGATGGATTTTCTTCGATTACTGCAAACCCAGCTTTGGGAGCGGCAGTTGATATCCTGTCTCGGCATGGTGGCACAGGAATTCTTTCTGAGACCCCTGAAATTTATGGTGTTGAGCATACCCTCACCCGTCGAGCAGTTAGCAAAGATGTCGGGGAGAAGCTAATTGAAAGGATCCGCTGGTGGAAAGATGAGTATTCCGTTAATCGCGATGTACAAATTAATGGCAAAGTGAGTCCCGGTAATCAAATAGGTGGACTTGCGAATATCTTTGAGAAATCGCTTGGCTCATCCATGAAAGGTGGTACCGGCCCACTAATGAATGTCTACCGCTATGCTGAGCCCGTTGAAAGTAAAGGTTTTGTCTTTATGGACACCCCTGGCTTTGACCCCGTCTCTGCAACAGGGCAAATCGCTGGCGGAGCCAACCTAATTGCTTTTACAACAGGTCGCGGTTCGATGTTTGGCTCGAAACCAGCACCGTGTATCAAGCTGGCCACTAATACGCCAATGTATCAACGTCTTACTGAAGATATGGATATCAATTGCGGTGAGATATTAGATGGCACAATTTCAGTTCAGAAAATGGGACAAAAAATCTTTGAGCTTTTTTTACGAATCGCCTCTGGTGAAAAATCTAAAAGCGAAGAATTGGGGCTGGGCGATTACGAATTTGTCCCATGGCAAATCGGTATTATGAGCTAAATCGCTTACTCTTTATGGCCTGCCCAGCACGATTCGAACGTGCGACCTACGCCTTAGAAGGGCGTTGCTCTATCCAGCTGAGCTATGGGCAGATGGACTTCTTGGATTTTAACGGAATGCTAGAGCCTTGGGAGTTTGGGATAGGTCTTTAAACTCCTGTTATAAATACACTGTTTATAACGTTTAATGATTTTCTGGAGACCGTATGAAGATGCTCAAAGCCTGGTTAGCTGTCCTTGGGTTAGCCTTTTCCCTTAATGCCTTTGCCCAATACCCTGCTGCTGGGGGTGATGATAAATACCAGCCCAGATTGGGCCAAGAAGGTAAGGATGTGATCTGGATGCCTACAGGCGGTGAGTTGGTCACCCTAATGCTCAAGACCGCCAAGGTTGCTCCTAATGATCTGGTCTACGACCTTGGTGCTGGCGATGGCAAGATTGCCATCGCGGCTGCTAAAGAATTTGGTGCTCGTTCGATTGGTATTGAGTTCAACCCCGATATGGCGGCGTTTGCTCAGCGCAATGCGGTTCGTGCTGGCGTAGGTGATCGTGTCAAGATTATTAATGGCGATATCTTTAAAGAAGATTTTAGTAAGGCAACCGTTGTTACTCTTTATCTTCTCCCCGACCTTAATCTGAAATTACGCCCTATTCTTTTGAAGATGAAGCCAGGTACTCGCGTGGTTTCTCATGCGTTCACTATGGGTGACTGGGAAGCCGATCAAGAAATTGAGGCTGGTCAGAGAGGTTATTTCTGGATTGTTCCTGCCAATGTTGCGGGTGACTGGGTTATCGACGGTATTGAGACCCAAAACAAGGTTGTCCTTAACTTAGTGCAGCGCTATCAACGCATTGGTGGCAGCCTAACGGTAGGTGGCAAGGCTCAACCTATTCTCAATCCAAGTCTTGAGGGTGACAAGCTCAGCTTTGGCTACATTGATCGCAATAACAATTTGCATAATGTCAAATTGACTGTCAATGGCTCCCAATTAAAAGGGGAAGGCAAAGGCGGCTACCTCACCAATAGCATCACCGGTATCCGTCGCTAGTATTGGATGTCGAGTTCTCAGGGCGCTAGCTCTAGCGCCTCTCCTCTTCGTTTGCTCAGCCCCTTAGGGGCTGTTGCCATTATTGTTGGCATCGTTATTGGTGCCGGCATCTTCAAGACCCCTGCCATGGTGGCCGGCATTACCGGTGACGTTGGTTGGGCCATCACGATTTGGGTTGCTGGTGCACTCATCTCATTAATGGGTGCGCTTTGCTATGCCGAGCTTGCAACTCTCTACCCTCATGCGGGTGGTGATTACCATTTCTTAACTCGGGCCTATGGCAAGAATGTGTCGTTCTTATATGGTTGGGCTAAGGCAATGGTGATTAATACCGGCTCGATTGCTCTCTTGGCATTCGTGTTTGGCGACTATATGAGTAAGGTCTTGCCACTAGGTGCCAACTCCACCATTTATTGGGCATTCCTCATTGTCATTACGCTCACTCTCATCAATCTAATTGGGATACATGCATCGGCAGGGATACAAACAATCTTGACCATCCTGGAGGTGTGCGGTCTTCTTGCCATCATCATTGCAGGCTTTGGTATTTTTGGTAATCCACTTCCTGCGGTTTATAACCCGCCTCTGTTCTCTAGCAACCCGCAACTTGGTATGTTGGGATTGGGAATGGTATTTGTCTTACTCACCTTTGGGGGTTGGAATGAGTCTGCCTATATCTCGGCGGAGCTCAAAGGCACTAGCAAGACCATCGTGAGTGTGATTGTGATTAGTCTTCTTGTAATTACCGTCATCTACCTTCTGGTCAATCTAGCACTGATTAATGGCTTAGGATTAAAAGCTTTAGCGAGTAGCAAAGCAGCGCCTGCTGATTTATTGGGTCTTGCCTTTGGTCCGCTGGGCGAGAAATTACTCGGCCTCTTTGTGGCAGTAGCTGCACTTACCAGCATTAACGCCACGATGATTGTGGGGGCTAGAACAAATTTCGCCATGGGTGAGGATTGGAAGGGTCTGAGCAAAATGGGTCATTGGGAATCCTCGCGCGGTTCACCAAGCTTTGCGTTTTTAGTCCAAGGTGTGATTAGTCTTGCATTGGTTGGTTTTGGAGCTTTGCAGAGCGATGGGTTTGAAGCCATGGTGGAATTTACTGCTCCCGTGTTCTGGATCTTTTTGTTCTTGGTTGGGGTCGGCTTATTTATCCTACGGTTCAAAGATCGTACTTTACGCCCATTCAGCGTACCACTCTACCCCATTACCCCTCTCATCTTTTGTGCATCCTGCGCTTATCTCGCTTACTCGAGCATTACCTACGCCCATAGCAAAGGTGCAGCTGCAATCTCCCTCTATGTGATGATCGCTGGCCTTATTGCTCTTCTTATTCTTCGACTTCGTAAAGTGTCCTAGGTCATTAAACTGACATCTTGCTCAGTACACTAGGGCTTTACTCGATGTCTATGGTTTATCTTATTCGTCCCTTGAAGCTGTTTGTCATGCTCGTGGCGCTTAGCTGCGTATCACTGCCGACTATGGCATTTGAGCCTCTCAATACCGATGATGCCGGCACAATTGGGAAGAGCGTTAATCAGATCGAGCAATACTTTTATGTCTTGCATAACAATGTGGCAGGAAATCCAGGCGGGGCAGCAACCCCCGGTGAAGAATTTAGAGGCATTGGGAATGCAAAGGCATTTCCGCTTACTTATACCTATGGCTTGAGTGAGAGTACTGAGATGTCTCTCGCCACAACGTATTACTCTACTCCGCGCGGCTCTTACGCCCCCTTTGCAAATAACATCCTGGGCCTCAAATGGCGATTCATGGGCGATGGTGGCTCAGGTCTTGGAATGGCCATCAAGCCTATGATTACATTACCAGCCAGTACCTCACAGCAAGTGCAAGGTTTGGGCTTAGCCAAAACAAACTATGAGCTGAATTACATCCTCTCCTATTACTGGGACTCATTTCAGGTGCATACCAATATTAGTTACGCCCGTAATCCTTACAACAAAAACTATCCCATCAGTGGTAGCTACGCACCCTATCAAACCAATCTAGTCTCTGGCTCGATTGCACCAGTGTGGATTGTGAGCACCTGGCTCAAATTAGCCTTGGATATTGGTAGCTCGATTGATACTTCGCCAAATTCAGGGGCTGTCAATGACTACGGGATGGTGGCGGCAATATTCTCCATTAACAAGAATATCGATATCGGTCTATCGTATTTACAGAGTGGCACAACCCCAAGCAATGCAGTGAGTGGCAAAGGCATCACGTCTGATCGCAGCGAAATTGGTGTTACCTGGAGATTTTGAGTAAGGTCAGCATTTAAGCCTCAACACCACGATCTGTT
>Ga0209298_10002234_pt1 | contig 12128 bp, 10 predicted proteins | sample S_140806_EF_Meta_FD_187325 | JGI IMG/M metagenome (GOLD analysis project Ga0209298, IMG submission 187325) | Freshwater microbial communities from Lake Simoncouche, Canada to study carbon cycling - S_140806_EF_MetaG (SPAdes) (version 2) | ecosystem: Environmental > Aquatic > Freshwater > Lake ...
AGCTGGCGCATACACACTAACTGTGTTTAATGATGCTGATGCTGATGGAACAATTGATCCAACTGAAACTCGCCAGACTACAGATGTAACAATTACAGCTGCTCCAGGTTATTCAGCTTCACTGTCAACAGTTTGGCTAGGAACTGGCGCAACAGTTGCATCTGCAACTACTGATTTAATACCAGTTGCTAAATCTAAAACTACTGGAACACAAGCTGCCAACATGATGGTTGTAATTAAAAACACAACAGGTGCCGCTTATCCAGGTCAAACTGTAACTGCAACTGTTACCGGACCTGGCTTAATTGCAGCAGCAGAAACTGCTAACGCAACTACAGCTATCACAACTACTGGAACAGTTCGTTCAGTATCTTTGGCTGCTGGTTCAACTGGAATTGTTTCAGTTGCAATCTGGCCAGATGGAACATCTGGAACAGGAACAGTTTCAATTTCTGTGACTGATCAAGTTTCAGGTGCTACAACTACACTTGCATCAAAGTCAGTTGTCTACTACGGTTCAGTTGCAAAGATTGTTGCAACTGCTACTTACACCGTTCTTAAGGCAGCTGGTGGAGTGACTGGTGGTTCTGTAACTGGTGCAACCGCCACAAATTACCTAGATCTAGCAAACCGTGTTAATTCAACAGACATTCCTGCAGTTGTTGTTAAAGCAACTGACTCATCAGGCAATGTTGTTGGTGGATTGACAATTGCTGGCCTATCTTCTGATACAACTAATGCCAACTCATGGACTGCTGCAAACAGCAATGCTGATGCTACTGAAGGATGTTCAGAAGATGTTCTTTCTGCAGCTAACGTGTACAGCTCAGGTGGTACAGGTTTCTACAACTGTGCACTTTCTACTCCATCGTCTGCAACTTCTGGCAAGACTGCGACAATTACTTTCCGCATTCTTGATCCATCAGATGTAAATGGTGTTGCTTATCTGACATCTGATGTTAAGGTGACTCTTGGTGGAACAACACCAGGTACTGAGACAATTACATTCGATAAGACTTCATATGCGCCAGGTGAGGCAATGACAGTTATTCGTACATGCAAGGATACTTCTGGTAACCCATGTGCTGATGGAACTGCAGCTCCTGCAATTACATTCAGCAAGGCTGTTGGTGGAACTGCTCCTGCAGCATCTACTTACAAAGGTGGCACGAAGTCATCAACATCATCAGCCGGTGTAGTTACTGTATTTGCTCCTGTAATCGGTGGAGCTTTCTCAGCTAACGCAACATCTGGTAATGCAGCTGGCTCTGCAGTTACAGCATCATCAACTGTTACAGATGCTAACGCTGGCCTACTAACCCAGATCGATGCATTAAATGCAAAGATCGTAGCTCTTAATGCTCTTATCGCTAAGATCATGAAGAAGCTAGGTGTTAAGTAATAAATAATTAACTTTAAGTAGTTAATTAATAGTAAAAGATCAGCTTTCCTTGCAAAAGGGGAGCTGATCTTTTGCTGCCCGGATTTATTTGTAATTGTGTAATTCAGGTTACTATTTAGTGGTAAGTATTTGTAATGATGTAAACATTTTTTGTTAATAAATTAACACCGCAACATTTATGTGTGCTAATTAGCATTTTATTTTTAATTTGATTTTATTTAATATTCTCAAATGTTATTTAAAGATCTAGCAGAGGTAATGCTTGCGCAGAAAGATTTGCGCGATAAAACCTTTGAAAACTACTCAGGGGCATTGCGCCGTAATATCTATCCCCACTTTGCTAATAGTGATGTTACGACTTTAAATCGATTTGAGATAACTAAGACATTATCTAAATTGCCAACTCAAACTCATTACCAAACCCTGATGGCGCTGCGCTCTATCTTTCGCTCTGCAGTTGATCAAGGGTTGATTAATGAGAGCCCGATTGAGGGGATTAAGACACCAAAGATTAGAGTTGCTCCCACAAAGTTTATGACCTGGGATTACATGAAGGAACACAACTTTGGTCCCTATGACGATCAGATTAGATTCCTAGCTCTGCATGGCCTCAGGTGGGGCGAGGCAGTGGTGTTGACTGATAGTGATATCAAAGATGGCATGGTGGTAATTAATAAATCAATCCATGGAAAAACTAAATCAATAACCTCAAATAGATCTGTTCCCTACCTTGGTTACTTCAAACCCTTTCCTAAGTCCAGACATGCACTCAACAGATATCTAGATAAGCATGAGGTCAATATCCACTCACTCCGTAAAACCTATGCCTATATTTTGAAAAGAAATGGCATCCATGTTACAACTGCACAAAAGCTCATGGGGCATGCTTCACCTATGGTGACGATGCGAATCTATACCGCGGTTTTAAGTGAAGAGATTATCGAGGCGGGAGAGATTTTAAAGATACAATTAAGTCTGTGACGGAATCGCAATTATATTTTTATCGACTCTCTTTTTTGCGATTTCCCTTGGCAATATGGGTTGTGTTTCACCATACATTTAATGCAGATAATTTAATAAACTTTAACAACTTACCTGAGCCAATCCAAATCCTCTCAAAAACAGGAAGTATGGCCCCAACAGTGTTTTTCATTCTAAGTGGATTTGTTATTCACAATTGTCTTATGGGTGGTAAAACTAAATTTTATTACAATAGATTTATAACTATTATCCCACTCTACCTAATTTCTACACTAATTATTTTTTCTTCGATGCAGAAGGACTACTCCGAATTAGTCATGAATTTGTTAGGTTTAAACACTTTTACTTACGGTGAATCGTGGTTTTCAATTAATGGACCTGCATGGAGTTTGTCGCTTGAAATTTGTTTTTACCTGCTTGCACCCTTTATTTATAAAATAGTCAACAAATTGAATATTACCTTTATTGTAGTTATTTATCTGATCCAGGTAATTTCTCTCCTAGTTGTCAATCAAATTTGGGGCGCTGAACGAGCTTTCCACTACACCTACCATAATATATTTTATCAATTGCTAAATTTCACTATGGGTATGTTTATCGGCAAATTTTTTCATTCTCAGCTTAAACTAAAATTAAGAGGTACTCAGCCAGTTAGAATTAAAATTTTTGCCAGTACTACATTTCTTTTGGGAGTATATTTCTCCGGTACGATTAGTGTTGAAATTTTAAAGTACGGAATATTAGTCACACCAGGAGCTGCATTTCTTATCTATACTTTAGCCTGCTCTGAAACGGACCCAACCAAGAAAATGAGAGTGATCTCCAATCTAGGAAACGCAGCTTTTCCAATCTATATTATGCATTGGATCTTTATTGGGTATATCCGGTATTTCATAGGAGGCTCTTCTAGTTATTTTATTTATTTTTATAAGTTCATTTGTATATGTATATTCTTAACCTTAATTGGCCTAATAGTTAACAAATATTTTATCAATTTTCTTAAATTTAAAATGAAGTTTTCATTTATGAATTTAGTACCGCTAATTATATTTGGTTTATCTCTAGTTGTGACCCAGAATTATTCTAGCTTTAGTTCTCCCAATAATTTTAAATCAAATGCTAATTTAAAAGCTAGCGTATTTTTTGATTCCGAATCACCTAATTTAAGAATTGAGAATTTATCAAACAAACCTACAAAAATTAATAGTTGTAGAATTTTCATAATGAAAGAGAAGGATGCCTATCGAATGAATGGTGACTTTTTAATGGTAGATGTCCCAGTAAACCAAGTGCTATCTTCAAAAAGTGGTTTTATGAATTTTGAAAGCGAAAAGTTGAAACCGGCCACATTATCGCAAGTAAAATGTAATTAAGTTAATTGATAAATACGGTAGTAGGCTAATGAAATGAAAATAATGATCATGGGGGCATCTGGATTCTTGGGTTCATGGGCAACCAGAGTATTAGCTAGTGATCACGAGATATATGCCATTCTAAGGAAAAATTCAGATTCATTCAGAATTGCTAATTTAGATAACATTAAAATAATTAGGGAAGATCCTGAGTTATGGTTTCAATTAATTGATAATATAAAGCCAGATTGTATATTGTTACTAAACTGGAGTGGAGTAGAGAACAGCAGTAGAAATTCTGATTCGCAATTTAGTAATGTGGATAATTACCACGTTTTGATCGATCAAGCAATTAAATCAAAAGTTCCAAAAATTATTGGGTTTGGAAGTCAGGCCGAACTTGGGCCAGTCTCAAATAACATCTTAGAATCGCAAGTCGATAACCCAACAACACTATATGGAAAGGCTAAGGTTGAGTGTAGAAAATACGGAATTGAGGCTTCTAAGAATTCAAGCACAAGTTTTGCTTGGGTCAGAATATTTTCGACATATGGGCCAATGGATTCGGAATCGTGGCTAATTCCCTCTGCAATATTAAGTTTGGCAGACTCCAAGCCATTCGATTCAACACCTGGGATGCAGGAATGGAGTTTTCTGCACACATATGATTTTGCAAATGCAGTAAAACTCATTGTTGAGTGCGATTCTATACAGACTATTTATAATTTAGGTAACCCTGAGACAAATACAGTTAGCGAAGTATTATCGCTCATTGGCAACATGATGGGTAAGGGAGATTTAATTCAATTTGGGACTATTCCATATAGAAGTGATCAGGTTATGAAACTTAAGCCCGTATGCGAAAGTTTGATAAAACTGGGATGGAACCCTAAAATAACATTAGAGGTTGGACTCAAGCAAACAATCGATTGGTACTTAGATAAAAAAGATGCCCCAGTTATCTTAACTAACAACGAAACTATTTTTTTTGATCTGCCCGTAAGGATAAGTAAGATTCTTTAATTGATTCATGGTCTAAACCATTAGCTTTTTGAAGATAAGCCTGTGAGCCGATTTCTGATAAATTATTTTGTTTTGACGCCACAATTTTTAACTGAAAATTGATACCTAGACTATTTAGTTTTTCTAAAACAGCTGATCCAAATCCTCCTCTAAATGAATGTTCTTCTACTGTGACAATTGGGCCTCTTTGGGCGGATTCAATCAAATAATCTTCATCTAGATTTGAAACCACTGGTGCAGAGGCAACTGAAACATTAATCCCAATGTCTTCTAAATCTTTTGCAGCTAATAAAGCTTGATTACCTATTGGACCGACAAATAGAATCAACCCATCTGTGCCATTCTTAAGTTCAATGATTTTATTGTTATTTATTGTTAACTCAGCGCTATGTAAAATCGGTTCACCACTTTTGCCTAAACGAAGGTAACTTGGTGACTTATCTTTACATAAAAAATTTGTTATTGCTTTTGACTCTATAGAATCACACGGTATATATACGTTCATGTTGGGTAATGCACGCATTACAGCAATATCTTCAAGAGCATGATGGGTGTATCCCTGGCTTCCGTAGGAGTATCCAGCACCAACTGAAACTATGACTACTGGGTTATTCATAAGACAAACATCATTTCTTATTTGCTCTAAACATCTAAGTGTTGGAAAATTACCAATACTGTAAACAAAAACTCTTTTTCCGGTGGAAGCAATACCGGCAGCCATTCCCATCATTGCTTGCTCGGAAACGCCTGCATTTATAAATTGATTTGGGATTTCCTTTTGAAATTCTTCAACTACGCCATAGCCAAGATCACCCGTAATAAACATTATATCTTTGTCAGCTTTTGCGTTATCTAACAAAGTTTGCATAAACATATTTCTCATATTATTTGATTATCTATCTGCTGTATGGCTATGTTAAGTTCGTTACTATCCGGTGATTTATAATGCCAAAGAACTGTATCTTCCATAAAATCTACGCCCTTGCCTTTCGTTGTATTAGCAATAATACATTTAGGCTTAATTGATTTTTTTAATATAGAAGTTACTAATTCCAGATAATTATGTCCATCTACTTCGTCAACCTGCCAACCAAATGCCTCCCATTTTTTAGCAAATGGCTCCAATGCAATCGTTTCTTCTGTATAAGTCAAAGATTGAATTCTATTACGATCAACAATTACACATAAATTATCCAAATTAAAGTGATTTGCAATTAGTGCACTTTCCCAAGTTGTGCCTTCATCGCATTCACCATCGGACATTACAATATAAATTTTGCCAGGAGTGTCCGACCTTTTTCTAGCCATAGCAATTCCTAAGCCGTAAGGGAGGCCATGGCCAAGTGAGCCCGTGGAAAGTTCAACTCCTGGCACGCCTTTGTAAGTTACATGTCCGCCTAATGGCGCACCATCTTGGCAATATTTCTCTAACCAACTAATATCAAAAAATCCTTTGAGTGCTAATACTGAATATATTGCCGCAGCAGCATGCCCTTTTGAAAGTATGACAATATCCCGATCATATTTGGTTAAATTCTCAACTGAAATATTTGCAACACCAGAGTACAAAACTGATAAAGCATCTATCACAGAAAGTGACGAGGCCACGTGAGATGCTTTTGCAACACTTGTCATTTTGAGAATTTCTATTCGGGCATTTTTTGCAAGTATCGAAGCACTTGTTGAAATTTGAACTTCGTTCATAATGATTTAACCCTTTTCCAACGAAAAACACTGAACTTAAGTATGTCAGATTTGCTTATGCTATGGGTATTTTGTGGCTTAGCCATTAGGATATGGTAGTTAAGAAATGGAGCATAATTTGAAATCTGTGATCCTTGCTGGGGGTATGGGAACAAGACTTCGCGAAGAAACTGAGTATCGCCCAAAACCAATGGTAGAAATAGCTGGTCGCCCAATTCTTTGGCACATTATGAAGAATCTATCTCAGCAAAGCCTAAATGAGTTTGTTATTTGCCTGGGCTATAAAGGTGATCAAATTAAAGATTTCTTTGTTAACTACGAAACTCGAGTAAATGACATAACTGTCAGTCTTGGAAATAATGGGGTATCGCGCCACTTAACCGCCTCAAGTGAAGAAGATTGGAAAGTTACTCTCGCTAATACTGGACTTAGCACTATGACAGGTGGGCGGATTTATCGAATAAGAGATTATTTAAACAAAGAAACTTTTCTCTGTACTTATGGAGATGGACTAGCAGATATTGACATAAAATCTTTAATTAAATTCCATAAATCTCATGGCAAAATTGCAACGGTAACTACGGTTCGACCAACGAGTAGATTTGGTGCACTTGAGATTGATGCAAAATCGCAGGTTAAGAATTTTGCTGAAAAACCTAAGGCAGAACAATGGATTAATGGCGGTTTTTTTATTTTTGAACCCAAGATATTTGAATATTTAGATGCCGAATGTGTATTAGAACAGAAACCACTCGAAACTCTTGCGTTAGAAGGTCAGTTGATGGCTTACCAACATCATGGGTTTTGGCAACCAATGGATACCTACCGAGAAACTCAAGAGCTCAATCAGTTATGGGATAAATCCGCCGCTCCATGGAAAAATTGGTAACCATTTTAAATGGATACTTTTTTTAGTTCTTATGCTGGGAAAAAGATCCTTATTACCGGTCATACTGGATTTAAAGGTACTTGGCTTTCGCGAATTCTTGTTTTGGCAGGAGCGAAGGTATATGGGCTCTCGTTGGAAGCTGAAAATAATTCACTCTACTCAAAAATAGAAAATTTGGAGTTAGAGAAGAGCACAATTCTAGATATTCGTAATAGCAAAAGCATAGATAATTATTTCAAGGAACATAAATTTGATGGAATTTTTCATTTGGCTGCGCAGCCGTTAGTAAGAAGATCGTATAAAGAACCAGTTCAAACTTTTGAAACTAATGTAATGGGTACCGTGAATGTTCTAAACGCAGTTTTGAGTAATAATTCCGCAACGTGGGTAATTGTGATTACTAGTGACAAAGTTTATAAGAATGTCAATAAAATTGCCGGCTATACAGAAGAGGAACCTTTGGGTGGTCGGGATCCTTACAGTGCAAGCAAAGCTGCTACTGAAATGGTCGTATCTGCCTGGCAAACAATCTCTGATTATTCAGTAAATAAAGTTAAAATCTGTTCAGTTCGTGCCGGAAATGTTATTGGTGGAGGAGATGTAGCGGAAGACCGTTTGCTACCAGATCTAATTAGAGGTTTCCATTCAAATAATATGGTAGTAATTAGAAATCCAAATTCTATTCGTCCATGGCAACATGTACTTGACCCATTAAATGGGTATTTGATTTTTGGCGCCAATCTATTTAATAAAGAAGTAAATTCATTTTCTTATAATTTTGGTCCAGGAGACGGATCTAAATTAACTGTCAAGGAAGTTGCTGAAATCGCCTGTTCTAAATGGCCAGGGAGCAGGGGAATAGATATTAAAATTGACCCGAGCGCAGTACACGAATCTGAATTGCTATGGCTATCCTCAACTCTTGCAACCAATGAGTTAGGCTGGCACAATAAATTGGAAGCACGTGAAGCAATAAATTGGACGATAGAATGGGAGAAGCTCTCTATGTCCTCCTCCCCTTTGAATGCAGTTGACAAGCAAATCACTACTTTTTTTAAAGAGCAACAATGAAAAAATTGTCCATAATTACACCTTGTTATAATGAAGAAGTTAATGTGGAAATTTGCGCCTTGGAGTTAAAGAAAGTTATGAATGAAAAACTACCAGAATATGATTATGAGCATATTTTTTCAGATAATGCTTCGGAGGATTCAACACTTGAAAAATTGCGTGTAATCGCATCAAAGGACTCTCATATTAAAGTTATCTCCAATAGTAGAAATGTGGGACCTTTTAGAAACATGTGGAATGCTATGAAAAGTGCGACTGGCGATGCTGTAGTTCCGCTACTGCCGGCAGACTTACAAGATCCGCCTTCAATTATTCCGGAGTTTGTAAAGAAATGGGAATCTGGTTACTTGGTAACTTACGGGGTCCGTACTAACCGCCAAGAATCATTCTTAATGCGAATGCTCCGTGGTATTTACTACAGAATAATTAAAAGATTTGCTTCTGCAGTAATTCCACTCAACTCTGGTGAATTCTTACTAGCTGACAAAAAAGTAGTTGATTCAGTTTTATCCGTTGATGATCAATACCCGTATATAAGAGGTTTGATAGCACAAACTGGCGTAAAAAGTTCCTCGGTTTCATATACTTGGGTTAAGCGTGAGAGAGGTAAATCGAAGAACAATTTTATTTCACTTATCGATCAAGCAATTAACGGTTTTGTGTCGACATCACGCACACCTGCTCGCTTGGCCCTGTTAGGAGGATTTACTCTTTCAATTCTTGGCTTCTTCTATGGGCTTTTAACTATTTATCTTGCAATCAATTCTGAAGGCACGGCTCCAGTAGGAATTCCAACAATAATTATTGGAATTTTCCTATTAGGAGGCATCCAATTGTTTTTTCTAGGCTTGATTGGAGAATACGTGCTTAGCGTTCATGGGCAGGTAAGGCGTACGCCTCCAATGTTTGAAATTGAGCGAATAAATTTTGAGCAGGATTATGGCAAGTAGCCAGAAGAATTCTGTATCCGGACAGAATCTCGAGTCGAGCATTAAACCATTTGTCCTAGGCATTAAATCCTTTGCAGTAATTGGACTATTAATTTTTATAGTTCAACTATTACGAGGATCGGGACAGAGTGAATCTCCGGACAAACTTATATATTTAATGGCTATTTTTATCACTGGATTTTTTTTATTGCTTGGTACTTTTAACTCTTATAAAATAACAGGTAAATACTTTTATGCATTAATTGCTTTTTTTATAGGAGCTCTTGGAATTTTTGGGATTGAACAACACGCCCCTATAAACGGAGTTGTCCTATCTGACCGACTCTGGCTTGGTTTTGGGCCGTATGTATTTCTATTATCACTGTTAGTAATGCCATTTATATTAAGTATTTTTGAATGGCAATCACTAAAATTTATATGGAAGTTCGTAGTATCAATTTTTGTACTCATTAATTCCATATTGGTCTTACCTAGCCTGTGGCAAAGTGCAAATTCTGTTATTGACGTTGATCATTCAGAGTATGTAATTAATGAATTATTCGCTCCAATTGTTGGACATTGGCCTTATTCAGATTTCATACCCCAATATCAAAGTTTTTATGGGTTTTTATTTAAGCCTTTTATTGGGTCAATGTCGGCTCAACAACTTTCTAACATATTCTTTATTTGTTTGACTTTATTAAGCTATTTAACAATAATCATTGGTGTATTTATAGCCTGGAACGCAATCAACCGTCGCTCAATAATTGTTGCAATTGGATTGGTCGTACCCTTGACTGGACTAACTCAATTTCCAAATCGTGAAGGATACCTTGGATCAATCGGGGCTCTTCTATCGGGCCTTTCGATCCGCCTGTTGCCAGGCATGGCACTTTTAGGTGCACTAATTGTTTTATTGCACAAGTCAAACTCTCAACGTGGAAAGACAAAAGCATGGAAATTTGTATTTTTTGGATTTTTTACTGGAGTAACTTCCTGGCAATCACAAGATTTCGGGCTTGCAGCTGCCGTAACTGCATTCTTAGTAATTTTATTTGCCGGATCCACTAAAATCTTGGAAATTAATAAAACTTTATTTACCTTAATTGGATTTATACCTGGATTTGCACTTTACCCAGCGATCGCGACCATTTTTGGAAAAGCGTTAAACTTTGATTTCTTCTTATTTTTTGCCCGCCAATTTGGCTCTGGTTTTGGTTCTGAACGGATCCGAACTCCTGGACCAGTTCTAATTATTCTTCCATTAATAGTAATGCTAATTGTTATTCATGGGATTTACCTTTACAAGCTAAAGAATAAGTTAGGTGACTATGAAAAGTTTTTACTGAGCAGTTTAATTGGGTTTACATTTGCTTTGTGGTCTTTGTTCGGTTTTACTTATTACTTAAATCGATCTTATGCTTCTGGGCAAATGCAAATATTATTCTTGCCAATAAGTGTATCCCTATCGGCACTTATCGGAATAATTACTCAGGATCCTATTAGAGAAACTATTTTCGGAAAAACAAGAAGCAAGTTCATGTATTCAAAAAATAATATGACTCGTAGTAATTTTGTTTGGAGCTTACCTCTGCTATTAATAATTTCTCTGCCGTTTTCTTCCTTATTGCTCTCGCCAAACCCAGCCATAGAGATAAAGCGAATAGTTGAAGGAACAAATTCTCCACGATGGCCTAAATCATCAATAGAAGGCTCCGTAGCAGATGCGACTGCTGGTTCAAAATACGCCAAAGAGAATGGCTTGTCCGTTGGCTTTTTTGGGGCATCAGCAAATTATGTTGAGTATGAGTCTGGTGTTAAATCAGTATCAATTTTAAATTCACCGTATGATTTAGTAATGAGTCAACAAACTATTAATGTTTCTTGTCAAGCTATATATAAATTAAATCCTGATGTATTAGTTGTAAGTGATGAAGGCGCAAGTTTATTTAAGTTCGAAGGTAACTCTTTATGTAATGTTTATATTCAACAGGATATCCCTGGTGTGCGTAGCGGTCATTTTGCAGTAAAATTGAAAAAATAAGGAGTGAACTGATTAGTATTCAAACTAAGTGTCCGATATGCGAAACGCTTGATAATTCAACATTAGTTTACCCATCCAATATTGATGAAGTAAGTTTTTCGGCTGAGGTATTTTCAGCCCGACGCTTACCTGATCGACGTCACTATCAGTGGGTGCGATGTATAACATGTACATTACTTCGCTCGGACCCGGTACTGCAAGTAAATCTTGAGAAGTTATACATCGAATCTACCTTCGACTATTCTACGGAGATTGACGGTCTTAAAAGAACCTACATGGATTTAGTAAAAAAAATCCTTGGGAATAATGAATTTATCAATTCAATATTTGAAATTGGTGGTGGTAATGGATTTTTCCTTGAGGCAGCCAAGGATCATGGATTTAAATTAATTAAAGGCGTTGAACCAAGTAAAGCTGTAATAGAAAAACAGGTTCCTGTTTATAATAAAGAATGTGTCAAACCAGGAGGCCCTGACCCTATTGCAATGTTCGGTGAAGAATGTATCAGTAGTGAAGGTGAAATAATCACTAAATAATAAAGTTATATAAATACAAAAAGGTTTTTGTATTTAGATACGGAAAAAAGTTTATGAACAAAGAACCAAAAAGATATATTCTTGCTCACATAAAAGTGCCTATGGAAATAAATGAAGATGGCTCATTTGAAACCTTACCAGATTATTTGTCTATCAATTTTGAGAACTTAAAGGAATTACCTAGTCCATCTGATAAT
>Ga0209298_10002239_pt1 | contig 12119 bp, 7 predicted proteins | sample S_140806_EF_Meta_FD_187325 | JGI IMG/M metagenome (GOLD analysis project Ga0209298, IMG submission 187325) | Freshwater microbial communities from Lake Simoncouche, Canada to study carbon cycling - S_140806_EF_MetaG (SPAdes) (version 2) | ecosystem: Environmental > Aquatic > Freshwater > Lake ...
AAGGTCGCCTGAAGCTGGCCGCAGGCGTGGTGCGGCTGGATTTCGCCAAGGACGTTCGATTGACTCTGGAAGGTCCGGCGGATCTGGAGCTAATCGGTCCCGGTGAGACACGGCTTCATTCGGGAAAGCTAACCGCGAATGTTCCGCCTGAGGGTATTGGATTTCAGGTCCACACCGAGCGGGCGAAGGTGGTGGATCTCGGCACGACCTTCGGCGTTTCGGTCGGGACGAATGGGGCGACGGATGTGGCGGTCTATGAGGGCCTAGTCGCGGTGACTTCGCTGGCGAGCCGCGAGGAGAAGGTCATCGAGGAAGGCAGCGAGGTGACCGTCAACGAAGTCTCGGATGCGCTCATGCCTCGGAAGTTCAATACGCGCACGTTTCGCGGCGCGGAGGTCTTGTTTGGCGTTGTGAACACGGGCGGCAAGATTCGCTTCGCTTATCCGCAGCCAGGTCTGAATCCGTCGGAGGTCACGGATGCCGCCAACCTCGTGATTTTCCCGGAACGATTCGCGACCAAGCTGAGGACGGATATCACCGTGAGCCTCACCGAGCCGGGAGACTACGGGCCGGATGAGATCGTCGGACGGTGGGAGACGCTGCAACCTGAAAAGCGGCGCGTGAACACCTATCTCATCCAATACCGTCCGCCACCGACGAAGAGCACCGCCAAGTCCGATCCCATGCGTTTCGTCGGTGAAGTGAGCTTTGACCGCCCGATCATCGCCATCATCGCGGGAGGGGATCAACTCACGGCCTCCGATGAAGTGCTCGGCAAAAAGAGGTTCGTCTATTCGTCAGGCGGGAGACGATCCCTCAAGAACGGCGACCGCCTCTCATTGAGTCAGGACCGCCGGACTCTTAAGCTCGACTGGCAAACGGGGCAGGGCACCGAGAATGGATTGGTTCAGATCCGCGTCATCGTGGATGTGCCCGATTTTCGGACGGCGCGATGACGATGTGACATTTCCCCGCCGCCCCCTACATCGACAACCATCCCTTTGATCAAACCATGAAGACATTGACCACACTCTCGCTGATCCTTCTCTTGGCTGCGTCCTACACGGCGAAAGCTGAGGATGACAAAGCCGCCAAACGACAGGCGAGGCGCAAGGCTGCGGAGGTCGCGCAGAAACCATCAGAAATCGCCGTGCCGGCGAAGACAGGCCTTCGCCTGCCGAGCCTGTTTGGCGATCACATGATCCTCCAGCAGAACATAAAAAACACTATCTGGGGCTGGGCCGAGCCGAAGGAATCCATCACCGTGACAGCTTCCTGGGGAGCCACAGCCTCGGCGCAAGCGGGTGCGGATGGCGCGTGGAAAGTGCTCTTGGAGACACCTGCGTTTGGCACGGGGCATTCGCTGAAAATCACCGGTTCGAAAACCATCAACATTGAAGACGTGGCCATCGGCGAAGTGTGGCTCTGTGCCGGGCAGTCCAACATGGGCTGGTCGGTGGGCAACTCCGCAGAGGCGGAGATGGAGGCGAACGTCAATCTGCCGAACTACCGCATTTTCAAATCCGCCCGCGAGCACTGGCATGAGCCGCTGACAGAGAAACGCGATCTCCTTGATCAATGGAATCCCTGCAACCCCGAGTCGGCCGCTGAGACCTCCGTCGTGGCGTATAACTTCGGTAAAAAGCTGCATCTAGCCCTCAATGTTCCCGTCGGGATCATTCAGCAGGCTTACGCGGGCACGCCGATCGAGGGTTGGATGCCGTGGGAGGTCCAGCAGGACATCGCACAATCGAAGATGCAGAAGGCGGACGGCGATAAAAGCGCGAAGCTGCAAGTGGAGCGGAAGGGCGAAAGCCGCGAGAAGGCGCTCCAGCAGTTCGAAAGCGAACTCGCTGACTACAACGCCAAAATCGCCGCAGGCGAGACCATGAAGAACCAGGCGCGTGAGCTGCAACCGCCCACGATCACCAAGCCCGCTGACTTGGGGAATCAGTATCCGGCCAATATCTTCAACGGCATGATCTATCCCATCCGGCCTTATGGAATCAAAGGTGCCATCTGGTATCAGGGCGAGCGCAACTCCAAGACCGCGCCCCAGGCCGCCGCCTATGGCGAACAACTGAAGCGTCTGATCAGCTACTACCGCTCTTCCTGGCATGAACTCTCCGGCGGCAATGTCGCGAAAGACTTCCCCTTCTTCTTCACGCAGTTGCCCAGTTGGGAAGCGCCGCAAATACAGCCCGTCGAAGGCTTCGAGTCCACCTGGGCGGTCAACCGCGAGACCATGCGGCTCGTCAGCATGGCGATGCCTCATACCGGCATGGCCGTTGGCATTGATTGCGGCGACCCCATCGCCCTGCATCCGCAAAACAAGAAGCCCATCGGCATCCGCCACGCCTATCTCGCGCTCAAGGAAGTCTATGGAAAAGACATCGTCCCCTGCGGCCCGCGCTATCTCAGCCAGAAGATCGAAGGCAGCAAAATCACCCTCGAATTCGACAGCATCGGCACCGGCATGATGCCCGCCAAGCCGGGCAAACTGGACGCCTTCGCCATCGCAGGAGCGGACAAGAAATGGCATTGGGCCGATGCCGAGATCACTGGAAACAAAGTCATCGTTTCATCCAAAGAGGTGCCGACTCCGGTGGCCGTCCGCTACGCCTGGGCAATGAATCCCTCGCAGCGCAATCTGCTCTACAACAAGGAAGGCCTGCCCGCCTCGCCCTTCCGCACCGACACCTGGCCGCTCTTCGATCCCAACGATCCCGCCGTGCGCGTGGAGAAACCCGAAAAGACCGACGAAGCCCGCGATGCCAAAAGGAATTTCAAAGACTGGGAACGACCCAAGATGACGCAGTAATCACCGCCTTCAGTCGTTTAGATCAACTCTGGTAAAACCTACATTCAATGAAATACCCCCTCCTCACCGCTCTACTGCTCGGCCCGCTAGCTGCGCTCCAAGCCGCCGACACCACGAAGCCCGTCGAACCCATGCCGGCGGAGTTCAAAACCAAACTTCAAGTCACGCTGGTAAAACATCTGAACCAGCTCATCAAGGATGATGGCTCCATCACCGAAATGAAGGGCAAGACCTCCGAAGGGAATGGTGCACTGGCGTTTTATCTGATGTTCGAGGTCACGGGTGAGCCGAAGTTTCGGCAAGCAGCGCTCACGCTGGCGGATCAAGTTTTGAAAGACATGCGGGCGACGAAGCACGGTGTGCTGCCGATCAAGGAGAAGGAGAAACCCGGCGGCGAAAAGATCGTCGGTGGCGGTCCGCCGGCGTTGGGGGCCTACACTTCGGGCGTCGCTTACATCCTGCACAAGGAAGGCGGGCGAAACGATGACCTGAAATACATCGCCACCGTGCTCGACCGGTATCCGTGGAGCGAAGAGGGCTGGTTTGCCTCCACCATCGACGTGGACACGGGCGAATCAAAGTTGCCGATGACCAAACCCGCGATCATCAACAAGACCGCCGCCGTCGCCATGGCCGCCGGGATCGTCAGTGGCTATGTGGGCGAGATCGCACCCGAACTAGCCGCGAGTCTGAAGCGCAAGGCCGACAAGTGCATCTACAGCCAGATCATTCCCGCGCAGTTGGAGGATGGTTTCTGGCACTACAGTCTGAAGGACACTGATCCGAAGGACAAAGATGTGCTCGGCTACTTCATGCTCACGACGAAGGAACTGATGGACCTGCAAAAATTCAATCCTGCCTATCGCGAGGAAAAACTGAACACCGCCGTGAAGAAGGCCCAAGCCTTCGCGCTCAAGCACATCGCCCCGATGACCGACCCGAACACGGGCACCTCCACCTCCGAACACGTCACTCGTGGCACGCCGAAGCACTACGCCATCAAAGACGACTTGAAGCGAAGTTTCCAACTCGGCCTCGTCCTCATCGGCGGCGGTCACACGGAGGAAGGCATCAAAATCATGACCACCGCGCTCGATCACTTCCCCATCGGCAATGCCGGTCAAGACGGCGCACATGCAGCGGAACCGTCCGCGCTGATCCTCTCAGGTTTTTGATACTGCCGGACCTTTATGAAACCGATCATGAAGATTATTCGCATCGCCCTGTTGTTCGCACCGCTGGCCGCGCTCCACGCCGCCGATGCGCCTGCGCCGATGCTCAATCTCCCCGGCACAGATGGTGATCCGTCGCAGGTGAAGTTTGCCCGGCTGCCCTTGCTCAAAGGAACTCACGCCGTCGCCTGCCCGCCGGACGAGCATTGGAAGTTTCAACTGCACAACTATCTGCTGCATCATGGCGGCAAGTTTTGGTGCATGTGGAGTGCCGGACCGAAGATTGAGGACTGGCCGACACAGCATGTTCGCTTTGCTACGAGTGATGATGGCTTGAAGTGGAGTGCGCCCAAAATGCTGACGCGCGAGCCCGCCGAAGGTCACGGCTTCTACGCCCGCGATTTCTGGGTGCGCGATGGCGAGTTGCTCGGCTTGACTTCGAGCTTCAAAGGCCACGGTGGATTTGGGCCGGACCGGGACATGAATCTCCTTGCCTACGTTTGGGACGAGCCGAGCAACACATGGAAGGAAAAGGGCACGGTCTTCAAGAATGCGATCAACAACTTCGCGCCGCAGAAGCTCTCGACGGGCGACTGGATCACGACGCGGCGCGACTCGGGTTTCAATGTCTCCATGCTCATCGGCGGCACGAAGTCGCTGGGCGATTGGCGTGTGGTGCCGGTGGTGGACAAGCAGGCCAGCAGCGCCAGCACCGGCCTCAGTCCCGATGAACCGATTTTGTGGGAGCAGCCGGACGGATTGCTCGTGGCCGTCTTTCGCGACAACGGCACCTCGGACCGCCTGTTCCGCGCCTTCTCGCATGACCACGGACAAACTTGGAGCGCGCCGGTAAAGACGGAGTATCCGAACGCCAAGAGCAAGATCTTCTCGTTGCTCACCAGCCGTGGCTATCGCGTGTTCGTTTCCAATGCCAACACGACCATGCGTCGTCGCGAACTGTATCTGGCGATCTCGGAAGACGGTCTCTCGTTCAACCGAATGGCACGGCTCGACATCCCCACGTCGTTCAACGACTCGCTGGCATACCCGCACGCCATCGAGCACGACGGCCAGTTGTGGATTGCCTTTTCGCGCAATAAATCGACCACGGAGCTGTTCAACGTGCCAATGGATGATTTGGAAAAGCTGCGGGCAACGAAATGAATCTTGGAGCCGGAAAGTTTAGCAAAGACATGAAGCTCGTCCTCACCGCCATCCTCGTTGCATTCACCGCATCGACGCTCATCGCGCAGGATGTCGTCATTTACGGCGGCACTCCGGGTGGCATCGCTGCGGCCATTTCCGCCGCGCGGCTGGGCCGCGAGGTGACGCTCGTCGAATACCACGATCACATCGGCGGCATGACGACCAGCGGGCTCGGCAAGAGCGACATTGAGCACCGCGCCATGATCGGCGGTATCTTCAAGGAGTTCGTCGCGGGCGTTCTTGAGCACTATGTGAAGACCTACGGCGCGGAGCACGAGAACACGAAGCTCTGCCAGGACGGCTACTACGCCGAGCCGCATGTCGCGGAGAAGGTGTTCGAGGCGACGCTCGCCAAGGAGCCTAGAATCACGGTGATGAAGGGCTGGCGGCTCCATTCAGCCAAGGTCACCGACAACAAGCTGCGCAGCATCACGATCGTGAATCGGCGAAGCGGCGACGAACGAACGCTAACGGCCAAGGTTTTCATCGACGCCACTTATGAGGGCGATCTGTATGCCGCCGCCGGTGCGAAGTTCCGCCTCGGTCGCGAATCGCGTGAGGAGTTCGGCGAGCCACATGCGGGCGTCGTCTATTTCGACTACCAGACCCATGAGTTCCTGCCGGGCACCACCGGCGCGGCGGATGACAGCCTGCCCGCCTACACCTACCGCCTGTGTTTGACCACGGACCCGGCCAACGCGCATCGCCTCACCGAGCCGCCGCCGGGTTATGATCGCAAAGACTACCTCGGCTACTTCGACGATCTCAAAGCAGGCCGACTCGCGGGACCCAAAGTCATCAAGCCCGGTCGCGGCTACAATCCGAAGCACTTTGACACGCTCGTGCGCGCTTTGTCCGTGGCCGACATCCCGAACCACAAGTGCGACGTGAACATCAACCCGCGTCCGCTTGGGTTCCCGTTCCCCGAGGAAAATCGCGGTTACATCGACGGCGACGGCACCACGCGCCAACGTATCTGCGCCCGACACCGCAGCCTCGTGCTCGGCCTGCTGTGGTTCCTGCAAAACGATCCCGAAGTGCCCGCAGCGCATCGTGCGCTTGCCAACGAAATGCACCTGCCGAAGGATGAGTTCACCGACAACGCGCACTTCCCCTGGCAACTGTATGTGCGCGAGGGCCGCCGACTCATCGGCGAATACACGCTCACCGAGCACGACATTACCGGCAAAGGCCAGGAGCCGAAACATCACGCCGACAGTATCGCCGTGGGCGAGTTTCCCATCGACAGCTTCCCCACCCGCAAACACCAGCCGGGCGACACCCTCGTGCTCGAAGGCTACCTCGGCATGCTCGACTATATCACGCGCCCCTACGAGATCCCGTATCGCATCATGATACCCGAGAAGATCGACGGCCTCATCGTCCCCGTCGCCGCCAGCACCACTCACGTCGCCTTCTCCAGCATCCGCATGGAGCCCACTTGGATGAGCCTCGGCCAGGCTGCTGGCGTCGCGGCGCATCTGGCGATTCAAAACAACATCGAGCCGCGAAAGGTGCCGACGAGTGAGCTGCAATCGCTCTTGAGGCAACAAGGACAGGTCCTGAGTCACTCGGAAAGGTAGAACTTGAAAACCACCATGAAACTCACCTTCACATTCCTCACCGCCCTGCTGCTCGCGCCGCTCGCCGCGCTTCACGCCGCCGAGCCGCCTCTCAATGTCTTGCTCATCACCGCCGATGATCTCGGCTATGAGGCCATGGACTTCCTGGATGGCAAGGTGCCGGGAGTCACACCGAATCTCAGCAAGCTCGCTGCCGATAGCCTCAGCTTTCAGCATGGCTTTGTGAACGCGGCGATTTGTTGTCCGAGCCGCAGCATCATTGCCACGGGGCGCTATGGGCATAACAGTGGGTTGTTCGGGTTCAACAAGCTTCCCAAGCCGATCCCCACGGTGTTTGGCACGTTTCAGAAGGCGGGGTATCTCACGGGCGTCCTCGGCAAGGTGAGCCACTCGACCTGCGATCCGGCGTTCAAGTGGGACTATGTGCACGACTACGCGGAACTCGGCGCGGGTCGCAGTCCGACGAAGTATCACGGATACGCACAGGAGTTCTTTGCCCGCTGCAAGGCGGAGAACAAACCCTTCTATTTCATGGTCAATTCCCACGACCCGCATCGACCGTTCTATGATCCCAACGGTCGCGCCAAGAACGGGGAGGAAGTGCCGTCGCGAATCTTCAAACCGGAGGAGATGGTCATCCCCAGCTATCTCCCTGACCTGCCCAAGGTGCGCGAGGAATACGCGAACTACTTCAGCTCCATCCGCCGCCTCGACGACACCGTCGGTCGCGTGCTTCTGGCGCTCGAAGACTCCGGGCTGGCCAGTCGCACGCTGGTCGTCTTCATCACCGATAACGGCTCCGCCTTTCCCTTTGCGAAGGCCAACACCTATCTCGCCAGCAATCGCACGCCGATGCTGTTTCGCTGGCCGGGCGTGATCAAACCCGGCTCGGTGGACAAAACGCACTTCGTCTCCGAGGTCGATTTCTTCGCGACCTTCCTGGAAGCGGCAGGCCTGCCTCTTCCCGAAGGACTCGAAGGACTCGACGGACTCTCCCTGGTCCCGCTTCTCAAAGGCGGCGAGCAGAACGGACGCGACTACGTTTTCACCCAGATCGACTACACCATCGGCGGGCCGCCCAAGCCGATGCGTTGCATCCAGGACGCGCACTACGCCTACATCTTCAACGCCTTCTCCGACGGCAAGTTCAAATACAAGAACAACAACGAAGGCCTGACCTTTGCCGCGATGCAAGAAGCCGGTAAAACCGATGCCGCCATCCAAGCTCGGGTCGATATGTTCCGGAATCGTGTGCCGCAGGAGTTCTATGACCTCGAAAAAGATCCCGGATGCACGAACAACCTCATTCACGATCCCAAGCAGCAGGATCTCGTGAAGAAGTATCAGGATCGCCTGCGCCAATGGATGGTCGAAAAGACCGACCACTGTCTGGCGGCCTTCGATGTCCGCGAAGATCCCGCCAAGCTCGCCGAAGCCGTCAACAACTACCCAGTGCTCGACAAGTCCGGCGGAACCGCCACCGAAGCTGGCGAGGAGCCGGACTCCAAGCCCTCAGCAACCGACGAAAAGGCTGCCAAGCGGAAAGCCAACCGTGCGATGAAGAAGGCAGCGGAGGCGAAGGAGGCGAAGGAGGCGAAGGAGGCGAAGGAGGCGAAGTGATCAAACCCAACCTGATGCCCACGATGAGAATCCATCCCACGCTCTATTCGCTGCTGACGCTCACCCTCGTGAGTAGCGGCTTTCCTCTCCACGCCCAGCAGCCCAGCAACGGCCTCGCGCCCGAGGTGCCTGGGCTGAACTTGGCGGACAAACTTTACCGGCTGGAAGCCAAGCTGCCGGACTTGGAGAAGCCCTATATCAGCGCAGCTCCGGAAGACAAGAAGGACGGGCTCGTCGTGGGCAAGCTCGGTATCGATGGCGGTGACCGCGCGATGATTGAAGCCTTTGCCAACGAGCTGGCGGCAGCGGCGAAGGACGAGACGGCGGGCCATGTGGACAGCATGCTCATCAGCTATCGCGGCAAGCTGCTCTTTGAATCCTACTACCGCCGGGGCCGCGCGAACTTCCCGCACTACCAGATGTCGATCACGAAATCCTACGCTGCCCTGGCCGTGGGTCGCGCGATTCAGCTCGGACTGCTGAAGATGGAAGACCTCGACAAGCCCGTGATCTCTTTCCTCAAGGGACTCGACACGACCAAGCTCGTCCCCGGTGCCGATACGATCACGCTCGCGCAGGCCATGCAGATGGGGTCCGGCATCCGGCTTGCGAAGGAGAAGGAGAAAGAGTTGATGAAGAATCCGGCGGCGCTCAAGGGACTGGGAGAACTGCAGGCCTATCTGCAACACACCGATCCGATCCCGCCCATGCCGCGCGAGTTCAAGTATCAGGAGCCCGACACCGCCATCGCCATGCAAGTCGTGAACGCCGTGGCTCCCCACGGCGCGGAGGAGTTCATCAAGAACGAACTGCTCGGACGCCTCAACATCACCCAGTATCATTGGGAGCACGCCATCAGCGGCCTGCCGAAGTCCGCCGCTGGCAGCAGCATCCTCTCCCGCGACATGCTGAAGTTCGGCCAGCTAATCCTCAACAAAGGCAAATGGAAGGGCGAGCAACTTATCCCCGAGGCCTACCTCGTGCGGGCGACCACACCGAGCCAGATCAACGAGCACTACGGCTTCTTCTGGTGGGTCGATGACTTTACCGTTGGCGGAAAAACCTACCACAGCTTCCAAGGCCGCGGCGCAGGCGGGCAGTTCATCTTCATGTTCCCTGAACTCGATCTGGTCGCCGTCATCACCTCCCACAACAAAGGCATGGGCGATATGCTCAAGACCTTGCCACAGCGGATTATTCCGGCATTTGTGGGTAAGTAACCCAGGCACGGAGTTCGTTCAGCGAATAGAAATCGTTCAGGGTTCAAATCTGGAACAACTTCAGTCTCCCTGTTCACAGGCATTGATGAAAGGCTGGGGCTGCTACAGTACCTTGCAGATGAAGTTCACCTCGCCCCTCTTTTCCATCCTCGGCTCTCTCTGCGTCCTCAGCAGCTCAACCCTGTGCGCCGCCGAATCGCCCCGGCCGAACGTGCTCTTTATCATCTGCGATGACCTGAACGACTACATAGGCGCTCTCGATGGGCATCCGCAGGTGAAGACGCCGAACATCGACCGGCTGTTTGCCAGCGGCGTGTCCTTCACGCAGGCGCATTGCAATGTGCCCATCTGCGCACCTTCCCGTGCGAGTCTCTTCACCGGGCTTTATCCGCACACCTCGCGGAACTTTGGCATGGACAACTGGGATGAAAACGCGGTCCTGAAAAACAACCGCACGCTCATGGACCATTTCCGAGCGCAGGGCTATCAGACACTGGGCACGGGCAAGATCATGCACAACCGCGACCGCAAAGAGTGGCAGCAATACGGGAATCCCTCGGATTACGGCCCCTTTGCGAAGCAGCAGGAAAAAGAGGTCGCCCACCCGGACACGCCCGCGCCTTTTCGAGATGACTTCGGCTCCATCGACGGCTCGTTCGGTCCGCTGCGGAATCTGGAGGGCAGCGGCTTCTCCTGGATGTCGAGCAGTTGGCAGGGCCCGCGACCGATGCGCTACACATCCGACACGGACCGCGACCTGACGCCCGATGAAATGAATGCGCAGTGGGCGGTGTCGAAGCTGGACGAACTGGCGGCGAAACCCAAGGCAAAGCCCTTCTTCATGGGCGTTGGATTCATCCGTCCGCATACGCCCCTCATCGTGCCGCAGAAATACTTCGACCTCTTTCCTCTCGAAACGATCCAACTGCCCGAGATCAAGGCCGGAGACGCAGAAGACACGTTCAAGCACACGCTCATCAAGGATGGCGATGATCGCGGCAGAAAGATTCACGACAGTCTGGTGGCTTCGTTTGGCAATGACCGGGAGCTGGCCCTGAAGAAGTTCCTGCAAGCCTATCTCGCGAGCATTGCGTCCGTGGATGATCACATTGGGCAGATCTTGGATGCGCTCGATGCTTCACCTTTGAAGGAGAACACCATCGTCGTCTTCACCAGCGACCACGGCTTTCAGATGGGGCAGAAGGCTTACCTGTATAAGAACTCGCTCTGGCAGGAGAGCACGCGCATCCCGCTCGCGATTCGTGCTCCGGGAGTGGCAAAGGCAGGAGGTCAGTGCCCGCGCCCTGTTTCGCTCATCGATCTCTGCCCGACGCTGGTGGACCTCTGCGGTCTGCCCGCTGACACGAAGAAAAACGAGCAAGGCCGCCCGCTGGACGGCCACAGCCTCAAGCCGCTGCTCACCGATCCCGAAAACGGCACCTGGACCGGCCCGGATGCCGCGCTCACCGCTCTGAGCAAGTGGGGCAAGACCAATGACGCGGTGCAACAAAGCTACGCCTTGCGCGGCAAGGAGTGGCGCTACATCCGCTACGAGAACGGCAAGGAGGAGCTTTATCGTGTCTCGGATGATCCGCGTGAGTGGACCAACCTCGCGGCCAGTCCTGAGCACGCCGCGCAGCTCGAAGCCTTCCGCACCCAACTGCTGGCGATGATGCCCAAGCCCGATCCTGCGGCCAAACCTGCTGCGGAGATGTCCGCCGCCGAGTGGAAGGACACCTTCTTCAAAAGCCATCCCGCCGCCGACGCGAACGGCGATGGCACGCTGAGCTGGCCCGAATACCAGGATTACAAAAAGAAACTCGATGCGGGTGAGGTGACGAAGCCCAAGGCTAACACAAAAGCCAGTCCGAAGGCACCCGCCGCCGCGGGACGTCTGCAAACGAGCGGCACCTTCACCAAGGCCGCCGATGGAGGCATCGTCTTCACCGAGCAAGCGGGCGGACAAGTCTATTACGCGATCAAAGAGCTCGCCGCAGCTGTGGAGCCTCATCTCGGCAAGCCAGTGAAGATCGTCGCCAACGTCAAAGACTCCACCAAGAGCAAAGCGAAGATCATGGTGTATCTTGTGTCCATTCAGTCTGCACGCTGAAGCATTATCGGAGGATGCCGCGCATTAGGGCGGCATCTCCACGCCCCGTTAGATGCGCAGGAAAGGACACATGCTTGGGTGACGAATCAAGGAGGGGCTGGTATCTAGCGGGAGCGTGGCCGTGGCGGTGATGCCATGAAGCCATGATCGGACACAACTACGACAGAAAAGGGCATGCTCGTCCAGCGTATGTTTCGGTGATGCGACTCCTGTTTCTATTCCTCACGACCTCTGCGCTCGCCTTGCCGCCGGATCATGCCCAGCGCATGGCTCGTGGCCTCAAGCTCTTCGACAGCGAGGTGGCGGCTCTTTTGAAGCAAAACTGCCTCAAATGCCACGGCGGCGAAAAAGTGAAGAGTGACTTCGACATGGCCACTCGCGAGGATT
>Ga0209298_10002248_pt1 | contig 12096 bp, 7 predicted proteins | sample S_140806_EF_Meta_FD_187325 | JGI IMG/M metagenome (GOLD analysis project Ga0209298, IMG submission 187325) | Freshwater microbial communities from Lake Simoncouche, Canada to study carbon cycling - S_140806_EF_MetaG (SPAdes) (version 2) | ecosystem: Environmental > Aquatic > Freshwater > Lake ...
CCGGTGCCATCGACATGGGTCACCGCTGGAATCAGGGTCCGTTTCTCTTCCCGGATCGGGTACACCTGCATCATGAACGGCACGTCGCCGTCGCGCTCAAACCATTCCGGCACGGCTTCGCGCAGCACCGATGGCGCGAAGGGGCGGAACGATTCGCGACGCTTGATCTTGAGATTGAGGATGTCCTTCATATCCGCCCGGCGCGGATCGCCGAGGATCGAGCGGTGGCCAAGGGCCCGTGGGCCCCATTCCATCCGACCATCGAACCAGCCGATCACCAGCCCATCGGCGATGGCGGCGGCCACCTGATCACAAAGCTGCTCTTCGGCGGGCCTTTCGATCGTGCAGCCCGCGGCCTCCAACGCTGCGGAGCGGGCCGGGTCGATCAGCAGCGCTTCGATGGCCGGCTCGCTGGCTTCGCTGCCCAGGTAGGCGTTGAGCATCGGCTGGCTGCGGGGGTTCCCCAGGCCGTGCCAGACCTCGAGGGCGGCTCCAAGGGCGCCTCCCGCATCGCCGGCGGCCGCCTGCACATACACCTGACGGAACGGGGTGGCCACCGTGACCTTGCCATTGGCCACGGAGTTGGCGCCGCAGCCCCCGGCGATGCAGAGGTTGTCGGTGGGATGGCTGCGATGCAGGGCGTTCAGCAGGTGGAAGAAGGTCTCCTCGTACATCACCTGGGCCGAACGGGCGATGTCCTTGTGGTGCTGCTCCAGGGGCTCATCCGGTCGGCGGGCCGAGCCCAGCAGGGTCTCCAGGGCCGGACTCCAGTGCTGGCCCACTGTGGGAATGCCGTTGCTCCACTGGTGGGGCAGGTTCTGGCCGGCATGCTGGAACCAGCGCAGGTCGAGGCGGTAGGTGCCGTCCTCCTGGAGGAGCACGATGCGCCGCATGGCCTCCATCTGGGTCGGCCTGCCGTAGGGGGCAAGGCCCATCACCTTGTATTCATCCCCGTAATGGGGGAATCCCAGATACTGGGTGATGGCGGTGTAGAAGGCGCCGAGGGAGTGAGGGAACCAGATCTGTCCATCGATCACTAGCTCCGTGCCGCTGCCGTAGCCCCAGGCGCCGCTGGAGAAATCGCCGAAGCCATCCACCGATACCACGGCGGCTTCCTGGTAGGGGGAGGCGTAGAAGGCGGACGCCAGGTGGGCGCGATGGTGCTCCACGAAATGGAGCTGGGCCTTGATCGTCTGACCGGGGAAGGCAGTGGCGAGCTGGTCGGCCAGGCCGGCTCGTTCCCGCTTGTTGCGCCAACGGGCCAGCAGGAAGCGTGGATCGGGGCGTGAGACCGCCGTGTAGAGGAGTTTGCGCAGCCGGTGGGCGCCGGGCAGGGAGTTGATGGCGATGTGATCGACATCGCCGATCGACAAGCCCGCATCGGCGAGACACCAGGCGATCGCCTCGGAGGGGAATCCGGCCCAGTGCTTGATGCGGCGGAAACGTTCCTCCTCCGCCGCGGCGATGATCTCCCCATCGCGCACCAGAGCTGCGGCGGCGTCGGCGTGAAAGGCGTTGATCCCGAGAATGAGTGTCATGGATGGGGAAGGTCGATCGCCAGGTGGTGGCGGAGCCAGCTCTCCAGAACCATGAGGTTCCAGCGGCGGTACCAGGGCTGCAGATCAAGGCCCGCCGGGGTGGAGGGTACCCGCAGAGTCAGTGGAGATTGTGGGTCGTCCAGCCAGAGCTGGAAGGGGAACCGGAATCCCTGTTTGGGGCGGTTCGTGAACCAAGCTGGTAGTTCGGGAACGCTGGCCTGCAAAAGTGCCTTGCCTGGGGCCAGGCGCAGGGATGGAACGATCGGGGCAATCTGGCCTTGAAGCGTTGCGTCCACGTAGGGGAGCCGCAGCTCCAGGGCCGTTGCCATCGCCATCGCGTCACTGTCTGGCAGCAGTTGATTGCGCAGATAGCGGCTGCCCTCCAGCCAGGCCACGGCCTCCCCCGGATCCAACCCATCCGGGGGAGCTTCGCCGCCAGCCTGGATGGAGAGCCCCTGGGAGGAAGGCAGGCCCCAGTGCTGCATCAGCGCCGCGACCTCCGGGCTGGTGAACTGCCCCCGCAGGCAGCGGTGGGCCGCCTGCAGGGAGGGGGCGCCGCGGAGGAGTTCCGCAAGCCGTTGTCGCTTCTGCTCCCTCCCCCCAGGACTCCTGCTCAGGGCGGCCGCTGCGAGGGGGCCGAGCGGTCCCAGGCGGCGGCGCCAACGATGGAGCCGGGGAACCGTGCGGAAACTCGGATAGCCCCCAAACAATTCATCCCCCCCCAGACCGGACAGGGCCACCTTCAATCCCCGTTCGCTGGCCAGACGGGAGACGCACCAGGTGTTGAAGCCATCGATGGAGGGCTGGTCCTGGCTGGAGAGGAATTCGGGGAGCCAGGAGCGGGCCTGGTCAGCGCGCAGGGTCAGGGGAGTGTGCTCAGCCCCGAACAGGGTGGCGACTCTCGCCGCCGGCTCGGACTCATCGAACCCCTCGCTACCGGGGTCGTCGAAGCCGATCGTGAAGGTGTGAAGACCGGGGGGCGCTAGGGCCAGCAGCGCCGCCGAATCCAGCCCGGCACTGAGAAACAGGCCCACCGGCACATCACTCACCATGTGGGCCGCTACCGACTCCCGCAGGGCGGAGCGGGTCAGCTGAAGGGCGGCCTCCCGATCCTTGATGGGAGCCGGGCGGTTGGTGCCCTCCAGGTGCCGCCCCAGGAGCAGGCTCTCCGGCAAGGGCCACCAGGGCTCGATCCGGCTGGCGCCATCCCTCCAGTGGAGCCAGTGGCCGGCTTCCAGCCGCTTCACCCCGGCCACCAGGGTGGCGGGTTCGGGCACCGAGCCGCTAGCGAGGTAGGCGCCGATGGCCTCAGGGTCGGGTCGCCGGGGGATCCGGTCGCTGGCCAGTAGGGCCCTTAGCTCCGAAGCAAAGGCCAATTCCCCGGAGGGGCCCTGCCAGATGTAAAGCGGCTTGATGCCATGGGGATCGCGGGCCAGCAGGGCGCTGCCGTCCCGGGTGTCCACCAGGCAGAAGGCGTACATGCCGCGCAGATCGGCCAGGCCGGAGCGGCCACGCCGGGCCATCCAGCGCAGCAGCACCTCGGTGTCGCCGCTGCCCCGGAACCTTTCGCCCTCCGCCTCCAGCCGCTGGCGCAGGCTGGCGTGGTTGTAGATCTCGCCGTTGAACACCAGTTGCCAGCGGCCGCAGGGGGAGGCCATCGGCTGGTGGCCACTGGGGGAGAGATCGAGGATGGCCAGACGGGTCTGGACCAGGCAGGTGGTGGTGTTCTGCCAAGTGCCCGCGTCGTCCGGTCCCCGGTGGGCGATGGCCGGGCGGACCCGGTCGGCGAAGGAGCCCGGTTCGGCGCCGAGCAGGCCCGCGATGCCACACATCAGCTTGCCTCCACCTCGGGAATGGCCAGATGGGGCCAGGTGGCCTTGAGCTGGCGGCGGAAAGTGGCTCGAGCGGCAGCGGTGCTGGCGTGGTCGGCCACCCACTGCAGTGCCCCTTGGGCCAGTCGCTCCCGATGGGGGCGGTTCGCCGCGATGGCGGCGATGGCACCGGCCATGACCTGGGGATCCGCATCCACTAGCTGGCCGGTACGGCCCTCCAGAACGAACTGCTCTGGTCCGCCGCAGCGAGTGCTCACCACCGGCACCCCGGAAGCCATGGCCTCCAGGGCCGCGATGCAGAGCCCCTCCTGGTGCGAAGGAATCACGAAGACATCGAGGCTGCGCAGCATCTGCGCCAGTTGTCTGGATTCAAGGGGGGGATGGCAGCGAACCAGGGTCTCGATCCCACGCTGCCGCAGTCGCGGTTGCAGGAGGGTTGTGTCCTTTTCGCCGGCGAGTTGGAGTTCCACCGGAGCGCCCTGCCTGTGCAGGAGTGCGACGGTGTTCAACAGCAAGTCGATGTTCTTGCGCGGATCGCCATAGCGGCCGGCGAACCCGATCCGCCAGGGCACCACAGCCGCCGGGTCTGGGGAGAAGGTGGTGCTGTCGATCGGCATGAGCAATACATCCGCCATGGGGCGCCCGGCCACCTGGCTCAGGGCGTCGGCGGTGTACTGGCTCAGGGCCAGGATCCGGCCCTCGGGAGCCCGGAGCACCTGCCGTTCCAGCCGGCGCAGCACCGGTCCGTTCAGACCCCGGTCGAGCAGACGGCGGGGCAGGCTGAAGCCCCGCACCCGGTTGGCGCGATCCGCTTCCCAGGGGGTGGCTACCCAGGCCAAGAAGGGCAGGCCCAGCCGGGCATAGGGCAGGGCGCAGAGGGGGTTGCCGGTCACCGAGAGGTGCACCTGGCAGCTGGCGATTCGATCGCGCCAGGCCCGGCGGGGCAGGTAGTGGGTGAACTCCAGCTCCGGCAACCAGCTGCCCAGAGCATGGGCCTCGTGGTTGCCGTAGGCCCGTTGATCCAGGGCGCCTGGACGTCTGCCGCTGGGTAGGGCGAACAGCGGCACGGAAAGGGCCGGATGCTGGCTCCAGGGCGCGTACCAGGCATACACGGGCTCGATGTCGAGTTCCTCAAGCAGGTGCGTGATGCAACGGGTCATGGTGGGGACTCCACCATCGACTGGTTCGATCGTGCTGATTAGGGCCCTCAGCCTTGTGCCGCTCATCCCTTGAGGAAGTCGAAGAGCTCGCGGTTCTCTCGCACCCAGCGGATCAGGTCGCGCACGCCATCGTTCACGCCGATCTGGGGTGCCCAGCCCATCAGTTCGCCCGCCTTGCGGATGTCGCAGACGAACACGGGTTGGTCCCCGGGCCGGGTCGTCCCCGAGAGGGGGGTGAGGCTGATTCCCAGCTCCTCCTGAAGGAAGCCGAGCAGATCCCGCAGGCAGAGGGTGTTGTCCGGACCTCCACCGATGTTGAAGGCTTGGCCACTCACGGTGCTGCGGTGGTTCCAGGCGGCCTCATAGCCCCGGGCCAGATCCTGCACATTGAGCACATCGCGGGTCTGCCAGCCGTCGCCGTAGAGGGTGATCGGTTTGCCCAGAAGGGCGGCGATGCTGAACCAGGCCACCCAGCCCTGGTCCTCAATGCCGAACTGGCGGATGCCGTAGATGCAGGACTGGCGGAAGCTGCAGGTCTGCAGGTCGTAGATGCGGGCGTAATCGATCGTGTACTGGTCGGCCACCCCCTTGGAGCAGCCGTAGGGCGAGTGGAAGTCCAGTGGTTGGTGCTCGGGGACCCCAAGGGGCAGATCCGCAAAGCGATAGCCGTGTTCCCCACGCACCACAGGCACGGTTTCCATGCCGCCGTACACCTTGTTGGTGGAGGCGTAGAGCACGAAGGCCTCCGGCGCCCGCAGCCGCACGGCTTCCATCACGTTGAAGCTGCCCAGGGCATTGATCTCGAAATCCTCCCGGGGATTGGTGTAAGAGGTGGTAACGGCCACCTGGGCGGCCAGGTGAAGCACCATGTCGGGCTTGCGCTCGCTGAACACAGCGGCAAGGGATTCGAAATCGCGGATGTCCACCTGGTGAAAGCCGATCTCGGGGCGCTGCTCCAGCAGCCAGGCCAGGTTCTTTTCCGTTCCACGACGGGAAAGGTTGTCCACGATGCTCACCGTCCAGCCCTTGGAGGCGAAGTGGAGGGCGGCATTGGTACCGATGAAACCGGCGCCGCCGGTGATCAGGATCGAAGGCATCAACCGGGACGGAGGGATTGAGGAACAAACCAGGCGAGCGTAAGCCGCTTTGTCGGCGATCTCCCGTTCGTGTGCGGGAATCGGATGGTCAAGTGGGCTCTCCGGAAGCGTTTGCGGCCCCGGCGATGTTGACCTGCCGTTTCCGTTCCTCGTCGAGCATGAGCACCAGGAGCAGTTCGGCATAGGTGCGCTGCAGGGCGTAGATCAGCCCCGATCGCCCGTCGAGCAGCCCACCGCGCAACAGCAGGCAGAAGGTGATGGCTGCTAGGGGCGACAGGGGTGTGTGTTTGCGGAGCCGGTCGACCCAGGACAACCGGTGGCTGGGGGTGCGGAGCAGATTGGCGGCCTCGATCCGCAGGTACTTCTGCTGGGAGGCGAGCCAGCGCGCCAGCGGCTTGCGGTCGTCATGGAGGATGGGGAGAGGCAGCGGAGCCACTTCGCCCTGGATCACCACCCGGTGCCCATGGCCCTCATCGCGGTAGCGCCCGCTCAGGGTGCGATACAAACAGGTCCGCGGGGGTAGCAGCGATCCCCGCAGCGGCTGGCCGTCGATGCAGTAGCGAAAGGGGAGGCTGAAGCCCGCGAGATTGTCCCGATCGGCCCGCTCCAGCAAGGAGGGCATCGAGCGGGCTAGCTCCGGGGGAACGCCGTAGTCGGCATCAAGGCTGAGGACCCACTCTGAGCTGATGCGATCGAGCCCGAAGTTGCATTGTTCGGCGAAGCTGTCGAAGGCTCGGTACAGGATCCGCACGTTGGAGTAGGCCGCGAGCACCTCCAGGGTGCCGTCGGTGCTGCCGCTGTCGATCACGAGAATGTCGCTCAGCCAATGGAGAGCCGAGAGCGTACGGCCGATGTTGGCAATTTCGTTCCAGGTGAGCAGCAGGGCCGTGAGGGGGAGCGATGCTGCCGGGCCTGCGGAGGAGTAGCCCGACGCGGCTTGGGGCAACGGATTGAGGGTCATTTCATCGGGCCGCAGGGAAGGAGTTGCCGGTGTTCGGGGGCAGAGATTGCAGGTAAGCGAGTTGGGCCTGCTGGCGAGCGATCAGGGTGGGCACGGCAAGAAAGGATCCGAAGCAGATGCCCAGCAGGATCAGAATGAAGGGATCGGAATAAACCTGTGCGGCCGAAAAGAAGAACACCACGTTGGCGAGACCGAAGGCCACCAGCCCCAGCAGTAGAAAGGCGAGTCTGGGATCCAGCAGGCTGAGTAACCGGAAGTTACGTCGCAAGGTAAGCAGAATTAGGACCGCGAGTACGATCCCTACCACAAGTCCAGGCAGGCCCAATTCGGCCACGATTCTTCCGCCTCCCCCTTCCGATACATAACCCAAGCTCTGAATGCTCTGCCGGGCTGCCTGGGCAGCGGCGCTAAGCTTGAAATTGCCAAGATTGGCTCCAGCCCCTACCCCCAGCCCAAACCCTTGGGAGACATCGAGGGCTCTGATCAGAGCTCCGATACCCTGCGTCTGGAAACGGGATATCAGATCATCTCTGGCGCTTAAGGATCGATTCAGATAGAGGTCGAAAGAATCTCCCTTGGCTGTGATCAGGAAGAGCGCATAGGCCCCGTAGGCCATCGCGGATCCCCCGAGCACGCTGCTGATCACCCTCTCCCGTGAGGCTGGGGAAGCCCTGCGGCTGAACAGAAGCAGGTAGAAGGCGGTAAAGACCAGCACAAGCACAAGGGCCTTGCGGCGTCCTGTGGGGATCGTGAGATAGGCGAAGGCTGCGGCCAGTATGAACAGAAGAATCTGGTTCTCCCGCCGTTGGGAACTCACCGCGAGGGTGAGGGAGAAGCAGGCTCCTGCGGCGAGGTGCCAGGCGGCCAGCTCACTGGTGCGCCAAAGGCCCGAGACCCCTGCGGCGGAAAAGCCCTCAAAAGTGATCATAATCCCCGATCCGACCTCTTTGAAGAGAATGCTGTCGAGTCCTCGGAAGTCGAGGTAGGCTGATATCGCAAACAAGCTGCAGAAAACCAGATAAGTGGTGATCACCTTTTGCAAGGTTTTTGGGGCACATCCCACTTCGTAACCTGCCCAGAGGGCCACCGCAGGGGCTACGTAGAAGGAGATGCCGAGAGCCATGAGTTGGACGTCTCCGAAGCGGAGAAAGGAATTCATCGCCTGGGCACCGATGACGGCAAAGTAGATGGGAATCCATTCAAGAATTTCCGGCACGGTCCAAAACATGCTGCGCAGATCGATCCTGCCTTTTTTTTGTTCGTAGATCACCAGGATGGTCAGCACAAAGGCAAGCAGCACCAGCCCCGCGTATGTGCTGGGTTGGTTCGGTGTGATCTTCCGGATTGGATCCTGCAGAAAACCGATCAGCACGGTGATTAGCAATCCTGCTCGCCAGTTGCCATCCAGCAGGACCGAGGCGAGGCTGCCGAACATCAGAATCAGGAGCAGTGATGTCATCGACGGGCTTCGGGGGGGGCTGACGAGGAGGGCGCGGCGTTGCGGCGATTCGCTTTCACGATGTCGGCATATTGGGCCTCCAAGGCAGAGGCGATGGCTGGCCAGGCCAGCTGCTGTTCCGCAAGGCTACGGGCCGCCAGACGGGTGGCAGGGCTGGGGCCCCCGAGGGCTTGCTCCAGGGTGCGGGCCAACTCCGGCGGGGTGCTGGCACAGACCAGGCCGGCTCCGGCCGTTGCTACCAGATCGGATATTGCCACTTCGGGCGAGAGGATCGCCGGGGTGCCGGCCGCCAGGGCTTCGGCCACGGCGATGCCGAAATTTTCAGCCGCCGAGGGCAGCACGAGCCAGTCGGCATCCGCCAGCTCCTTGTCCTTGACATCACCCTCCACCTGCCCCAGCCACCGGCAGCGCTCGCCCAGGCCGAGCGATTCGGCCTGCCCATGGAGCTGCCGCTCGTAGCCGGGTTCACCCCGGCCGGCGATCCGCAGTTCCCAGGAGGCATCGGGCCGTTGTTGGTTCAGCAGGGCGAGGGCTTCCAGCAGGCGATCGAGTTGCTTCTTGGGATGCAGCCGGGAGAGGAATAGAAATCGGGTGGTGCGATCGGTGCCGGCACTCCCTACTAGGGCCCTGCGGCTGGTTTGGTTGTTCAGCCGCACCCCGAGGGGGAGCACCAGAGCCGGGGGAAGCAGGCCGAGCGCTGCCACCTCATCCCGTTCAGCCCCGGCGGTGAAATGCAGGGCAGCAGCCCCATTGAGGTTGCGCTCCTCGATGAGCCGCAGCATCCAGATCTTGCGGGAGCGGCTCTGGGCGAGGCTCCAGGGACTGAGTTGGCCGATCGTTCGCACCAGGTAGGGAACACCGGCATGGCGGGCCTGACGCATGGCCCAAGTGGAGGGAAACGAGAAGATCGCATGCACGTGGAGCAGGTCATAGTCGTGAACATGGCACTTCAACCACCGCACCAGGCCGGGGCTGAAGGCGAACTCCCGAAGGGCGTGAACGGGGGGACTCCAGCGCGGAAAGGCAATCAAGGGAATGCCCTGGCGGTTGATCCACTTCCCGGTGGGCAGGGAGGGATCCACCCCTGGACCATGGTCATTGGTGGTGAGGATCGAGGCGTCGACGCCCCGCTGGCGGAGGGCCGCCACCATGTCCAGCACCGCCTTGCTCGGTCCACCCCGCAGAGGGCTGATCGAGGGGATCACGTGGAGAACTCGAAGGGGCGGATTCATCGGTCTGGCGGGGCCGGCGATCGCCCGATCACCCGCATCACCCCGGCCCCGATGCCGGCTACGGCAGCTTCCACTGTGAAGGCTCTCTCCACCAGCTGTTGGCCTGCCTCCCCCATCCGGCGGCTGGCTTCCGGATCCCCTGCCATGCGGACCAGGCAGGCCGCCAGCGCCCCGGGATCGCCACAGGGGTAGCTCAGGCCCGTTTTTCCTTCGATGATCAGGTCTTCTCGGCAGCCCACCAGGTCGCTCACCACGGCCGGGAGGCCGCAGGCCATGGCCTCATTCACCACCAGCCCCCAGGTCTCGCCGTGGTCGGAGGGGAGCACCAGGCAGTCGCTGGCCGCGTAGGCCGCAGCGATCTCCGATTGGTTGAGGAAGCCCGCGAAGGTCACGGGCAGGTCATCGGCGGCCACCTGAGCGCGGCAGGATTCCTCCAGGTGGCCGCTGCCCACGATCAGCAGGTGAATGGCGCCTGCCCTCGTTGTGGATGACTCCTGAAGGATCTGGATCGCCTTCAGCAGATCCTGGGGCCGTTTCTTGTCCTGAAGCTTGCCGGCGAAGAGGAAGCAGAAAGCTCCCTCCGGGATCCCCCAGCGCTGGCGCAGGGCCTGGCGCTGGTTGCGCTGGCCGGCGGCCTGGACGGCGAAGCTGGCGTTATCGATGAAGTGGGGGGAAGGGATCAGCCGATCGGCCGCCACCCCATTGCTGCGGTACCAGCGGGCATTTGCCTGCCCCACCGGCAGCCCCACCGCCACGCCCCGGAACAGGATGCCGTAGATCCGATTCAGCAGCCAGGAGCGGGGCCTGGCGCCATTGGAATCCATCCGCAGGATCACCGGGATCCGCAGTAATCGCGCCACCAGATGCACCTGCACCAGGCCGAGGAAATGCCAGCCCGTCAGGAAGATCGCGTCCGGCCGCAGCCGCGAGGGGCCCCAACCCAGTTCCACCAGGGGGTTGGCCAACCACACCCCGCCGTAGCCGCTGGTGATGCCCCGGCCGCGGCCGCTGCGGGCCTGGTGCCAGCGGTAGCCCTCAAGCAGAGGAACATCCCAGGTGAAGGCCACGCCGAAGCCGAGTCCCTGGGTGCGCGCATCCGGCAGCGAAAGATAGAGCACGTCGCTGGCCAGGGCCGGATCGGCCTCCAGGGTGCGGAACATGGGTGTGTGGTACTGAACCGGGTGGCTGCCCACCACCAGCAGCCTGGGGGTGCGCGTCGGCAGCAGGGCCGGCCCCCCGGAGTTGAGCCGCAGCGCCCAGACCAGCCCCCGCAGCTCGGCCAGCAGGGTTGCTGGAATCCACCAGGGCTGCCTCAGGTGGTGGCGGGTCCGCACCGAGGTCAGCAGATCCTTGACGGATCCCGCCAGGGCCACCGTGAGGAGTTGGCTGCGTAAACGGTGGTAATAACGACCTACAGCATGGTTGGGGCGGAAGGTGACGAGGTGCTCGCCATAGCTGCGGGTACCGCCTTGGCTAGTCTTGAGATGGTGAATTAGGGCATCGGGTTCGTAATGGATGGGAAGACCGGATTGCAGCCAGCGATGGCAGAACTCCGCCTCAAAGCGGTAGGCAACCTTGACAAAGTTTGCATCAAATCCCCCGATCTCTAGGGCAAGTCTTCGGGGCATTGAGACGTTGCATCCGATGAATTCTTTGACCTCTTGGCGCTTGAGGCTGTTGAACAGGAAAGTAGAGTCATCGGGGTCGGCTTTCCCTTGATGCCAGGTCTGCAGCACCCTGCCCGCCACCAGCGCTTCCGGAACCGCTTCGGCAGCCCGCTGATGGGCCACCAAGAGCATGGGGTCCGGAATGATGTCGTCATCGACAAATAACACCCTTTCGCCTCTGGCTTCCAGCAGCGCTCGGTTCATCGCCGGGGTGATGGCTGGTTTTGAGAGTCGAAACCAACGCAGGCGGCCTGTCTGGTTCCACTCCGATAGCTGCAATTCAGTTGATTCATCATGGCGGGGGGTCTGATCGACCACCACGACCTCCCAGGGCGGAGGATCAAGGGCAAACAAAGCGTTCAGGCTGTCGACCAGAACCTGATCACGGCCGTAGGTGACAATGGCGACGGTGATCTTCATCGCAAGCGGCTCAGCTTCAGCCTCGCCTTCCAATGCCAGGGATTGAGCTTAACCGCCTGGAGTAGATAGCTTCGAGCCAGATCTGGATGTTCGTCCAATAGGCAGGCTCCGATGAAGTAAGCACCTGCCGCTTCCCGACGCGGATTCCTTGGTGCATGGCGGCAACGTTCGCTAAGCGCTTCGGCCTCTGCCAGCCAGGGCTGCTCGGAATGACCGGAGCGGCGGGCTTCGGTGGCGCCCACGATCAGGGCATGGAACTGTTGCTGCTCCTTGCGGCGACTGCCGCTGATCGAATCTGGCGAGAGGGTTGCCTCGTAGAGGACTTCAGGCACGACCAAATGGGGCCCCAGTTCGACCATGCGGCTCCATAGATCGATGTCCTGGGCATAGTAAAAAGCGGCACGGTATCCGCCTGCCTGCTCATAGGTGCTCCGGCGCATCATCACAGATCCGTGGTATGCGGGACCGGTCAATCCATCGGCCAGGGTTGTTTCATCAACCGTGTTGATGGCAGCGGTGGCTCCCTCGGGCACCACTAGTCTCGCGTGGCTGGAGCAGAGGCTGGCCTCTGGATGCTCCTCCAAACAGAACACCTGCCGAGCCAGGCGACCGGGCAATGATCGGTCCCCACCTGCGTCCTGCCGAGCGATGAAGGTGCCTCTGGCGAGGGCACAGCCATCGATCAAGGATCGGGTGAGGCCCTGCCCAGGCCGCGTGACCACGCGGAGGC
>Ga0209298_10002249_pt1 | contig 12095 bp, 18 predicted proteins | sample S_140806_EF_Meta_FD_187325 | JGI IMG/M metagenome (GOLD analysis project Ga0209298, IMG submission 187325) | Freshwater microbial communities from Lake Simoncouche, Canada to study carbon cycling - S_140806_EF_MetaG (SPAdes) (version 2) | ecosystem: Environmental > Aquatic > Freshwater > Lake ...
TGAATATCAAAAGACCTGATTGGGCAGAAGGCGCAGAAATGATCAGTTTAATAGTGTTATCTTTAGGTTTATTATTTTTAAGCAGATGGGTTTATGTGGGCATAGCAATGGGTGCTGTGGCTATTGTTGCTGTGATTCCTTTGAGCAATCTTTTTTACACACAGAATCTTTGGCTGTTGGATGGCACTTTATTAGTAGCAGGATTAATACTGGTGATGCTGCATGCCTATGGTATTAAATTTGTCAGTGAGTATCTACAGAAACAGAGAATTAAGAAACAGTTTGGCGGATATGCATCTCCTATGGTTGTAGAGATGTTACAGAAGAATCCAGACATAATCAAACAGGGTATTAAAAAAGAAATATCTATCTGTTTTTCAGATTTGAGAGGATTCACTCCACTGGGAGAATCATTTGGAGATGATGTCAAAGGATTAACTGAAGTGATGAATGGTTATATGGATGCTATCACACAACCTGTTTTAGAAGCCAATGGTATGATTATCAAGTATATTGGTGATGCCAGCATGCACATTCACAACGCACCTATCGATGATCCAGAACATCCAAAGACAGCAGTGCGAACTGCTCTTAATATGTTGAAAGCAGTGGAACAATTTAATCTAGAACTCACCGCTAGAGGTAGACCTCCTGTGGGCATGGGTGCTGGTATCAACTCAGGACTAGGCTACATCGGTGAGATGGGCAGTACACAAAGACATTCGTATGATGTGTTAGGAGATGCTGTATCAACTACAGCAAGATTAGAAGCACAATGCAAGAATTATGGAGTGTTATTAATAGTGGGTCCAGAAACCTATTGCAAAACCGAAAAAGATTTCTTCTATCTTAAATTAGATGACCTTGCTGTAAAAGGAAAAACTGTGGGATTAGATATCTACACAGTGCTTGATTTAAATTCTATTGAGCATAGCAATAGCAAAGAAATACACAATGCCATGCATCAAGATTATCAAAAACAAAAGTTTGATGAAGCTATTGTTAAATGCAAAATATTAAAAGGTAAGTTTGATAATCAGATGGACAATTATTACAAGATGTGGATAGAACGATGTGAATTTATGAAAACACAAACCTTGCCTAAAGAATGGAATGGTGTTTTTATTGCCACTACAAAATAATTAAAATTTTGAACAAGTTTTTGTGATAACATCCAATGCAATGTCTATTTCTTTTTTCTCAACGATTAATGGAGGTAATAATCTAACAACATTGTCTCCGCTTTGTCTTGCTAATACTTTATAATCAAATAATATATCACAAAATTTAACATTGTCAACTTTCAATTTTATTCCTCTCATTAGACCAATTCCTCGAACTTCTTCAATTACATTAGGATAATTCTGTTGTATTTTTTTAAGTCCCAATTCAAAATATTCTCCTATTTGCTGTACTTGTTCTAAGAAGTCTTTATTTGATATTACATCTAACACCGCATTACCAACACTCATCGCTAAAGGATTTCCTCCGAATGTACTGCCATGCGATCCAGGTTTCATTCCAACTGCTACTTTTTTGCTTACTAAGCATGCGCCTATTGGAAATCCATTGCCTAATCCTTTTGCAACAGGAACAATGTCTGGAATAATGTTAGCCCATTCAAATGCAAAAAACTTTCCAGTTCTTCCTATTCCGCATTGGACTTCATCTAAAATCAAAAGAAGATCATTAGAATCACATAGTTTTTTTAAAAGTGTTAAAAAATTATTAGATAGAACTCTTACTCCTCCTCTGCCTTGGACAGTTTCAACCATGATAGCAGCAGTTTTTTTATTAATTGCTTGTTTAACAGCATCAATATCTCCGAAGGGCACTTGATCAAATCCATCCACTATTGGAGCAAACCCTATAACTTCTTCCTTGTTGTTGCCTGCAAATTGAGCTGCTAATGTTCGACCATGCTCTGCTCCTGTGAATGTTATAATTCTATTTTTTTCTGGTTTACTAGTTTCAAAAAAATACTTTCTTGCTATCTTAATGCTGGTTTCCACAGCTTCTGCTCCAGAATTTACAAATGTTACATAATCTGCAAAAGAAATATCGCATAATTTTTTTGCAAGTTGTTCCTGTTCTGGAATTTCATATGCATTTGATACATGCCAAAGTTTGTTTGATTGCAGTATTAGGGCGTCAACCACATGTGGATGACAGTGTCCTAGTGAATTTACGGCAATTCCTGACAGAAAATCTAGATATTCTTCTCCTGTGGTTGAATATAGATAGGCTCCTTTACCCTTTTCAAAGGAAATCTTTCTTCTTTTATAAGTTTCTAAAATTGAAGACATATTCTAATAATGACATATACTTACATCCAACTAAGATTTTTTTGACAAATCTTGAGCGTTAAATTACAAGTTGTATATTTTTTCACAAAAAAAGTTTCATAAAAAAGAAGATTATAATTGACAGATTTTAAAAAATATTGTTAAATAGCCTGTATAAAAACAATGTCAGGAGACAAACAGAAAATGAAACCACTTGTTCACAAGCACTTGATAGTGCGAGCAGAAGTAACAAACCCACCCAAAGACGAGACACTAGCAAAAGAATTCTTAAAAGAACTGATTGAAGGCATCAACATGAAAATACTGTTTGGCCCAGAAGCCAAGTATGTGGATATTCCAGGCAATCGTGGATTGACTTGTTTTGCTATTATTGAAACTTCACATGTGGTGATGCACACTTGGGATGAGTGTGAGCCTGCCATGATACAATTGGACGTGTACACTTGTGGAGCATTGGACACTGATGTGGTGTTTGAATTCCTACGTCGTTTTGGTGTGATCAAAATGGATTACAAATTCTTAGATCGTGAGAATGATCTTAAAGAAATAGCTTTAACTGGCGCTGTGGTGCCCATGCGTAAAAGACGTGCTCGTAAGGTTTTACAAGTAGTTTCTTAGAACATAAATATTGCTAGATTATGGACTTTCTTAAACTAGCAATAGATGTGGGTTTCCCCATAGCAGCAGCCGTGGCCTGTGGATTCTTCATATTCCTCACTCTAAAATTTATTCTTGCTTCAGTTACTTCTGATGTTAAGAAACTCAGTGGTATCATTGAAGCTCTGGACAACAGAGTTAAAACCATGAATGCTGATGTGATACGAATTGACACTCTGGTAAGTTCCACCCTGGGTATCAAACCTGACGTGGAAAGAATTGGTCGTGCCAACGGCAAAGAAGATGCGAGGAAAGATTAATGACTAAAGACCTAGCAACAATGATTAATCAATACGGATTTCCCATCATTGCCGCATTCGGTATGGGAGGATTGATATATTTCGTGTGGAAATGGGTGACCACTGAAATTAAACCTGTCATGAGTGAAACCAGCAAAACTTTAATAGCACTAGTGGACAGAATAAGAATGTTGGACAATGATCTAATCAGATTAAACACCAAATTGAATGTGATACTAGAACATCAAGAAGAGTTAGAAAAAAAGAAAAATCGCAATTCCTAAAACAAAAACTAATAACGGTATATTACTAACAATCAATCCTACGTAAGTATCTAGATGAAATACTTTCTAGTGGTGGTACTCTGTATGAATGGCCTGTGTGAGAACTTCCTCACCACTGAGCCCGAATTCACATCCAGAGAAGAGTGTCGCCTGTTCTCTGAAACAGCAGTGGAAAAATTAAGAAAAAATTTACCAGAAAGTTCTGGCAGTACCTACTGCTTCGATGAGCAAGAAATTATAGACATAACCAATCGATTGTTAAAAGAACAGAACGAATTCCAAGAACAACGCAATCAAGAGATATAATTGACAAAAAGTCGTATCGTGTTATAATAACACATGATTCACGGTATGATAGATCTAGAAACTCTAAGCGTTAATCCAGATGCAGTTGTATTAACCATAGGAGCAATTAAGTTTGATCCTTATAGTGATCAATTACCCCATGATCCATTATATTTTAAAGTGGATGTAGATGCACAAACAGCTCTAGGTAGACATGTGGATGAAAACACACTGGATTGGTGGAGCAAGCAACCTAAAGAAATTGCAGAAGATGCACTGGGAGAAAAGGATAGAGTTAGCCTAGATGACACTATTAAAAAACTAAATCGATGGTGTGTGGGCATAGACGTGTATTGGTGCCAAGGACCCTTGTTTGACTATGCCATACTACAAAATTTTTATAAAAATTTAAATGTGCCTTGCCCATGGAACTACTGGCAAGTCAGAGACAGTCGCACACTGTTTAATTTGTTACCACCAGACCCTGCAGAAAAAAGAGAAGAAAAACACAATGCACTTGCTGATTGTGATTACCAAGCACGCAAGGTACAGAGATATTATCGAGAATTAAACATAAAAAAATTTTAATTTAACTATTGATTATGTTGTGAGCTCCTGTTAAAATATAACAGAATCCAATGACAGCAAAACAATTTATAGCAAAGAATTTAAGAGAACCCATTAGTTGCTATGAGGAGAGCACGTGGCACGCCAACGGCTCGCCAGAATGGGAGAATGATATATATTCTGTGTGGGCAGATCGATTTCCTGTAACACCCGGACATCTGCTGTGGATACCCAAAAAGAACATGGTGGGACATGTGAGAGTGACCTATGGAGCAGCATACGAATATGGGCAAGATCGTATAGAATCCAAGGAGTGGGCAGGTTTTAACATAGGACAGAACATAGGCATGGCAGCAGGGCAAACTGTGCTGTGGCCTCATATACATCTCATACCTCGACACACGGGTGATTGCGAGCCCGGACGCAATGGCATAAGATTAAGTTTCCCCAACGGAGATCACAAAGAATATTATTAAAATGGCAAAACGACAACCATTAACCAATTCAGAATGGAATCTGTTGCGAGCTCTGGAAGAAGAAGTATATACTATAACAAATGAACAAAAAAATTGGCCCACAAAAACATGGTTAAAAAAAAGAATAAAAGAACTAAAAGAACGAGCAGGGGAGGACCCATCTTCGTAAGCCCGGACGGTGGCGAGACCGTGTACGAGCAGAAGCGAAGTGGTGGTTGGGGCAAGTGTGTTTATAAGAGCGAGCAATCCAAATTAATGGATCAAGCACAGGCTGAGATGGGCATGATGGGCACCGAAGCCATACGCATGAGACGTAAATATCCAGCACTGCAAAAAGCATGGGATCAGTATAAATTACTGTGGAATGTGATAGTGCATGAAGAATATGACTATTAAGAAAAAACAATCACAGGAAGAATTGATTGTGTTAGAACTAGAAGATGAAGATGATGCAGAAGATCTATCTTGGATGATTCAAGAAGATAAAGACACAGTGATAAAAACAGATAACAAGAAAAGAAAACGTCGAAAATGAGTGTAATAAAGTATTTTGTGCTACCGGACAATCCAGATGCACTGGGTGGTAATGTGGCAGAACCATGGGGATTTGCTGATGCACTGATCAATCCAGGCAAAGACGCAGAGTTAAAAGACTTCTGTGAAAACAATCAAGTGGACTATGGACATCAGTGTGTTAAATTAAACACCTTCGTTTGGAACGCACACACTTATTATTGTTCTGCTAAAACAGCACAAGCCGTGGAGAAGAAATTTAAAATTGGCAAGGTTATCACAGACAGAGAACAGCAGAAAGAAAATAAAGAGAAAGAAAAAGAAATCAAACAGGAAATGCGTTCTGATGAGTGGTTAGCTGACAAAATAACAATAGATTGTGCTGAGCTGTTGAGCAATGGATTAAAACGATACAAGTTTGTACAAGATATAAGAGATAAGAATACGGATATAGCACACACTCGAATGACTCGGCAGATACAAAAGATGTTTGAAGAAGAATGGTTAATGGCCAATGATAAGGGCATTATTGTGGCAGGTAAAAATTTCCCCAAAGATAAGTTAGTATCTTCTACTATAGTAGAACAAAAAGACCTTTACGGCAGAGTTAAAAAAATAAAAAATGACTAAATTTGTTTCCATTATCGGCAACGGCGAGAGTCGGTTTGGCTTTGATCTTGTGCCCTTGAAGAAGTTCAGCACAGTGGTTGGTTGCAATGCACAGTTTCGTGACTATAATTTTGATTATGTTGTTTGTGCTGATCGTCACATGTGTCAAGAAGCTGCCAACACAGCGGGTAAGCATACCACTATATACACTCGACAACGATGGCATGCAGAATTTGCCATGTGGCCAAATGTTAAACCACTGCCAGATCTACCCTACGAAGGAGACAAGAGACAGGATGAACCATTCCATTGGGGCACAGGACCATATGCTGGTGTGGTAGCTCTCACATTCAAACCCAAAGCCATATTCATGATAGGATTTGATCTACATCCTACGGAAAAAGATGTAGTGAATAATATCTACAAAGATACCAAAGGTTATGAGTATATCAAACGTCCTGTGGATCCTTCTTACTGGGTCTATCAGTTTGAAAAACTAATGGCACTGGATAACTGTCGTTGGATTGTGGTAAATCGAGAAGGATGGACACTGCCCACAGAATGGAGTCAACACAAGAATGTTTTCCAAGAAACCTATGAAGGTATGGCCAAGTACATCAACAAACAGTTGACAGAATCTAAATAACAGTTACAATTAGAACATGTTAAAAAAACATCAAGAAAGTATCAGTTGTTTAATGGATGCCACAGAAGCATTATTGAGTGCTATGGAAAAATATGGTATGGATCCAGAAGCTCTAAGTAAAACTCCAGAATTTGTGGTGTTGGTACATTTCTTAAAAGCCATAATTGATGGCAAAATGGAAATACCCAATCATCTCTCTGATAGAATATCCGAATTGGCTGACACTTTAGACATTGACAAAATCACCGGCAGTACGTTACACTAACAAGTAAACACAGTGGACTTCAAGACATTCATTCCCACTTTAAATATTCTGCATGTCATAACAGGAGAATAAGATGACATACTACTCGACAAAAACATACGATCACACAGAAGGGTTAAGTTGTGCATTTAGACAATGGAGAGCATCACACTCACATTGCCAATTAATACACGGTTACTCACTGGCATTTAAATTTGTATTCGGTGCTACCACACTGGATAATAAGAATTGGGTGCAGGACTTTGGTGGATTAAAAGATATCAAGTCTTGGTTAAAAGAAAACTTTGATCACACACTTTGTATTGCAGAAGATGATCCAGAATTACAAACACTCATGCTATTAGATGGTAAGATTGCAGATATTAGAGTGTTGCCGGCAGTGGGCTGTGAGAAATTTGCCGAGCATGTGTACAACCATGTAAGTAAGATCATAGAACAGAGCAGCGGTGGCCGAGTATGGTTAGATTCTGTTGAATGTCGTGAACATGGAGCAAATAGTGCAATCTATCAAAGAGATAAGTCCGAATAATAATTTAGGTGATTTAATAAATCTAGATAAAGACTTAAAGAAACTTGCAATAATAGACGAACATAATAAAGTTACCTATAGACAGTTGTATAATATGTCTAATTACGCAGCTACTATATTACAAAAAGAAAAGAATATAAGACCAGGTGATAGAGTAGGTGTAAAAAGTTTTAACACTATAGGATTTGCAGCAGTATATCTAGGCATATTAAAACTAGGTGCGGTTGCTGTATTAATCAATCCCAACATACCTCAATCACAAATTGACATTTTCATTAAAAATGATAATATAAAATTTTTATGGATTGATCCAATATTGCCAAAAGATGATGTAGTAAATTTTGATGTATATCCTGTAAAAAATACCGATCCGGCAGTTATTTTATATACTTCTGGATCTACTTCTAATTATAAAGGAGTTATTAGACCACATCAACACAAACTATATTTAAAATACAAATTTAATACAACGATAGATGATAAGTCTAAACTTCTAGTATCACAACCATTAACTTGGGCTGCTGGTATTATTCAATTAGAAATAGCACTAATAAAACATTCTACTTTAGTTTTCTTAGAAAAATTTGATAGTAAAAAATTTTTAAAAAAAATTAGTTTACATAAAATAACAGGAGCCAACGTAGTTCCTAGCATGTTAACTTTAATATTAAAAGAGAAAGAACTAATATCTACATTAGATCTTTCTAGTTTGAAACGTATCAGTACATCTTCTGCACCTATTAGTAAATCACTGTGGGTATCAATGAAAGAAAAATTTCCTAAAGTTCATTTAAAAAATGTATATGGATCAACCGAAGGTGGCCCTTCTATTTTCGGTTTTCATCCAACCTTACCTACACCAGATCTAAGTGTAGGATATCCCATCGATGGAATAGATTATAGAATTATAAATGGTATATTACAAATACGCACAGGATCAACTATGTTAGGATATACAAATATAGATGCTGAAAATTTAACCAATGATGGATATTTTATTACAAATGATTTATTTTTTGTAGATGAAAATGGATTTTACTTTTTTTTAGGTCGTGCAGATGATATGTTTACTAGCGGAGGTAACAACATTTATCCTAAGCAAATAGAAAATGTGTTGCGAGAACATCCTATGGTTAAAGATGCTGCAGTTATAGGATTAGATGACGATACCAAAGGTAATAAACCATATGCATTCGTAGTATCAGATACAACAGAAAAAGAATTAAAAGAACATGTGTTAAAATCTTTCCCCCCAAGTCATTGTCCAAGAAAAATTTGGAATATAGAAGAAATACCTTTAAATAATAATTACAAAGTAGATAAAAAAATACTTGTACAAAAAGCCAAAAGTTTAATTGAATATGAAGGAAATTAAAATAACATTACGAAATCCCAAAAATTTTGAGGATCAAATAAACTATTATATTGAATTAGAAGATTCTAATTTTCATCAACGTTGGTTAGAAGCTTTAAAAAAAAATTTACATAACAAATTACATTTTGAAAAAAACTACTGCTGGATGGGATTTGCAGACTCACCTCGAGATATAGATTATCTTTGTTGTGCAATAAACAATGCTATATTCCAAATTAATTGTTTCAATAGTCAAAATGAATGGGCAGTAGCAGGTTTAAAGCCTTATCTTATCGATGACTATTTTAGTAGAGATGTTGTGATTGGAAATAATTTAGAATTAAATCATGAACCTATGAATCGATTGCATAGATATTTTGAAGATTTACAAGGTGAAATTAAAAGTCTTAGTCCTTATTATCGTTTGGCTGATTATGAAACCAAATGGGCTATACGACAATTAAATGATCTATGTCATGAATTAGAAAGTTGGACGTTGTCAAATAGGAAGAAACATACTGCACCCGAGTGGCAAAGACCTAGTCAAATTACAACTTTTTTGAATGCTCCTAGATATAACTTACAAGACAGTGATTATGAGTTGTTTTTAAAAAATCGCTATGATCGAGAATTAGGAGGAGTGTATCTACATTGGGCACAGATTGGTAAGACACACCTAGAAGTGTTTAGAGATGAGCAAGGCAAAGACATTGATGCTGTAGTATGCTCCTCAATCACGTGTCTACAGTATTATTCTGGAGAGTTTGATATTGAATGGGGCAGAGACGTTGTAGATAATGGCACACATCCATGGCATAGTAAGGAACAATCAGCATTTAGAGAATGGCTAAAAAGAAACAACATTGATTATGATGATTCCAAACTGAGTTTTGGTTTTATAAAATTAGGACAAGTAAATTTAGAAAAAAGTTTTGGCACAGTGGATTTTGCAGAAATATTAAAAAAATTATCCTCACATCTAGATATCTATCAAATACATGCAGATGGTGTGACGGGCACGTTTGATTATGTGTGGAGTGATGATAACTATAAACAGATGCAAATAGATTTCCTTCGACCCGGGTATGATTGGAGTAAGAACAATGCCTAATCATGTGATCTGTGTCAAATGGGGCAGCAAATATACCAGTCAGTATGTTAATATTTTAAAGAATATGTGTCAACGACATACTAAAGTACCATTTGAATTCCATTGTCTCACAGAAGATGCCCAAGGATTAGATGCTGATATCAATGTTATAAAATTACCTGCATTGCCTGGTATTAAAACTTGGTGGAGTAAACTGTATATGTTTAGTCCAGCACTGCCTATCAAAGGTACTATATTATATTTTGATTTGGATGTGATTATTTTTAAAAACATTGATTGTTTATTTTCACACAAACCCAATGAATTTATGATCATAAGAGATTTTAATAGATGTCGAGTATCAGACTGGAAACTCAGCAACTCTTCTGTGATGCGTTGGGAAACTGGACGATTGGATTATCTTTGGAATGATTTTGCTGTTGATCCAACTAAAATAATAAGCAGCAACCATGGAGATCAAGATTGGATCACTAAAAGAGCAAATGCAGATATAAGACACTGGCCCGATGAATGGATTCGCAGTTACAAATGGGAGATGATGGGTCGCAAAGATACCAAGATCATAAAAGGAAATAAAAAAGTTTTCGAACATCCGCCCACAATTGCTGAAGAAAACCGAGTTGCCGTCTTTCATGGTGAGCCTAAACCATCCAATTGTGGAGATCCTTTCGTTGTTGACAATTGGCGATAATGTGTTACAATTAACACATGGTAAAACGCATAGGTTTCTGTTGTCAATGGTATCATCATGATCGTACTCTCAGCAAGAAACAACTGGAAGAAATTCAAAGACCGTTCAACACTCGAGCTACCACTGTGCGTTGGCTAAACGAACATCGTGATCAAGCAGAAGATAAACTCCTTTTTGTAATACAACACAATATAGAATCATTAAAAAAACTTGTGGCACAAGTAGGATTACTACCTCTAGAAAGGAGAATGGTACGACTGGGATCTCCAGTACTGCCTATGGCCACTGAGGATACTTGGCGATACTATATAGATTCATCTGATATTGTACGGTATTGTGAACAACATTTTGCAGAAGTGGGTGAGTTGGCTCGTAGACTGGATGTTAAAGTATCTTTCCACCCAGGACAATTTACAGTGCTGGCTTCTGAGTCTGAAGATATTGTACGCAGAAGCATAGATGAATTTGAATATCATGTTAATATGGCACGTTGGATGGGATTTGGTAAGAAATGGCAGGATGGTTGTAAAATTAATGTACATATATCAGGTCGTCAAGGACCAGAGGGTATTGTTAAAGCGTTACCTAGACTATCGCCCGAAGCACGCAATCTTATCACTATAGAGAACGATGAGTATGGATGGGGATTGGATGCCACACTGCAATTAGAAAAACATGTGGCACTGGTATTGGACATACACCATCACCTTATACGAGATGAAGAATACATACAAGCCAATGATGACAGAGTTAAAAGAGTGATTGATTCATGGAGAGGTGTTAGACCCACTATTCATTACTCTTATTTCCGTGATGAAGAATTGTTGCCTGCTTACCGAGATCATCCTGAAAAGATGCACAGTGATTTGCATAATATCAAAGACTTATTATTGTTAGGTTGTAAGAAACAAAAATTAAGAGCTCATTCAGATCTATTACCTAATAGAACTGCCAATGCTTGGGCATTGACATTTTTGGATAGTTTTGATATTCAAGTTGAAGCTAAATGGAAAAATTTAGCCGCTCAACAGCTCTACGAGCAATCACTGGGTTAACAATAGGTTGAATACCAACCTTTAATCCTTTATAATTAAGGAATGTTTATAAATTCCAATAATTGGCCATTGGAACATTGGCATATAGAAATATCTTCGAAATGCTCTCTACGATGTCCTCGATGCACCAGACAAGAAGTGCCTAATGGTTTAATCAACACAGATCTCAGTCTAGATTGGTTTGAAAAGAACTTTTTTGAATTATTACCTCACGTAAAGAAAATAACATTCTGTGGAGATGATGGCGATCCTATATATGCAAGGAATTTCCTAGAGATTATAAGACGTATAAAAAGTATTAATCCTTTTATACAAATAGTAATAGTGACCAATGGTTCATATAAAACATCAGATTGGTGGACGGAATTATCCTCGTTGCTCAGCAGTGCTGATCACATACATTTTTCATTGGATGGGTGGGATCAAAACAGCAATGAAATTTACAGAGTCAACAGTGATTGGCTCAGCATAATTGCAGGCGTACAAGCATTAGAAAAAAATCCCGTTA
>Ga0209298_10002268_pt1 | contig 12046 bp, 9 predicted proteins | sample S_140806_EF_Meta_FD_187325 | JGI IMG/M metagenome (GOLD analysis project Ga0209298, IMG submission 187325) | Freshwater microbial communities from Lake Simoncouche, Canada to study carbon cycling - S_140806_EF_MetaG (SPAdes) (version 2) | ecosystem: Environmental > Aquatic > Freshwater > Lake ...
TGGCATCAGAGACGAGAAGAGCACCCAGCGGTTGTCCGAGTCCAGCGTGCCGCCAAAAGGCACATGGAACTCCTCGATTGAGAGCTGGCCGTTATGGTGTATTCGGTACATTTGCGGCGTTCAGAGGGTGCAGTAATCGTCAATTGCCTTGATCGAGCCCAGTTTACCGGCTCTCGATCACTGAAACAAGCTGCGCCGCAGTCGATCTGACTTTTTCATGAGTCCCTACATAGTTTTTGCAATCTTCATTGTCACCATTTCGTGGCTTGCAATTCAGAGCGTCGAGGGTTCAAGTCTTTGCCTGCATTGCTTCGCAAGCCTGGATTCCAGCTTGCTCTGATGGCCACGACTTGGCAAACAGGCCTGGCACTGCCGTCCATGGCCTCTCCCGCCTACGTGAACAGCCTCACCATCCCTGGCAACACCCTGGATCTCTCCGGGGGCACGATCGCCAACAACGGACGCTTTGGCGCCTTTTCCGGCCTCTATTACCTCCCTTCGGTGAACCAGTGGTTTGGACTTTCCGACCGAGGACCGGGCGGGGGCACGCTGGACTACAACACACGCCTCCAACGCTTCAGCCTAGACGTTGACAAAACTACGGGTGCCATTTCGAACTTCCAGATCCAGCAGACCATTCTTTTCCAAAATGGAAGCATCTATCTCAATGGCCTAGCACCCGCATCGGCTTCCACTCTTGGCAATTCCTTCGACCCCGAAGGAATCGTGGTGCTGCCCCGCTCCGGCAACTTCCTGGTTTCCGACGAATATGGCCCCTCGGTGTATGAGTTTAATCGTGGGGGGCAATTCATTCGCTCCTTCTCCGTTCCCAGCAACATCCTCCCTAAGTCGGGTGGCAGCACCGACTACCTTGCAAGTCCAAAGCCAGGCACGCTGACGTCAGGACGGGAAGGCAATCGAGGCCTTGAAGGGCTGGCGGTGAGCCCGGACGGCCGCTATGCCTTTGCCATGCTCCAAAATGGTGTGATCACCGACGGCAATTCAAGCGGCGCAGAATTTGCACGCAGTGGATACACACGCATTCTCAAATATGACGTTGACTCCGGCAATGTCGTTGGCCAATACGCCTACCAGCTAGCCAGCACCGGTCAGGGGCGCGGCATTTCGGAAATTGTGGCCCTCGACGACCATCGCTTCATGGTGATCGAACGCAACAATCGCGGCGTCGGAGTGAACTCAAATCTCGTCTCCCCCGACAAAAATATTTTTATGGTTGATCTCAATGGCGCCTCCGACGTGTCATCGGTCGATCTCACCACGCCCCTTGGCTCTGGCATCATCCCGGTGACAAAAAGCCCAGCTTTCATTGATCTGGATGCCATCACGATCGCTGCCTTCAACAACAAATCACCCGAAAAATGGGAGGGGCTTGCCGTGGGTCCGCAGCTCGATGACGGCTCCTATCTCCTGCTTGCCGGCACGGACAACGATTATTCCGTGACCCAGAACGGATCAAACATACAGTTTGATGTCTACTTCAATCCCAACACCGGCGCTCGCCTGCAGTGCGATCTGGGTGCGACGACCAATTGCTACGCCATCAACGCCAGCGGGACCACCGGCACCACAAACCTTGGCGACTTACCCGCTGGTTATGCGTTAATCCCCAGCCTCCTGCAGGCCTACAAGGCCTCGGCAGCGGATCTGGGCGGATACACCCCACCCACCGCCCCCACCCCTGGCCCCCTGCCTGTGCTGGGTGCGCTTTCAGCACTGGATTGGACACGGCGGCTGCGCCGACGCCTGGGGCGCTGAGGGGCCCTGCAAGGATCGGGGCATGGTCCTGCTGAACCGGCTTCCCATTCCGCCCCTGCCCTGGCTGGCCTCCATCGCTCTGGCACTGGCGAGTCCCCAAGCTGCGGCGCTCGGCGATCCGGTTTCAGCCCCCACCGGGGCCGCTGGGCCCAAACTCACCCTGCCGGCCTCCGATCGGCCGGCGGGGGTCCAGCCGGCGGTGATCCCGGTGCCCTCGGTGGAGCTGAACCGCTATGTCGGCGGCTGGTATGAGATTGCCAGGATTCCCAACCGCTTCCAACGCCAATGCGCCCGTCACACCGTGGCTCTGTACGGCCTACGGCCGGATGGACGACTGAGCGTGCTGAATCAGTGCATCAAACGCAGCGGCAACGTGGATCAAGCCACCGGCGTGGCGAAGGTGGTGGATCCGGTGTCCCGAGCCAGGCTCAAGGTGAGCTTGGTGAGCTTCCTGGGCTGGCGACCGTTCTGGGGTGACTACTGGGTGATCGGGCTCGACGACGACTATCGCTGGGCGGTGGTGGGCTCGCCGGACCGCCGCTATGGCTGGGTGCTGGCCCGCACGCCTCGCCTGGATGACACCACCATGGCCAGCATTCGGGAGTTGCTTGAGCGCCAGGGCTATGCCTGGTCGAGGTTTGAGCCAAGCAATCCATTCCTGACGCTGGAACGGCCAGCGCCCTGAGCCAGCAAGAAGGTCGGCGGCAGCCGCTGGGTTGCCGCCCCCCACTTATTCCCGAACCCCTTCCGCCGCCGCCAGCGCCGCCTCCCCCGCCCGAAGCCGCGCCGCCCAGGCATCCAGAAACGTTTTGCCGCAACTCGCCAGCGGCACCGCCAGCAACAGGCCCAGCAGTTCGCCCAGCCCCAGCAGGCTGCCCAGCCGGGAGCCGATCGGCAGGCTGATCAGCAGCCAGGCGGGCTGCAGCCCCACGATGCTGCCCATCAGGCGGGGCTGGATCACCTGATCCACCACCTGGCCCACCGTGATCGCCGCGGCCAGTACCTCAAGGCCCTGACGCGGTTCCTGCAGGGCCAGCAGCAGACTCACCAGCACGATCGTGAGGGCGCTGGCGTAGGGAATCAGGGTGGTGAAGCCGATCGCCACTGCAAACAGCACGCCGTAGGGAATACCCAGCAGGGTGAACACCAGCATCTGCAGGCTGGAGAGGATCAAGGCCAGCACCACCTGGCCGCCGAAGTAGCCCCGGAAGGTGCGGAACAGCGTGCTGGTGACCAGACTTCGAACTCCCGGCGGCAGCCATTCGGCTAGACCTTCGGCGATCCGCTCCCCGCCGATCAGCAGAAACACGGTGAGCACCAGCACGATCACCGTGTTCACCGTGAGGCCCACCGTGGCCCCGAGCAGACTCAGCACCTGCTGGCTGAGCTGGCTGGCCAGCTTGCTGGTGCGGGTGATCACCTCGCTGCTCAGGTTGCCGAAGTCGGTGGGGATCCCCTTGGCCACGGCCCAGTCCTGCAGCTGACCGAGCAGGGTTTCCCCCTGGGCCAGCCAGCCCGGCAGGGCCGTGATCAGGTCATCGAGTTGGGTGACCAGCCGCGGCAGCAGCCACAGCGCCGCCAGCACCACCCCTCCCAGGGCCAGGCCCAGCACCAGCAGCAGCGCCAGGGGACGGGGAAGCCGCTGCTCCACCAGCCAGCGGGTGGGCAGATCCAGCAGAAAGGCCAGCAGGGCGGCGGCCAGAAACAGGGCGGGGAACGGCGCCAGGGGCACCAGCAGCTGACGCAGCACCCAGAGGTTGAGCACCAACAGCGGTAGGGCCAGGCCGAACCGCAGCCAGGGGGGCAGCACCAGCCGCTCAAGCATGGGGTTGGGGGCTGCGGAATCCAACCGCGCCGGGGATCGTGGAGTCAGCTTGACGGATCCCGGGGCCGGGCAGCACCGCGTTAGATCCGGCAACCCCGATCGACCCGAGCCAAGGCTTTGCGCCCCCGGTTCACACCCCCATTCCCTCCAGATAGGCCTCGCTGCCCAGCTCCTGCAGCCGCTGGTCCTTGGCTACCACCTGATCGTGCAGCTCCAGTGCGTAGGCAGCCAGGCGATCGGCCAAGACCGCATCGGCCGTGGCCAGGATGCGGACCGCCAGCAGGCCGGCGTTGAGGCCGCCGCCGATCGCCACCGTGGCCACCGGGATGCCGCCGGGCATCTGCACGATCGAGTGGAGCGAATCCACCCCCGAAAGGGCCCGGCTCTGCACCGGCACACCGATCACCGGCAGGGTGCTGAGCGAGGCCACCATTCCCGGCAGGTGGGCCGCCCCACCGGCCCCGGCGATGATCACCTTCAGGCCGCGGCCGGCGGCGGCGCGGGCGAAGTCCAGCATCTCCTGGGGGGTGCGGTGGGCCGAGAGCACCCGCACCTCCGCCTTCACGCCGAAGCGCTCCAGCAGCGCCACGGCGGGCTGCATCGTGGGCAAATCGGAATCGCTGCCCATGATCACGGCCACCGCCGCGGAGGCCGGATCGCACGGCGCAGCTCTCGGCGGCGGGGAGGCGGGGTCGGGAACAACCACGGCACGAAGGCGGCGAGGATGGCATTCTCTCGCCCGAACCGTCCGCCATGGAGCCCTCCCGCCACGGTGCGCCGCTGCCGGATCGGCCGGGTCTCACCTGGCTGAGCCAGGTGCGGCTGCCTGAGAGCGGCGCCTGCGGCCAGCCGGAGCGCAAGGACCGCGGCGGCGACGGAGCGGCAGAGCTGGATCTGCACGATCGGCTCTGGCGGGTGGCGATCGATGGGCAGGGCCGCATCGCCGCCCTCCACCCAATCCCCGCCGGCAGCCGCGCCGCCGGCATCGACTGGCAGGGCGACTGGCTGAGCCCCGCCGGGGTGGATCTGCAGATCAACGGTGGCCTGGGCCTGGCCTTCCCCGAGCTCACCACCGCCGACCTGCCCAGACTGGAGGAGCTGCTGGAGCTGCTCTGGCGCGATGGGGTGGAGGCGATCTGCCCCACCCTGGTGACCTGCGCCGTGGAGCCCCTGCGGGAGGCCCTGGCGGTGCTGCGCCAGGGCCGGGCCGCCCATCGCCCCGGCCGCTGCCGCCTGCTGGGGGCCCACCTGGAGGGTCCCTTTCTGGCGGCGGCGCGGCGTGGGGCCCACCCGCTGCAACACCTCTGCCCACCCTCCTCGGCGGCGCTGCAGGAGCGGATCGGCGGCTTCTACGGCCCGGAGGAGGGAGCGCCCACCGGCGAGGGGAGCGGGGAGGCGGCCGGCAGCCGCCACGACGACAGCCCTGGCGGCGCCGCGCCGGACTGGTCGGCTGCCGCCGCCGCCGCCGACATCGCCCTGGTGACCCTGGCCCCGGAACTGGAGGGAGCCAGCGCGGTGATCCAGGCCCTGCGCCGCCAGGGCGTGGTGGTGAGCCTGGGCCACAGCGAAGCCACCGAAAGCGAGGCAACAGCGGCCTACGACGCCGGCGTGGCGATGGTGACCCATGCCTACAACGCCGTTCCCGCCATGCACCACCGCGCCCCGGGTCCCGTGGCGGCAGCGGCCCTGCGGGGCGACGTGGCCCTGGGGCTGATCGCCGATGGCGTACACGTGGCGCCCACCATCGCGGTGCTGCTGCAGCGCCTGGCGCCCCAACAGGTGGTGCTGGTGAGCGACGCCCTAGCCCCCTACGGCCTGGCCGACGGCCTGCACCGCTGGGATGAGCGCACGCTGGTGGTGGAGAACGGCAGCTGCCGGCTGGAGGACGGCACCTTGGCCGGCGTGACCCTGCCGCTGCTGGAGGGGGCGCTCCGGCTGGCCCGCTGGAGCGGCCGGCCGGAGCGGGCGATCGCCGCGGCCACCGTGCTGCCGCGAAGGGTGCTGGGGGAGCGGCGGGCTCTCACCGAGCTCCTGGTGGGCCGGCCGCTGGCCGAGTGCCTGCGCTGGACCCAGGGCGCTGGCGGGCTCCGCTGGCAGCGAGCCGCCTGAGCCGGAGGGGCCGCAGCTAGCCGCCGGCCTGCTTGGGCCAGAGGACGCTGGCTGGAGGCGCAAGGGGGAGACGCGGGGCGTTTGGGGTGCGGAGTGCTCCGGTTGGGCGGAACCCGGGCTCCGGCGGTGGCTCTCCGTAACAGCCTGGAGTTGCTGCGGCCAGCGGAGCCCCTCCAACGACGGCTCTTCGGCCGGGGCGGCCCGATCTCCAGGTTCCCCCCATGCGCGTGCTGCTGGTCTACCCCCGCTTCCCGCAGACCTTCTGGAGCTTCGATCGGGCCGTGGCGTTGATGGGGCACCGGGTGCTGCTGCCGCCGCTCGGGCTGATCACCGTGGCGGCCCTGCTGCCCCAGACCTGGGACTTCCGCCTGGTGGACTGCAACATCCGCGCCGTGGACGAGGAGGAGTGGCTCTGGGCCGATCTGGTGATCCTCTCGGCGATGCTTGTGCAGAAGAAGGATCTGGCCGATCAGATTGAACTGGCCAAACGCCACGGCTGCCGGGTGGCGGTGGGGGGCCCCTTCGCCACCTCCACCCCCGAGGCCCCCGAGCTGGCCCAGGCGGATGATCTGGTGCTCGATGAGGGGGAAATCACCCTGCCGCTGCTGGTGGCGGCCTTGGCGCGGGGTGACGCCGGAGGGCGCTTCACCGCCGGGGGCGAGAAGCCTGATCTACAGGCCACACCACCGCCCCGCTTCGATCTGCTGGAGCTGAACGCCTACGCGATGATGGCGATTCAGTTCTCGCGGGGTTGCCCTTTTCAGTGCGAATTCTGCGACATCATCGTGCTCTATGGCCGCAAACCCCGCACCAAGTCACCGCAGCAATTGATCGCCGAACTGGAAGCCCTGCGGAGCCTCCACTGGCGTGGGGAGATCTTCCTGGTCGATGACAACTTCATCGGCAACAAGCGCAACGTGAACCGGCTGCTGGCCGAACTGGAACCCTGGCAGGAGCAGCGCGGGTACCCCTTCTCCTTCACCACCGAGGCCTCGATCGATCTGGCCGCCGATCCCGAACTGATCGGCCGCATGACCGCCTGCGGCTTCAACCGGGTGTTCCTCGGCATCGAAACCCCCGACACAGACAGCCTGAGCGGCGCCGGCAAACACCAGAACACCCGCAGCCCCCTGCTGGAAGCGGTGGCGACGATCACCGAAGCGGGCCTGCTGGTGATGGCCGGTTTCATCCTCGGCTTCGATGGCGAGCAGGCCGGCGCCGGCGAGCGGATCGTGGCCTTCGTGGAGGAAAGCGGCATCCCCCTGGCCATGGTGGGAATCCTGCAGGCGCTGCCCAACACGGCCCTATGGCACCGGTTGGAGCGTGAACAGCGTCTGCTGAAGCTCGATCCTCAGATGGAGGCCAGCCTGCGGGGCCGCTTCGATGCCGGTGTGCAGACCAACCTGCTGAACTTCCTGCCGAGCCGGCCGATGGAGGAGATCGCCGCCGAGTTCCTCGACGCCTTCGACCGGCTGTATGAGCCCGCCACCTACCTGGCGCGCGTGCAGCGCTACGCCAGCCGGCTCGGCCGCCTTCAAACTCGGCGCCGGCCCTCGATCCAGGGGGTGCTCGGCCACCTCGGCCGTCCGGCGGCGGTGGCCGGCCTGCTCACCATGATCTGGCGGCAGGGGGTGCGCCGTCCCAGCCGCGGGCTGTTCTGGCGCTGCCTGCTCGACACCCTGCGCCATCGCCCCCAGCTGCTCGATCAGGTGCTGTGGATGTGCCTGCTCAACGAGCACTTCCTCGAGTACCGCGCTCTGGTGCGGCAGCAGGTGCAGGGCCAGCTGCGCTGGAGCCAGGCCCATCCCCAGGCGCTCGTAGCGGCCTAAGGCGGCCCCTAGGATCGGCTCCCCGTCGCGCCCCCAACCATGCCCGCTGAACTGCACGACGCCACAGCAGGGCAGACCGCGGCCAGCAGCGGGGCAGCCAAGCCGGCCGACGTCAAGCAGGTTGATGCCAAGCAGGCCGAGAAGGCGGAGGTGCAGGCCTACTTCGAGAGCACTGGCTTCGAGCGCTGGAACCGCATCTACAGCGATAGCGAGGAGGTGAATAAGGTTCAGCGCAACATCCGCATCGGCCACCAGAAGACGGTGGATGAGGTGCTGGCCTGGCTGCAGGAGCAGGGCAATCTGCCCCAGCGAAGTTTCTGCGATGCCGGCTGTGGGGTGGGCAGCTTCAGCCTGCCCCTGGCCCAGCTGGGGGCCGGATCGGTGGCCGCCAGCGACCTGTCGGCGGCGATGGTGGCGGAGGCTGAACGGCGCGCCCGCTCCGCCGGCATCGGCGCCGAGCTGCTCAGCTTCACCGCCTCCGACCTCGAAAGCCTGCACGGCCGCTACGACACGGTGGTCTGCCTGGATGTATTCATCCACTACCCCCAGGCGGCCGCTGAGGAGATGGTGGGCCACCTGGCCGGCATGGCCGAGCATCACCTGCTGGTGAGCTTCGCCCCCTACACCCCCCTGCTGGCGCTGCTGAAGGGCATCGGCCAACTGTTCCCCGGCCCCAGCAAGACCACCCGCGCTTACCAGTTGCGCGAGAGCGGCATCGTGGCCGCCGCCGAAGCCGCCGGCTTCCGGCCGGTGCGCCGCAGCCTCAACCAGGCGCCCTTCTACTTCTCGCGGCTGATCGCCTTCGAGCGGGTCTGAGCACCGGAGCGACAGGCCGCGGATCCAGGCTCCCAGCCCCCCTGCCCCCGGTTCCCAGGCCCATGGATTACCCGTCGAACATGTCCTCCAGACCGGCCAACCCCGACGGAACCAAGCCCGGAGCCGCCTCGGTCGGTGAAGAGGTGGTCAGAGTGCACCGCGAGGCTGACGGCCTCCCACTTGCCGGCAGCGCCGACGCGGGCGGTCATCGCGAAACGGTGGCCTTCCTCGGCCTGGGGGCCCTCGGCACCCCGATGGCCGCCAACCTGCTGACAGCGGACTTCCCGCTCATGGTGCACAACCGCAACCGGCAGCGGGAAGAACCCCTCGCCGCGCTCGGAGCGCGGCGGGCCGCCACACCATGGGAAGCCGCCACGGGCAGCGCTCTGCTCTGCCTGTGCCTCAGCGACGATGCCGCCGTGCGCGCCGTGCTGCTCGAGGGCCCCGACGCGGCGATCGGCGGCCTGGCCCCGGGCAGCCTGGTGATCGATTTCTCCACCATCGCCCCCGCCACCAGCGAGGAGCTGGCGGCGCGGCTCCGGGAGCGGGGGGTGGCCTATCTCGATGCCCCGGTCACCGGCGGTACCGAGGGCGCCAAGGCTGGCACCCTCTCGGTGCTGGTGGGGGGAAGCGAGCGCGATCTGGAGCGGGCCCGGCCCCTTTTGGAGGTGGTGGGGGCACGCGTGAGCCACTTCGGGCCGGTGGGGGCGGGCCAGCGGGTGAAAGCGGTGAACCAGGTGCTGGTGGCGGGCAGCTACGTCGCGGTGGCCGAAGCTCTGGCCCTGGGCCAGAGCTTCGGGCTGCCGATGGAGCAGGTGTGTGAGGCGCTGATGGACGGGGCGGCGGGCTCCTGGGCCCTGCGGCACCGCTCCGCCAACATGATCGAGGGCCGGTTCCCGCTGGGTTTCCGGCTGGCGCTGCACCACAAGGATCTCCAGATCGCCTTGGAGGCCGCTGCCGCCGCCGGGTTGGAACTGCCACTGAGCGCGCGGGTTGCGGCGATCGAAGCGGAGCTGATGGCGGCCGGCCACGGCGATGAGGATGTATCGGCACTGGCGCGCTGGTTTGCGCCCCAGCCGGAGCCTGTGCCCATCTCAGTACCCTCTGCCGAAGCGGCCGCCTGGGATCAGCGCTACCGCGAAGGCCGCGATGGCTGGGAGCTGGGCGCTCCGGCGCCGCCCCTGGACGCCTTCCTGCGCGAGGACCCGCGCCGCCCCCTGCCGCCCGGCGCGGTGCTGGTGCCCGGCTGCGGCCGGGGCCACGAAGCGGCCCTGCTAGCGGAGCTGGGCTTCACCACGATCGGCCTCGACATCAGCGGCGAGGGCCTGCAGGAGGCCCGGCGGCTCCATGGGGCAGACCGGCCCGGACTGCGCTGGCTCCAGGCTGATCTGCTCGATGCCGCAGCCCTGCGGTCCGGCGGGCTTGCCGATGGCAGCCTGCAGGGGGTGGTGGAGCACACCTGCTTCTGCGCCATCGATCCCTCCCGCCGAGGCGACTACCTCGCTGCGGTGACCCGGCTCCTGGCCCCCGGAGGCTGGTTGATGGGACTGTTCTGGTGCCACACCCGTCCTGGCGGGCCGCCCTTCGGCAGCGATCCCGATCAGCTCGCCGATCAGCTGCGGGGGGCGGGGCTGGTGCCGCTGCTATGGGAACCGGCCCAGGGCTCACGGGCGGAGCGGCCGGAGGAATGGCTGGGGCTGTGGCAGATTCCCGCCGGGCAGGACTGAATCGGCGGGGCCGGCGATCGCTGCAGGCAGATCCTCTCGCCAGAGGGCGCCCACCGGTCAGGGGATCGGCCTGATGCAGAAGACATCCAGTTGGTGGTGATCGGAGCTCCCGTCACTCGGTGATGGCAACCGCAGGATCGTCCGCTCGGAATGCCCATGAAACAGCTTTCTAACTGCCCCGATCCGGCTACGTCTCCAACCGCAGAGGTTCGGGCACCTCCAGGGCCAACCCTTCGCCGCCGGCAAGCTCCAGGTCCAACCGCCAGGCCTGCAGCCGGTAGCCCCCGTCGCCCGGCCTGACGTCCGCCGCCGCCTGACCACCGGGGCCATAGAGAGGATCACCGAGCAGGGGTGCCCCGAGGGCGGCGCAGTGGATGCGGATCTGGTGGGGGCGGCCGCTGGCGATCGCCATCTGCACCAGGTCGGCCCTGGGGCTGCTCTCCAGCAGGGTGAGGGTGCTGCGGGCGGCCAAGTCGCCCGGCTCGCGGCCAGCGGCGGCGCACCAGATACGGCCCAACTGGGGATGGGGGCGGCGGCCGATCGGCACCGTGATCGGCAGCGACTCCCCCGGCTCCAGCGCCAGCACCCCGGGCACGAGCAGGGCCCGGTAGAGCTTGCGGCAACCGGCTGCCGCGGAGGCCGGCGCTGGCCGCAAGGGTCGATCGGCGCCCAGCCCGGCCACCGTGCTCTCCCGCAGGCGGGCGCTCAACCAGGCCCGCGTTGGCGGCCGCCGCGCGCACACCAGCAGGCCGCTGGTGAAGCGCCCCAGCCGGTGCACCGGCCGCGGAATGCCGCCGGGATCACCACTGTGGCGGCGTTCCAGCAGCCGCAGCACCGTGTGCTCCAGCCAGCCGCCGGCCGGCAGCACCGGCAGCCCGGCGGGTTTGTCGATCACCTGAAGGTCGCCGTCGTCGAACACCACCGCCCAGGACGCTGGAACAGAGCCCTCGATCCAGGGGGGGCGGTGCCAGGCCAAGCGATCTCCAACCGCCAGAGGCTGGTCCTCACGCAACACCGCTCCGTTGCGTTGCATCTCACCGGCCGCCAGGCGCGCTCGCCAGACGGCCCGATCGGAATGGCGATGGCGCGCGGCGTAGAAGGCGCTGGCCTGTAGACCGGCCAGGGACGGCGTCACCCGCTCGCGGTAGACCCAGCCCTGGTTGGGAGCTTCCGGAAGCCAGACCGCAGGCGCTGTCGGTGAGGATCCCATCGGCATCGACATCGGCATCGGCATCGGCATCGGCATCGACAACTAGACCAGACCACGGAATCGTCAACGTCATCGGCCGGAGCAACACCGCCCGGAATAGCCACGAGCCGGCTGCACTTGATGGCCTGAGCCATCCCCTCCGTCGGCCCCGGTTCCATCAACCGGGCCAAACCAAGACCGAGCCTGGGGCCTGGGCGGCACCGCCCCGGCCTCGGCGCGGAACACCGCCCTCGGCCTAGAGCCTTCCGCCCTTAGTCCACCAGCCCGTGCTCCAGGGAGTAGCGCACCAGCTCGGTGCGGCTGGCGGTGCCGGTCTTGATGAAGAGGCGGCTCACGTACTTCTCGACGTTGCGGATTGAGGTCTCAAGCCGCCGGGCGATCTCCTTGTTCATCATTCCCTCGGCCACCAGCTGCAGCACGCTGGCCTCGCGGGGGGTGAAGTCGAGCTTCACATCGGGGGCGGCCTTCTTGACGCCGCCGGTGCCGAGCATGGAGCGGATCTCGGTGATCTGCTTGGCCATGGCGCCGATGTCGGCATCGGCGAAGCGGGCCGCCTCGACCAGCAGCCGCTCCTGGCGACGCACCACGTTGCGCACCCGCGCCACCAGCTCATCGGGGTCGAAGGGCTTGGGGATGTAGTCGTCGGCGCCGGCCTGGAAGCCGGCGATGCGATCGGCCGTCATCCCCTTGGCGGTGAGGAAGATCACCGGGGTGCCCCCCAGGCGCTCATCGCCCCGCAGGCGCTTGAGCAGGC
>Ga0209298_10002269_pt1 | contig 12046 bp, 10 predicted proteins | sample S_140806_EF_Meta_FD_187325 | JGI IMG/M metagenome (GOLD analysis project Ga0209298, IMG submission 187325) | Freshwater microbial communities from Lake Simoncouche, Canada to study carbon cycling - S_140806_EF_MetaG (SPAdes) (version 2) | ecosystem: Environmental > Aquatic > Freshwater > Lake ...
AGCTGTAGGCGTAGGGCCAATTCCCAGCTGCAGGGTTGGGCCCGCACCGCTGCCCCCAGCCGCCGCACCGCCGCGGCGCGGTCGTGGCCGGTGAAGGAACGGCCATCGCTGCTGGCCAGATAAAGAATGCCGCCAAAGCGCACCGCCTCCAGGGCCGCCGGCACCAGGGCCGTGGCCGCCCCGAAGCCATCGAGATCCACCAGGTCAAAGCGCCGCTCCTCCAGCAACAGCTGGGCCAGCAGTTTCTGAATGGTGAGGGCCGTGCAGTTGAGGCTCAGCCCTTGGGCCCGCAAGGGGGCAAGGTTTTTTGTGAGCAGGGGCAGGCGATCTGGATCGGCATCGTTGGCCCAAACCGCCGTGGCGCCGGCCTCCAGGCCATAGCGCAGGCCGCGAATGCCACAGCCGGCCAGCCCATCCAGCACCGTCAGGGGCTGGGAGGCAGCGGTTCCCTGGGCCAACCAGCGCAGCAACAACACACCAAAATCCCGGGCCGGCCGGGAATCCGCCCGAAAAAAACCTGAGCCCAGCTCCACAGAGGCGCCGGCTTCGCAATAGTGAGAGTGGTTCGCCTGCATTGCCGTTACCCGCGCCCTTCCCCCCCTAACGATCCCCCTTGAGCAGCGGTCATTTGGCAGCGACTGGGGGGAACACAGCAGTTGTCAGTTTGAGGGTTGGAGTTGCCACTGGCGGCGGCTCGGGCCGGTGGGGGGGCCAGCGCTGGTGCTAATCCATGGCTTCGGGGCCGCCAGCGGCCACTGGCGCCAGAACGCCGGGGGCCTGGCCGAAGCCGGTTACTGCGTTTATGCCATCGACCTGCTCGGTTTTGGCCAGTCAGACCAGCCCGGCATTCCCCTAGACAACCGCCTCTGGAGCCGCCAGCTGCAGCACTTCCTGCGGGAGGTGGTGCAGGTACCGGCGGTGCTGGTGGGTAATTCCATCGGTGGCCTGGTGGCCCTCACCACCGCCGTGTTTGCCCCAGAGCTGGTGCATTCCCTGGTGGCCGCCCCGCTGCCGGATCCCACCCTGCTGCTGCCCCTGCGGCGGCGGCGGGCCCCCTGGCGGCGGCGCCTGCACCGCTGGCTGGTGAAATTCTTCACCTGGCTGGTGCCATTGCGGCCGCTGCTGGCCCTGCTGCGCCAGCCGTGGCCCCTGCGGCTGGGCATCGGCAGCGCCTACCACCGCCCCCAGCGCATCGACGCCGAACTGATTCGCCTGATCCAACGGCCCGCCAGCCGCCCCACCGCCGCCCGCGCCCTGGCCGGCATGGTGCGAGGCATGGGCCTGCGGCCGGCCCAGGCCACCGCCCCGGCCTTGCTGCCGCGCTTAAGCCAGCCGTTGCTACTGCTATGGGGCCGCCAGGACCGGCTGGTGCCGCCGGCCATTGCCCAGCAGGTGCTGCAACGGACCCCCGCTGGGCTCTGCCAATTGGAATGGCTGGAGGAGCTGGGCCATTGCCCCCACGACGAGGATCCCGAACAGTTCAACCGGGTGCTGCTGCGTTGGCTGCGGCAACAGCCCACCGGCGCGTAGGTTTGGCGGGGCCCTGGTGAGGCAATGAAGCACACCCTTTCGGTGTTGGTGGAAGATGAATCCGGAGCTTTGAGCCGGATTTCAGGCCTGTTTGCCAGGCGTGGTTACAACATCGAAAGTCTGGCCGTGGGTCCCACGGAACAGGGCGGTGTTTCGCGGCTCACCATGGTGGTGGGCGGCGATGACCGCGTGCTGGAGCAGATGACAAAGCAACTGCTCAAACTGGTGAATGTGTTGGAGGTGATCGACCTCTCCACGATTCCGGCGGTGGAACGCGAGTTGATGCTGCTGAAGGTGAAAGCCAACAGCGAAACCCGCGGGGCCGTATTTGATCTGGTGCAGGTGTTCCGCGCCAAGGTGGTGGATGTGGCCGATGAGGCCCTCACCCTCGAGGTGGTAGGCGACCCCGGCAAGCTCGTGGCCCTCGAACAGCTGCTGCGACCCTTCGGCATTCTCGAAATCGCCCGCACCGGCAAGGTGGCGCTGCAGCGGGCCTCCGGGGTGAATTCGGAACTGCTGAAACTGCTCAGCTCCGATTCCCACGTGCCCGCCTGAGCCGAAAGCTGGCCTAGGGCTTCACCACTTCGGCCTTGAGCAGCCGTTCCCCCTGGTTGATCTGATCAACCACGGGCATACCTTCGATCACATGGCCGAAAACGGCATAGCGACCATCCAGTTCCGGTAGATCGGTAAGGGCGATATAGAACTGGGCACTGGCCGAATTTGGATCCTGGGAACGGGCCATCGCCACCGAGCCCCGGTGGTGGGGCAGGGCCAACTGCTCACTGACCCGGGCGCCGCTTTGGGGCGTGCCATAGCGGGGGCTGGCCTCGTTCTTCAACTTCACCTCGAGGGGGATGTAACGGGGGGCACCACTGGCTGGATCAAGGAAATTGCCTGAGCCGTACTGACTTACCGGCACATTCGGACGGCTGCTCTGGGGGTCACCGCCCTGAACCACAAAGGGGGTGGGATCCTTCACCACCCGGTGAAACACCGTGTTGGTATAGGCGCCGCGCCGCACCAGATCTAGGAAATTACCGGCGGTGAGCGGGGCGTTTTTGCCATCTAGCTCAATAAGTACCTTGCCCTTGGCGGTGCTGAGCAGCACCCGGGCCGTGCCCTGGAGGCAGGGGATGTTGCTCTGGCCGCAGCCGAGATCGCTATGGGCGGCGGGCGGGGTGCAGGCAGGCAGCAGCACTAGGGCCGCCAGCAGGCCAAGGGTGCCGCCCCAGCGCAGCAAGCAATTAGGCCAGTTCATACGCCCTCCAGGGGAACCCCCAGATAACGGGCCAGTTCGGCACCACTGCGTTCCAATTCGGCCAGGGCCACCGGTTCCCCCACCTGGGTAAGGGGCAGATCACGGCGACCGCGCAACTTGAGGGCGAGGCGGCGGCGGGGATTGAGGCCATCGCGCACCTCCACTTTCACCGACAGCACCTCACTGCAGGGAATTGTGAAATTAATTAGTTGGCGGAAACCGCGACGGCGGATCGTGATCGCGTCGGTCTCCTTGTCGAAATGATTGCTGCCGGCGCCCACGTCAATGCCGATTACCACCCAGAGATAACTGGCCAGCAGCAGGGCGGCGATGCCATAGGCCCCCATGACCAGGCCCTGGGGCACCCACAACAGCGCGGCGGGGTGCCCCAGCGGCAACAGGTCTTTGCCGAAATAACTGGAGGCACTGGCAAGCAGGAAGCCCAGGCCACCGATTGACACCAGCACGGCCATCAGCAGATTGGACAGTCGGCGGGAACCAAGCACCGGCTGATCAATGGGGTCGGCCATAGGGAGCCCGGTCTAGAACTGCTGGCATCCTGCCGGAGCGTCGCCAGGGCAGAAAAGGTCAATTGTGAATAAATACCTAGAACCCTTTGATGCCAAAGGATTTCAGCCCATTTCCTTTTGCCTCTGTAGCCATGCAAACGTTGTTACGATCGCGCGGTATCCGACCTCTCAGCGGGGATTCCCTCGCGCATCTCTCCGATGACGATTGCTGTAGGGCGGGCGCCGGCAGGCCGGGGATGGTTCGACGTCCTCGATGACTGGCTGAAGCGCGACCGCTTCGTGTTTGTGGGCTGGTCCGGCCTGTTGCTATTCCCCACCGCCTACCTGGCGCTGGGCGGCTGGCTCACCGGCACCACCTTTGTCACCTCCTGGTACACCCACGGGATTGCCAGCAGCTACCTGGAAGGCTGCAACTTCCTCACCGCCGCCGTATCCACCCCGGCGGATTCGATGGGCCACAGCCTGCTGTTGCTTTGGGGCCCCGAGGCCCAGGGCGACTTCGTGCGGTGGTTCCAACTCGGTGGCCTCTGGGCCTTTGTGGCCCTGCACGGTGCCTTCTCCCTGATCGGCTTCATGCTGCGTCAGTTTGAGATCGCCCGGCTGGTGGGCATCCGCCCCTACAACGCCATCGCCTTTTCTGGGCCGATCGCGGTGTTCGTGAGTGTTTTTCTCATCTACCCGCTCGGCCAGAGCAGCTGGTTCTTTGCCCCCTCCTTTGGGGTGGCGGCAATCTTCCGCTTCCTGCTCTTCCTCCAGGGTTTCCACAACTGGACCCTGAACCCCTTCCACATGATGGGGGTGGCCGGCATCCTTGGCGGCGCCCTGCTCTGCGCCATCCATGGCGCCACCGTGGAAAACACCCTCTTTGAAGATGGTGACGGGGCTAACACCTTTAAGGCCTTTGAGCCCACCCAGGAAGAGGAGACCTATTCCATGGTCACCGCCAACCGCTTCTGGAGCCAGATCTTTGGGATCGCCTTCTCCAACAAGCGCTGGCTGCACTTCTTCATGTTGTTTGTGCCGGTGATGGGTCTTTGGACCAGCAGCATCGGTATCATCGGCCTGGCCTTGAACCTCCGTGCTTACGACTTTGTAAGCCAGGAAATTCGCGCCGCTGAAGATCCTGAATTTGAAACCTTCTACACGAAGAACATTCTTCTGAACGAAGGTCTGCGGGCCTGGATGGCCCCGGCTGATCAGCCGCACGAAAACTTCATCTTCCCCGAAGAAGTTTTACCCCGCGGTAATGCTCTCTAATTGCTTAGAGTGACGCCGTTCTACTAGCAGTGGGGTGGCAGCGAAGGTGCCTGCACCAGATCTGCCGAAGGCTCCGCCGGCTAGTGCTTTCCCCCCAAGGAGGAGGTGCCCGTGTCTCACAGTTGTTTCATTCAGGGTCTGCTGATCGCGGAGAAGGCCGCCTGATTCAGGCATCGTCTTCCTGATCAAACGGTTCCGCGCCAGAGCGGACCCGGCGAGAGCCCCCGGTGAGCCTGATCCCCTTGGATCGGTGCCCGCCGGGGGCATCGTTTATGGGGCCTTCGGCCCTTGTCCAGCTAGCGGCAGGGGCACCACATAGTCCGGCTTGGTTTTTGCCGTGGTCTTAATTCCAGCGTTGAGCAGTTGGCGCAGCTGGGTTTTTACGGGGCCGTCTGGGAAGGGGTTGTAGTTCTCAATCCAGTCCCAGGAGCCCACCACGGCGCTGGCCCCCTGGTGGGCTAGCTCAGCTAGGAGGGGGGCGCTGGGGCCCTCGGGCTGTTGCAGCCAGCCCTTGCGCCCGCTCAGATAAAGCAAGGTGGGATCACCACCAGTAACGCTCAGCACTGGCTTGCCCGCCGGGGTTTCCCGTTGCACCCGTTGGGCCAGGGCCCAGGTGGGATTACCCAGGGGATTTTCCTTGGCCCAGTAATCCAGGCTCAACACCGTGAGGCTGGTGAGCAGCAGCAGCCCCAGGCCGAGGCGGAGCAGCAGCTGGCCCCTGGGTTTGGCCGCCCGCCAGAGCTGTACCCAGCCCTTGCCCAACAGCGGACAGGCAAACAGCAGCAGCGGCAGCTGGTAGTACTCATGGATATGGCTGGAGCTGGGGGCCACGGCGCCGGCCAGCAGCACCGCCCCTAAGCCCAGGGGCAGCAGCCATTCCTCCGGTTTGCGGCGGGGTAGGGCGAGGCCCAGCAGCAGCAGTGGCAGCCCCAGCACCGCCAGGCCCCGCACGCTGGTGCGCAGCAGGATGTCGCCCCAGTAGCTGAGGCTGAGCAGCTCAGTCCAGCTGTAGCGGGCGGCCTTGGCGCCCCAGAAGCCGAAGCTCAGGCCGGTTTGCAGATAGAGCTGGTGGGCGTGGCTGTACCAGCCGGCCGTGGCGGCCAGCACCAGCAGGGCCATGAGCCAGAGCCCCGGCTGGCGCCAGATCCGGGGGCCGTAGCGACACCAGGCAATCCAGAGCAGCGGTACCCCTAGCCAGAAAAGCGGCAGCACCTTGATCAGGGCGGCGCCGCCGAGGCCGAGGCCCACCAAGGCCAGGTCTTGGCGGCGACCGGATTGCCCCCAGGCCAGGCCCCGTTCCAGGGCCAGGGCACTGCAGAGCAACAGCAGCGCCTCCGGCTGCACCGTGCGGCCGTAATACACAGACAGGGGCAGTACCGCAAAGAAGAGGGCCCCCCACCAACCGGCTTCCCGGCCCAGCAGCCGCTGGCCCAGCCGTTGGATCAGCCAAAGGGCGCCGAGGCTGCAGAGCAGCGAGAGGGCCCGGGCCAGCCATTCGTGCACGCCAAAAACGTTGTAAAGCAACGAAACGGCGTAGGAATAAATCGGAAAATCGGTTTCGGCAAAGCCAGGGCCGGCGCCCCCCCAATCCACCTGGGGCAGCCAGATCGGCAGCTGCTGATCGTGAAAATTACGGGCTAAGCCGGCGGTGTCTGCCTGACGCCAACTGTGCACCCCCAGGATCGGCGCCGACAGGTTCACCAGGCGCAGCACTAGGCCGAGCAGCAGCGGCAGCCAGGGGAGAAGGCCCAACGGTGAGAATCAGCTGCAGCACAGCTTCCACTGAACCATGCAGAAGCCGGATCCCGGGCGGCGGCAGGTGTGGGCGGTGGCGGCGTTGTTTTTCACGCTGGGGCTGGGCTTGCAGCTCTGGCGCCTGGAGGGACTCACCGCCAGTTTTGACCAGGGTTTGTTCCTGCAGGAGCTTTGGTCGGGGGGCCAGGGGCGCTTTTTTGAAAGCACCCTCTCCTCGGAGTTGTCGGCGGCGGTGAAGTTGCAGGGGCAACTGCCCCAGCTGGGTTATCTGCACAGCAGCCAGCACCTCAATCTGCTGACGCTGCTCTGGATCCCGCTGGTGGCCCTGCTGGGGATCTATGCCCTGCCCCTGGTGCAGGTGAGCTTGCTCACTGCCGCCGGCCTGGTGTTGTATGCCCTGGCCCGGGAGCAGGTGGCAGCCCCGATCGCGGCCCGAATTTGCTTTGCCTACTTCGCCTCGGTGACCGTGATCGGGCCGTTGCTGGAAAACTTCCACGACCTCTCCAGCATCCCGCTGCTGGGGTTTTTGCTGATCTGGGCCCTGCTGCGGGGGGAGGGTCTTTGGGCCCTGGGGGCCGCCGTGCTGATCACCCTGGTGCGGGGTGATGCGGGCATCCTCAGTTTTGGCATCGGTGGCTGGGCGCTGTTGCGGCTTGGGGGCCGCCGCCGCCTTTGGGGCCTGGCGGTACTGCTTTATTCCCTGGTTTATGTGGTGCTGGTTACCGCCTGGCTGCAACCGCTGTTGGGGGCGGATGTAAACGACCGCTTCATGAATGAGAAGTTTGGTCAGTTCCTGCAGGGGCGCTCTGGGGGCACCCTGGAATTGTTGGCGGTGATGCTGCACCAGCCGGGCTTGTTGCTGCAGGAGCTGGTGTCACCACCGGGCCGCAGCCTCGAATATCTGCTGGCACCAATGTTGCCCCTGGCCCTGGTGCCGCTGCTATCGCTGGATGGCTGGCTGTTGATCGCTGCGCCCCTGTTTGTGGCCCTGGCGGCCAAGGGTTTCAGTGCCCTGGCCACCACCTTGCGCTATGTGCTCTATCTGGCCCCAGGGGTATTTGCCGGGGCGGCCCTTTGGTGGCACTCCCACCCGGAGTTGTTTGAGCGGCGTTGGTTCCGGCGCTGCTGGACCGCTGCGATCGGCCTGTCGTTGGTGCTGGCCATTTCCGCCAATCCCCACCAAAGCTTTTCGGCCCTGATCCCAGACAGCATCAAGCCCTGGGCCCAGGCGGGGATACCGGAACAATGGGCCCGCCGCCAGGCGGCCCTAGGGGCCCTGGCGGTGATCCCGGCGGGGGCATCGGTGGCGGCGCAAACGCCTTTGCTGCCAAGGCTGGCCCAACGGCAGGTGCTGTTGCGTTATCCGTATCACTCGGATTACCTAGACCGCGCCGGTAAGCCCCAGGCGGTGGACTGGATTGCCCTGTTGCCCCGCTACCAGAAGCCATTTCTGCAGGCTTTTGACTACGAACGCGATGGCTATGCGGTGCTCAAGGCCCGCACCCTGCAGCTGCTGGACCAGGGCAGCTATGGGGTGGCCCATTGCGCCGATGGGGCGTTGGTGTTGCAGCGGGGCGCCAGCACCACCCCAGCCGCCCGGGCCTGTGGGGCGGCGGCGTTCCGCTGAACTCAGCCCACCCAGCCGCCGCTGGCGAAGCGAAAACCAAAAACCACGCAGAGCAAGCTGCCAAAGCCCAGCAGCAGTTTTGCCCAGCGGGGGTGTTCACTGCCCCAGAGGCCCAGCAGCAACAGCAGTGGCACCGTGGCATAGAGGTGGCGTTCGAGGCTGATGGTGTTCTGCTTGAGCAGGTAGGCGGCGAGGCTGAAAAGGGCAAAACTTGTTTGGATCAGCGGTAGCCGCCTTAGGCCCCAGGCCAGCAGGCCAAGGCTGCCCAGCACCATGGCGCCATTCAAAAAGGGGCTACCCCCCAGCAGCCAGCCGCTTAGCAGGGCAAAGCCGCCGAGGCCGAGGCTGAGCTGGGGCCGTTGGTGCCGTTGAACCAGCGCCGTGAGGGCAATGGCCAGCAGCAGCAGCATCCCCAGGGGATACCAGTAATCAAGGATTTGCCCGGCATCGGTGTTCACGGGCCCCAGCAGGATCTGGCTGGTCAGCCGCTGCCAGCGGGGCAGGCCACTGAGGTTGAAGCCAGGCCGATGGCCCCAGCCCGCCTGCTGGGCATGCAAAAAGGCGAAGGGGTCGCCGCTGCCCTGCCAGCCGAGCAGCAGCACCAACCCAAAGCCGAGGCCCGTGAGCGCTGCTGCCAGTAGGGCCTGGCGCCTCTGGCTTGGCTGACGCAGCGCCTGGAGTAGTTGGCCCGGCAGCAGCAGGATGCCGGTGGGGCGGGTGGCGGCGGCTAGGGCGCCGCTGGGGCCGGCCCAGGGGCCGATGCCGCCATTGGCCAGGGCAGCGGCGGTGAGCAGCAGGTAGAGCGCCTCGGTGTAGGGAATTGAGCAGAACAGGCTGAAGGGGTTGAAACAGGCCAGCAGCACGGTCCAGCGGGCGGCGCCAGGGCCCCAGAGCTGTTGGGCCTGGGCCTGCAGCAAGAACAGCGCCCCGAGGAAGGCCAGGTTTGAAAGCAGAAAGCCCAGCCAGAGAAAGGCGATGGGCTGCTGCTGGCTGAGGGCCCCCAGCAGGGCCGGAAAAAGCGGAAAAAAGGCATACAAGGGCCCCTGGGCCCCGTGCTGGGCGATGGCCAGGTAATGCAGCGTGTCCCACTGGCGCAGCACCTGGGGGAAGGGGTGGCCCAGCAGGGGGGCAAGCAGCAGCAGGCGGCTGAGGGCCCAGCTGCCCAGCAGCAGCCTCAGTAGGGAACGTTCCACACGAAGCGGGAGGAGGCGGCGTACTTCCAAACGAAGTCCACGAGGATGCCGGCCAGTAGGGCCAGCAGGGCGATCGGGCCGCCGTGGAGGCTGGCAAACACCACTGTCGACACCCCCACGTTGGCGGCCATCCCCAGGGAGGAAACCAGCAGGAATTTGATCAGCCCCGCCGGAATCGCTGCGCCGCGCAGGCGCCGGGCCCGGAAGGTGAGGGAGTTGTTAATTAAGTAATTGGAGCTGGCCGCCAGCACCACGGCCACCACCTGGGTGGGCAGGAAGGCCAAGCCCTGGCTGCGCAGCAGGCCATAGATGGCGAAATGCACCGCCACCCCGCTCAGCCCCACCAGGCCAAAGCTCACCGCCCGGCGCGGCACCACCCGAAATGTGGCCGTGTGCACCACAGACACCAGCCAGTCCCAGACCACGGCGTTGTCGAGCTTTGAGCTGCCGCTTTGGCGCGGTTGGAAGTGCAGCGGAATCTCCTCTACTTGCAGCTTTCCTTTGCTCACCGCCAACAGCTCATATAGGAATTTGAAACCCGACACATCCACGGCGCGAATGGCGCTGGCGCAACGGTCTGGGCGCAGGGCGAAGAAGCCGCTCATGTAATCAGAGAGCTGAGCGTAGGCGGGCAGTGTGAGCCGAGCCAGTTGGTTGGCCCGCTCGGAACCCCGTTGCCGTTCGGCCGAGAGCCCATCGATGTGGGCCCCTGGATGGAAGCGGCTGCCCACCACCAGGTCGGCCTTGCTTTGCAGCAACTGCTTCACGGCCAGATCCACCGCCTCCGGTTCATGCTGGCCATCGGCATCCATCACCACGGCCACTTCGCCGTTGGCGGCTAGCAAGCCTTCGCGGATCGCACTGGAAAGTCCATTTCTGCCCACCCGACGGATCAGGTGAATGCGGGGATCCTGGCGGCTGAGTTGGCGCACCAGCTCTGAGCTGCCGTCGGGGGAATCGTCGTCCACAACGATCAGTTCCAGCCGGTAACGCTGGCCCAGCAGCGCCTTGAGCCGGGCCAGCATCGGCGCCAGGTTGTCGCGTTCGTTGTAGGTGGCCAGCACCACCGTGAGGCTCAGGGGGGGGCTGGAGACACTCACGGGATCGGTGCACAGCGCCAGAGTTGCCAGCCATCCTCCCCGTTGGCTTTGATTTCGCAGCGGTGGCCTGCCAGCTGGGGCACCGGTCCGCGGCCCTGGCTGAGCAGCAGCAGGGGGCCGGCGGGGGTTGCCTGCAGGGGCAGCAAGCGCCTTTGGCTCTGCCAGCTGAGGCTGGGCCGTTCTGGTATGCCCCAGAGGGCCAGGGGGATGTGGGGCTCGGCCTGGCGCCCCAGGGCCGCCCCGGGGGCCACGGCGGTTTGTTCGTTTAGCTCCCAGTGCCAGAGCGGGCTTTGCATCAACAGAAATAAAGACAGCCCCCAGCCGGCCACGATTCCCCAGGCCCCCAGCCGTCGCTGGTTCCCCCTGGCCGCCGGCCGCAGCAGCCAGCCCCCCGCCAGCAAGCCCAGGGCGCCGGGCAGGGCGATCCAGCGGTAGGCGGGCAGCAGCCCAGCGCCAACTAGCAGCAGGCCCCCCAACAGCAGCCAAAACCAGGGCAAGCGTCGCAGCACCGCGGCCCCCGGCACCCCCGGTAGCCGCGGGCTATCCACCAGGGCCGCCAACAGCGGGCCACAAACCAGGGCAAAGGGCAGCCAAAGGCTGTGGCTGTACCAGGGCAACTGGGTGCGTAGGGGCAAAACGCTGGCGGCCATGGCCAGCTGCAGGCCCAGGGGCCAGCGACCCTCGGGCTTATGCCTTTGTTGCCAGGCCCAGGCCATGGCAAAGGGCCAGAGCGGCAGCCAGGGCCAGCCCCCCTCCAGCACCTTGAGCACCGGTAGGCGCCAGCCCAGGTCGCTGCCCTCACCGGCGCTGAGCAGCACCCGCCCGGCCCCATCACCGCCCCAAAGCAGCAGGGCGCCACTGCCGCGGGCGACCAGGTGCCAGAGCTGCCAGCCCAGGCCGGGCAATAGCCCCAGGGCGAGGCCAGCGCCGAGCAGCAGCCAGCCCCGGCGATCCAGGGTCCGGTCGAGGGCCAGCAGCAGCAACCCTGCCCCCAACACCGGCAGCAGGGCGGGGGCCTTGAGCAACAGCAGGGCGCTACCCCCCAGGCCGGCCCAAATCCCAGCGCTGAACGGCCGCTGGCGGGCCCGCAGTAATTGCCACCAGAGCAGGCCGCTGGCACTCACCAGGGCGCCATCGAGCATGGCGAGGCGGCCGTGGCGCATCAGGGGCAGCAGGGTGAGGGCGATGGCGCTGCTCCAGAGGGCGGCGTTGGGCTCGCGGGGGCGCAGCTGCCGGCTGATCGCCCCGGCCAGGGGCACCACGGCACTGGCCAGCAGGGCCGGTACCAGGCGCACGGCCCAGGGGGGGGGCAGTAGCCCGTGCTGGGCCCAGGGCTGTAGCACCGAGGCGATCAGCAGGTGTAAACCCGGCGGTTTATTGAGATAGGGGGCCCCCCAGTAACTGGGCAGCAGCAGGCTGCCTAGCCCTTGGCCATGGGCGAGGGCTAGGGCCCGTTCCAGGGCCACCTGGGCAACGATTCCTTCGTCCCAGTCCCGCAGGGGCAGGTCTAGGCCTGGGCTAAGCAGCAGCCATAGGGCGGCGATCCAGAGCAGCACAGGGAGCCCAGGGGAGACAACCAATCTCAGCACCGGAACGACCTGGGGGAGTTTTGTATCAACGCGAACACCACTGCGCTGGTTAAGGCCGAATTATCAGTGCGGCGCTTTGCGCCTTCCTTTGGTTGTGAGGACCATGAACGCATTCCGCAAGCTGTTGCTTGCCTCCATGGCAATTGGCGTAGTGGCGCCTTTGGCAGCCCAAGCCCAAGAGCTGAACATGGGGCCAGTAAACCG
>Ga0209298_10002272_pt1 | contig 12039 bp, 4 predicted proteins | sample S_140806_EF_Meta_FD_187325 | JGI IMG/M metagenome (GOLD analysis project Ga0209298, IMG submission 187325) | Freshwater microbial communities from Lake Simoncouche, Canada to study carbon cycling - S_140806_EF_MetaG (SPAdes) (version 2) | ecosystem: Environmental > Aquatic > Freshwater > Lake ...
CTTCTTTGGCAATTGCTGCTGTAGGTCGCGCTGCGATGGACATGGTGAACGAAGTTCGCAGACAGTTCCGCGAAATCCCAGGTATCATGGAATACAAAGCACAACCTGAATACGAAAAGTGCGTTGAAATTTCTACCAAGGCCTCTATCCGTGAGATGTTGGCTCCTGGTGCAATTGCATTGATCTCTCCAATCATCGTTGGTTTCTTATTCGGCCCTGAAGTATTGGGCGGTATGTTGGCCGGTGTAACTGTTTCTGGTGTGTTGATGGGTATCTTCCAATCAAATGCCGGTGGTGCATGGGACAATGCCAAGAAGTCTTTCGAAAAAGGTGTAATGATCAACGGCGAGATGTTCTACAAAAAATCTGAGCCACACAAAGCATCTGTAACAGGTGATACTGTGGGTGATCCTTTCAAAGACACTTCTGGTCCTTCTATGAACATCTTGATCAAGTTGATGTCGATCGTTTCATTGGTTATCGCTCCTTTCATTGCAGGTAAAACTTTCGGCGAACGTCCTAACCACGGTCAAGGCGCTGCTTGTGTTGAAATGCAACATTGCGAAAAGGAAATGATGGGCAAATGCGATATGAGCAAATGTGCTACCATGACCAAAGAACAGTGTGCTGCGATGTGCGATTCTATGGGTTGCGATTCTACTGAGAAGGCAGCTTGTATGGGCATGTACGATGCGGATGGCAAGTTCATTGGCAAAGGGCATGAAGGTTGCTCTAACGAGCCTGCTTGCAAGGAAGACAACGACAAAACTTGTAGCAAGGGCGATGCCTGCTGCAAGAACAAGAAAGTTGAAGCCCCCGAAAAGAAGGCTTGCTGCAAAGACAAGAAATAATTCATTGAGATGGATGTTGGGAGGTTCTCTCCTACCGTCGGTTTGACATAAAAGAAAAGGCCACCCGTTGGGTGGCCTTTTCTTTTATGTATATTGTTGTGATCTACACTTATTCCTATATTCGTTACGTTTGATTTGTTTTGTAACAAAAAAAGAAAATATTTGTTACAGGCTCTTTTGATTATTCGATTTGATGCCAGCAAAATTGCTGGCCCTTCTTTTTATTTTTTTCCGTTACTCATTACCGCAACACCGGCAATCTCAACAATGGGTACTGCGACGCCATCGCATTGTATTGGTTGACCACATCGCCCAGCTGGGCATTGATTGTCACCAAGGAAGCATTCACCATATCCAACTTCTGCAAATGCGTTTTCGTGGGTGCATTCAACGCATCCATGCAAGAATAATACGCAGAACCAAACAGCTCGTTCAACCCCTCCGTGGTTTCAAATTCCTCCGCAGCCAAAGCCCCATTGCCGTTCAATGCCAAATTCACCTGGTTTAGGGTCAATTGCAACCGGGCCGACAAATGAGCAAAATCCCGGGCATTGGTATTGGGAACCCCCACCGCATTTTTCATCGCATTGATGCCCGTTTGAATTTCATCCAACTGCAAATTGGTTGCACTCAGACTCTGCTTCACCTGAAACAATTTCGCCACTTGGGCCGACTTCTCTTCCACACTGGCCACAGGGATGCTGGCTTCGTACAAATAAGAAACCTTGATCTCTGTTACACCCGTTAAATTGGTCACGTTGCCATTCTCCATCAATTCCAAACTCGCATAATAGGTCCCCGGAGTGACATAAGGTCCCCACCCCGCTTGATATCCTTTGTCCGTTGGCACCGGCAATGAAGGATCCGAATACCGTAAATTCCATTCCGTTTTCGCCAATCCCTTCGCCGCATTCAAAGCGTATTTCGCCACCACATTGGATAGAGTTACCTCCTGAGAACTGCGAATCACCATGTATACCTTCGACGCCTGTTCCATGCTCTCCAACACAATCGAATCCTTGGCAGGATAAATCAGCGCATTGGGGTTCTTCGCGGCATCCGTTTCACGCTTTTTCCTGCGACTGGCGATGGTTGAAAACTCCTTTTCAATATTGTAAACAATCACTGCGCCAGTGGCTGGATTCGGTGCTGCAAATCGAGAAGCCCCTTTGTGTCCGTTTCCACTGCCTCCCAAGGGCGATGCTGGAATGAACAACTTCACCGGAGTCACAGGCAAAATATAGTTTCGCTTGGCTACAACAGCATCTGCCGTCATCATCGCCTTGAATTCTCTGATTTTCTCGTAATCATCGCAAACCGCAAATCCCCGTCCGAAAGTCGCCAACACCAAATCATCGTCGCGCTCTTGAAACACCATGTCTTTCACAGCCGTTGGAGGCATTCCCCCCTGCCATGAATGAAATTCTGCTCCGCCGTTGAAACTGATATGCAGTCCAAATTCAGTGCCCACCAAAACGATGTCTTGATCTTTGAAATCCTCAATCACGGTCTTCACCGGACCATTTTCTGGCAATCCCTTGGTGATTTTGGTCCAGGTGGCTCCCCCATTCGTACTTTTGTACACATAGGGCTTGAAATCGCCAAATCGGTGGTGATCCAACACAACGTACACATTACCTGAATTGGGCGATGCATACACCATAGAAATGAAGGGATGTCCAACACCATTGGCCTGTCCTTTCGGCGCCTCCGGAAAATTCAATTCCCCATTGGCAGCGGCTCCGCACTTCAGCCAAGTACTGGCATTGGCTTCTTTGCGCCACACCAAACCATCGTCGGTGCCTGCGTACAACTCGCCATTTTTGCCTTCGCTCAAGGTGGTGATATTGCCGTAAATGCTGGTACTTTGGTTTTTCACAACGGCATTCACACCCCAAACTTTCCCCATGATGGGCAGGGTGTTGCGATCGATTCCGCGCGACAAATCCCCGCTGATGGGTGTCCATGAATCGCCACGATCCTCGCTTTTAAACACGCGATTTGCCGCAAAATACAATACTTTGGGGTTGCTGCGAGAAATGATCAAAGGCGCATCCCAGTTCCAACGCAAAGGCGCTTCATACACGCCAATGGTGGGTTTAATATCCACAGCTTCACCGGTGACTTTATCGTATCGAACCAAACCGCCGTATTGCCATTGACTGTATACGATGTTGGGGTTGGTGGGATCGATCTGCGACTTAAAACCATCGCCGCCCACGGTCACATACCAATCGTCGTTGCTCACACCGTTGGCTGAATTGTTCTTGGCAGGACCGCCCAAGGTGTTGTTGTCTTGGGTACCGCCATAAATGTTGTAAAAGGGCGATGCGTTGTCTACCGATGCGCGATAAAACTGGGTGATCGATATGTTGTCTTTGTAGTTCCAGTGCTGGGCATTGTCAAACGTTTCATAGAGTCCGCCATCGCATCCAACCAACCAATGGGAAGATTGCGCCGGATCGATCCAAATCACGTGATTGTCGACGTGCTTGTTGCCTTCTCCCGCGTTTCTGAGGGTTTTACCGCCATCGTCTGACACCTTCATGTAGGCATCCATCACAAAAATGCGGTTGGGGTTGGTGGGATCCACAAATAGTTCTTGGTAGTAGTTACCGGCAGTAAAGAATGGGTTCTGCTTAGACCAGCTTTCGCCGTAATCGTAGCTCACAAAAATGCCCCCTTTTCCCTCTTCGGCTTCCACCATCGCATAGACCAAACCAGCTTTTAGGGCCGATACGCCGATGGTAATTCTGCCAAGCTCTCCGCTGGGGAGTCCGCCAGCCAATTTGCGCCAAGTTTTGCCGTTGTCTGTGCTCTTGTAAAGGGCCGATTCTGGTCCGCCACCCAAATAGGTCCACTCATGTCGTCTGCGCTGATGAAACGCCGCATACATGGTGCCTGGCATGTTGGGATCGAGGTATATTTCGTTGCAACCGGTGTTATCAGAAACATGAAAATTGCGCACCCAGGTTTTGCCACCATCTTCGGTGAGGTACAGGCCACGTTCGCCGCCTTCTTTCCAAACGGGACCGTAAACAGCCACCCAAATGCGGTTGGAATTGCTTGGATCGATTTTGATCATGCCGATGTGCTCTGAAAGTTTCAGGCCCATGTTTTCGAAGGTCTTTCCGCCGTCGAGACTGCGGTAGATACCGTTTCCGTAGCCCACACTGCGTTGGTTATTGTTTTCGCCGGTGCCCACCCACAGGATGTTGGGGTTTTTGGGATCCAGGGCGAGACAGCCGATGCTTTGGGTTCCGTAGCCATCAAAAATGGGTTGGTAAGTGGTTCCGCCGTTGGTGGTTTTCCAAACGCCGCCGTAGGCCGCCGCGATGTAGTACTCGGCTTTGTTAAGGGGATTCACCGCGATGTCAACGATTCTGCCGCTGGTGGTTGCTGGACCGATCATTCGGAAATTCACTTGACCTAGAATGGGCTTGATTATTGAATCGGTAACACCATTGGACTTGGCCAATTTAGCAGTTTCGCTTGAGGCACTTGCTTTACCTCCAGATTTTTGTGCTTGTACGCCCCATACCCATGAGAACGCGACTAACAACATCGATACACTGATTTTATTCATGATTTTATTTTTTCAAAATACGATAATAATTGCTTAGATATTCCCGACCATGCGAAAGTTGATCTTACATGCTGTCCACCCGTTTCTCCCAAGCGTTTTCTCAGTTCTTCCGAAGTTAAAATAGAAACGACGTGGTTGGCGAATTCCTGGGCGGTTTCACCCATCAAAATCCCCTCTCCCGACTTTAGCCCCAATCCCAAAAACCCAACCTTAGAGCATACAACAGCCTGATTCATCGCCAAGGCTTCAAGGACTTTGTTCTGCGTACCTGCTCCTATCCTTAACGGCGATACCACCACATTTGCTTTGGCATATTCACTAGCTAAATTTTCGATAAACCCTGTTATTTCGATGCGATCTGATGCCAAATCGAGCACGGCTTTTACAGGTCGCTGCCCGGCTATTACAAAATGCGATTCGGGATGTTTTTCAAGGATCAAAGGGAAAATCTCATCCACAAAATACTGAACCGCGTCTATATTGGGCGCATAATCCATATTGCCCGTAAACAGAATTCGGTTTTTGATGATCGCATCGCTGCCCTGGGGTGAGAACGATTTCAGGTTGACCCCATTCGGGAGCACATCCACATTGGTAATTCCTGCTTTGTTTAGATAATCTCGGTCTTCGGTGGAACACACCAAGGACTGAGCAAATTTTGGCAACATCAACTTTTCGTACTTAGCCAAACGATTGTATTCTAGGCTTCTAAATGCTTTATCGAAGGGGTTTTTCGCAGCTGATTCCCTCCTTTTCCAATACAAACTAAAGGCATCGGGCAAATCTAAAATGGCATTGGTTGGTGCTCCATCTTCAAAGTATTGTGCCATTCTTAAATGCTGCACATGTATGGCATCAAAGTGATGATTATCAAGCAGATGTTTAAGCTTTTTTGCAAAGGGTTTTGATCGAAAAAACGATACTTGAATCGGTCGTTTCGAGAACAAGCCTATCGCGGAAGACAATATTGATCGCCATTTAGGTCGATATACGTATTGAATGGAATCAAACAGTTGAATTCCGTCATTGGGGTCAGAAGTTGTTGATTTATCATTGTTCGTCGTTGCACTAGAATTCGAAGTCTGCGATGCTGCATCGTCTAGAAAAAACGGTTTCTGTAACGCCGAAACTGAATCTAAGTCCTCCTTATTTTCGGCCACTGTGATTAAGTGCAGTTCGTGATTCACGCACAATTCTTTGGCCAGATTAAAAATCTTAAGTTTATCACCCCGATACGGCGGATAAGGCATTCTATTGGCCACGAACAAAATCTTCACAAAACAAAAATATCGCATGTGAACAGTAAATGATACAATCGTTCACAAAATCGATGTAAGTGTAGATAAACAATTCTTAGATAAAGTTAGAAGCACAGGGATTACTTGGTAGTTTTGAATAACATGATGATTTTAAGCGATCGCATTTCAGAGATAGTAGAGAGTCAAACTTTGGCGATGACCAAGCGGTCACGTGAACTGAAGGCCACGGGTGTTGATGTAATTAATTTAAGTATCGGCGAACCCGACTTTGATACGCCAAAACATATTATTGAAGCCGCTTACCAAGCAATGTTAGACGGATATACGCATTATCCACCTGTTTCCGGTCTGCCCGAGTTGAGAACAGCGATTGCCCAGAAATTGAAAAGAGAAAATGGCTTTGCTTTTGAGGCAGAAAACATCATCGTAAGCAATGGCGCAAAACATTCGTTATTGAATGCCGTTCTGTCCATTGTCAATCCCGGCGATGAAGTCCTCATCCCTACTCCTTTTTGGGTGAGTTACCCCTCATTGATACAATACGCCGGCGGTGTTCCGATAGAAATTCCGAGTACGGTTGAAAGCGACTTTAAAGTGAGCGCCGAACAATTGGAAGCATCTATCACGACCAAAACCAAAATGATTATTTTTTCGTCTCCTTGCAATCCAAGCGGCAGTGTAATGAGTGAGTCGGAGTTATTGGCATGGAAAAATGTATTGATCAAATACCCCAATATTTTCATCCTAAGCGATGAAATTTATGAGAAAATAAACTACGCCGGAAAGCATTGCAGCCTAGCGAGTCACCCAGAATTAGAAGGACGGATCGCTGTGATTAACGGAATGTCGAAAGGATACGCAATGACAGGCTGGCGGATGGGTTACTTGGCCGGTCCAAAGGAATTGGTGCAGGCGTGTGATAAAATTCAAGGCTTGATGACCAGCGGCGCGAGTTCCGTGTCTCAGATGGCAAGTGTTGCCGCACTAAATGGTCCACAAGATGAAGTTGAGGTGATGCGCATTACATTTGAAAGACGCAGGAATATTTTTCATGCCGCTTTATCATTGATACCCAATTTACCATGCAATTTACCCGAAGGTGCTTTTTACTTGTTCCCCGATGTCAGTTATTATTTGGGATCGAATACCCCCGACGGAAAAACAATTACAACCGCTGATGAGCTTTGCCTATATCTTTTAGACAAAGGACATGTTTCGGCTGTTTCAGGTGAAGCGTTTGGTCATGCCAATTGTATTCGGTTCAGTTATGCCGCTTCCGAGGAGCAGTTAATTGAAGCCGCCGAAAGAATTGCTGAAGCCTTTAGAAATCTCAGTCACTGAGTCGTATTTTTGTAGCAATGAATCCTATTCAAACATTATTTAGCTCATTTTCTAAGAAACGTGTGCTTATCATTGGCGATGTAATGATTGATAGTTACATCATTGGAAAGGTAGACCGTGTTTCTCCTGAAGCGCCTGTCCCGGTGGTTGATGTCACAGGATTCGACCAAAGACTAGGTGGTGCAGGAAATGTCGCTTTGAATATTAAGGCGATGGGCGCGACACCTATTTTATGCTCGGTAGTCGGCGAAGACAAGGAAGGAAAAGAGTTAAGGGATATAATGATTAAAGCAGGTCTTACTTGTACTGGATTGATTCATTCCGACAAGCGCAAGACGACAAACAAAACGCGTGTTTTGGGTAATAATCACCAGTTGTTACGCATCGATCACGAGATTACAAACGACTTAGATGTTGTAGACACATTTCTTCTAGAGCAACGATTCGCAGAAGAGCTCGAAAATTGCGATGTCGTGATTTTTGAAGATTACAACAAAGGCGTTTTGCACAGCAAGAATATCGAATTATTGATTCAAAAATGTATTTCAAAGGGAATCCCTACCATTGTAGATCCTAAGAAATCAAATTTCTTGGCTTATAAAAATGTGACGTTGTTCAAACCGAATTTGAAGGAGATGAAAGAAGGACTCAAGTTAGAGAGCGACCTATCGGATCTATCGAATTTGAACGATGCAATTTCACAGTTGATGTCGGCCCTAAACAATGAATTCACCCTAGTAACTTTAAGCGAACGCGGCGTTGTGATTACGGGCAAGAGTGAAACGCATCACATTCCTGCACACATCAGAACGATTGCAGATGTTAGTGGCGCTGGCGATACGGTAGTTTCTGTCGCGGCTCTGTGTTTGAGTGCAAAGACGGATGCCAGAACTTTGGCTGAGTTGAGTAATTTGGCGGGTGGTTTGGTTTGCGAGATTACAGGTGTTGTGCCAATCAACAGGGAGCAGTTATTGGCCGAGGCCATTAGAGTTCTGGGCAAATAATTTATCCATCATTTTCATTTCTTTCCTCCTTTAGAAATAGTTTCATTTCTTTCCTCCTTTAGCATTTCAGTAAATCATAGCAAAAAGAAAGGGCCTCGTCACAGACGAGGCCCTTTCTTTTTGAATTAATATTTCTGTTATCTCAGCAAAGTGATCGTACCATCGTACTTATAGACTTTATCTTCAAGAGATGTAACCTCTACGTGATAAACATACACACCTTGCATACATTCTTCACTGTTGGCTTTACCATCCCATCCTTTAAGGATATCGCTAGTCTCATACATCTTCTCTCCCCAACGATTGTAAACGCGCATGTTAAAGGCTTTAAAGTTCAATGCAGTCACGTTGAAAGTATTGTTCTTGTTCGGACCCGCATCATCTGGAGTGAATACGTCAGGAATAAACACGATAATATCAGGACCAATATGAACAGTTTTGTACGCTGTATCCTTACAACCCTTGTCAGTAGTCACAATTAACATAATTTGATACGTCGCAGTATCCTTACCGTATGAATATCTTGGATCCTTCGTAGTAGATGTATCATCCATCAAAGTTGGCACACCGAAATCCCACAAGTAACGCATTGTTGGATTGAAAGGCGATGCTGTAACTGTAGACTGGTTATACATCTTAAACTTAGGCAATGCAACGGTAGTTTTTGTTGGATCAGTGTAGAACATAGCTACTGGATTTGGATAGGCTTCTACAGTTGCAGTTGCAGTATCCTTACAGTTACCGGCTGTATTGTTTGCAATAACCACAACGTTATATCGTCCTTGGTTAGGATACATAACATCTACTGGATTCTGCAATTTAGAAGAATCACCATTTCCAAATGTCCAATTGTAAGCCATTTGATTTGCAGGAATACCACGATTGTCTGAAACAGTCCAGGTAGTTTTTAAAGGCACACAACCTGATTGGTCATTAATCGGGGTCAAATCGGGGTATTGATGTAAGATGATTTGAATACTGTCTGAAACTGGAGGACAAACATCGCCAGTAATTGGGGTGGTTGTCACTTTCAAGAAAGCACCTTTTTGTGTTTTGTCGACAGGACCGTGCACATACAATACATTTTCTGAAGTGTTACCACTTGCAAACGTTCCATCGCTGAATGTTCCGGCGGCGTGCTTCTGCAATGTCCATTGAACTTTTGTATCACAGTATTTAGATGTACTTTGAATGGCGAAAGGACTTCCCTCACAAGCACTTGCAGGTTTGGGGGTAGTAATACCAATTGTAGGCTGATTTCTCACGAATACATTGTAAACCTCTGTATCTGAACAACCATTATTATCGGTATAGGTAAATCTGAAGCTATGCGGGCCTTCCGTATTCAAATTTGTACCCTGGGTAAATGGTTTGAAGGTTGAAGTACCTGTAACAACAACTCCGGCGCTTGTACCTGTCCAAATACCTGTAGCATTGGCTGGTTTTGTGTCGGTTGTATTGATACGAGTCTTTAAATCCAATGGAGTACCGCTGGCACAAATTGTTGTTGGTCCAAGTAATACGGCATTGGGAGTATCATTCACATAGATGTAGAAACTGTCTTGTTTCAAACAACCTGTTGCGGCATTACCATATCTAATCATCCAAGTACCAGTTCCAAACGAAGGTAAGAAGCGATGTCCTTTGATTAATTTGGTAGAGGTTACTTTAGGATCCAAACGATTGTAATTGTATTCAACAATTTCATATTTAGAACCATCATTGTCTTTTGCTTGGAATCCATTCACCTTGATGAAATCATACAATTCCATTGTATCCCAGTTTACGCAAACAGGATTTGGAGAAGTTACTTTGATGGTAGGCTCTGCAATGATTTTCACCGAAGCTGAGTCGCATGTTAAGCAACCGGTTAACTGATCTTCAACACACAACTTGAACTTGTAATCCCCTTGATAGAAATCTTCGGTAGGATCACCAAATCTAAATACCCAGTCTGGAGTACCGAATGGATTGTCATTTACCAAAATCTTAGCAGGGTCAACACCACCTGGTGTGCCGTTCTTCATAACCGTCCAATCCAGTTTGATACCAATTTTAACCTTTGGCCTTACTGTGATTTGATCCATTTTGATAGAACTCAAATCTTGACAGAATATGCTATCTCTAATATCAACCAATGGGTTTCCATTGATACGTTGAATTACGCTATCGATATTTACACAACCGTTGTTATCCTTGTAAGAGGCATAAATTTTGGCTTGGAAAGCCAAACCATTCTGTAATTGGTTGTTATTAAGGTAAGTTGTTTTAAATAAGTGGCGACCGGTTGTTAATGAGTCGATATAGTTTTTAGCGATACCTGAAGTTGTTGGTTTCGTATTGACGTTGTTAGGGGATTTGTTTTCAAAGGCCCACATACGAGTATTTACATCTTTTCCTTTGTTAAAGAAATTATTCACTTCGATATCACCATAAACGAAACACTGTGCTTTTAATGGTTTTGGATCCCATTTAACAAACGGTAAAGTGTTCACTTTTACTTCTATGGTATCATAATCCTGACATTCATGTCCACCTTGAGTGACTTTGGTTAACAAATCATAATAGAAAAGCTGTGCTGCGTTACCTGGAGTATTTGTATTGTTCGGCTTGATGGTATATTTCGAGTTACTGCCGAGCGTTTTACTTCCGGTTATATCCTTCCATGTGTAATTTCCAGTTTGAAGTATTGGACGATGCGAAGCAACCAAATCAGTGCTTTGCTGATTACATATCACTTGGTCTTTACCTGCCAATGATACAACGGTGTCATTCACGAAAACAATAGCAGTATCATATTTAACACACTTCCATTTGGTTTCCATCACCTGAACCCAATAAGTGCCTTTTAAATTTGTTTTAAATACACGTGTGGTGTCGCCTGTACTCCATTTGTATTTCACCGTATCCGCGTTTTGCGCATCGAAGGTCGCAATTTCATAGGTACATATCCGTTGATCCGGCCCGATACTCACCACCGGGAGAGGTTTCTTGTAAATGGTAGATGTATCGTAGAAGATACATCCATTACCATCGGTGATTCGGATACGAACTGTAGAATCACGATTGATATTAGGAATGCTAAGAGTTTGAAAAGTATCACCTGAAATATGCGCTTCAGATTTCCATGCCGATTTAGATCCCGTATCCTTCACTATTCTTGTCCAATAGTATTTGAATGGTGCTTTACCGTATAACACATTGGCATTTAACTTCATTGTTGTACCGAAACATGCAAAAGTATCAGACTTGGCCATTACTACTTGTGGGGGATCTGGAATAATAACCGTATCCCTATAAATTGTAGGACAGTTATCAGAATTATTTACAGTATGTACAATGATGTATTTTCCACCGCGGTAAAAAGTCATAGTATCTGATTTTTTAGTACTGTAAAAAATCTCAGATTTACCCAAACTATCTCTTACACTCCATTTAAACTGCGGTGCGCCTTTAAATGATGCACCTACTGATGCCGCCATTGCAAACTTACCACACTTCAAATTGGTGTATTTACGAATGCTAAATGCGCGTGGGTTTACTTTTACTTTAAAACCACGAATCGCTTGAGAAGGTTTTGGGCAGTGGTCATCCGTTACCGTTACAGTGAATGAGTAAGCGATATCAGACGCCATTCCTACTGAAGGAGTCCATTCGAAATAAGCCCAAGCTTTTCTCTTTTCTGGCCAATCTACTCTATTTGCTAATTTGAACGTCGCACCTGGGATACCTTTATTCCACTTCAAATTGGTTGTATCCGGAATTTTCTGATACGGCGTAAACGTTTCATCATCGGATTCCACCTTGAATTTCAGCGTTTCTCCTTCACATACTTTCCAGTTATACGGACCTAATAAAGTTGGGGCTTTATTGTATCCACAGTCATCTTTTACAATTAACTGCATGTCACGCCGCGTTCTACCGATACATAAATAATTCGACGTGGCGCTATCTTTTCGCCATTCTGTAATTGTAATTACGGCAATCGCTACCTCATC
>Ga0209298_10002274_pt1 | contig 12035 bp, 12 predicted proteins | sample S_140806_EF_Meta_FD_187325 | JGI IMG/M metagenome (GOLD analysis project Ga0209298, IMG submission 187325) | Freshwater microbial communities from Lake Simoncouche, Canada to study carbon cycling - S_140806_EF_MetaG (SPAdes) (version 2) | ecosystem: Environmental > Aquatic > Freshwater > Lake ...
CTGCCCCCGGAACTCCGCCGACGCCTCAAGCTGGACCAAGTCAGCTCCCCGCTCGTCATCGTCGAAGAACGCGACGGCGGGCTCTTCCTGCAGTCCGCCGTAGCGATGCCAATCCGCGACATCCCGAAGGCGACCATACGCCAATGGGTGCTGAACGACGAAGCCGAGGCCAAAGACCTCAAGGCCTTCCGTCGGAAGAAGTGAGGCTGTTCCTGGACTCAAGCGTGTTGTTGGCTGCATCGGGCTCCTCTACGGGTGCCTCGCGCCTATTATTCAATAACGCAGCCAGCCACGGCTGGAAGCTCCTAACCGCGGACTACTGTTTGCGTGAAGTCGAATTCAACCTACCCAAGCTAGGAAAGAAAGCGGAGCTAAGTTGGGACGAAATCATCCGGCCCGCCCTCATTTCTACAACGGCTCGGCTGACGCTTGATCGGCCGCTCATCTACCGCGCCTCCAAAGATCGCCCGGTAGTCATTTCCGCCCTTAGCCAGAAGGCGGATTATCTGCTGACGTTGGACCGGGATGATTTCTACGACCTTCTAGGCCGAAGCGTGTATGGGTTACCCATCCGAACGCCCGGCGAGTTCCTGCACGAAATCAGGTAGGGGTAGCACCACGTGCTATCCTAGGTGTCACACGTTCCAGGTAGCGGGTGGCAGCCCCGGGTGGCAGGTGGCGGGATCTGCATTTCCCAACCGCTTACCGCCAACCGCTAATACCTATCATGGGTGACGGGTGGCGGCCCCAGGTGGCAGGTGGCGGGATCTGCGTTCGCCGGATGGTGAACGTAAGGTAGGGGCGAGGCTACGCCGCGCCCTTGTATGCGAGGAGGGCACGACATAGTCATGCCCCTACCTCGTGAAACAGGCACAAAAAAGCCGCGTAATGTGCGCGGCTGAGAAAGAAGGAGTTCAGAGAAGAAGTTATTCGGCCAGGACGAGCAGGCTATATCCGCCGAACCAACGGGCGGATAGTTTCTTGGAAAAGAAGCCGACAAACTGCCGTGGCAAGTTGGCTAATGTTCGCCGAAAACTTGGGTGCAGCTTGGCCAAGGCGACACCTCCGTCCGTATACATATAATCGATGACCTTGTGCCCGGTGTCGGTGAGCGTGTCCAAGGCCGATTCTGCCGAGAAATAATGCAGGTGGCCCACGGTCCGACGACCGACGACAAAACGCGCCCGCAGGACGGATGACACATGGATATCCAAGGGGATATGGTAGATCTTATAACGCGCCTTGGTTTGGCACTTGGCGGTGAAGCCTAAGTAATCTGGGATATGCTCAATCACGTCGATGACGAGTAGCAGGTCGTGCTGTTCAGGGCTCTGTAGGAAATCCTCGCAGGAATAGTCGAGTCTAGGTCGACGGTGCTTGGCGGCAAGCTCGATGGCATCGGGCGAGATATCGTAGCCCTTGAATTCGGCGGTTGACCCCATCTGGTCAGCCAGCGCCTTGATGACACCGCCGGCGCCGCAGCCTATCTCGGCAACCTTCTTCGCCGCAAGCCGATTGCGGGCGAGAAGCGCCATGACCTGGCTCGCCTTCCACGGCGAGTCCTCGTCATGCCAGGTCGGATTTGCCTTCAGGTACGCTTGATTGGTGTAGATGTTGTTCATAAGAATTCGAAACACTTGACGGTGGTACCTCAGCCGCGGTCAAGCCCAGGCCAGACCACTGCGCCTTCCGCATTCAGCCGGATAAACTCCGGCGGCAAGATGTCTTCAATCTTGGTGCCATGGGCACCGGCATTAGTGAAACGGTCCGGGCCAATGCAGATGTTCCCGTGCAGGCCGCCGAGCCAGCGCGCCCACAGGCTGAAACTGCTATTCGGCACGATGGCATGCTGACAGCGGGACATCAGCATCATGTCAACCCACGAACGGTCTCCCTGATGACCGGAAATCACCTCCGCCGCTTCGCTACCGAATTCAGCCCGGCACCACTCCGGATCGTCCGAAAAGAAATAGAATCGGGCAGCGGGGACGCGGGCGCGAATCATGGCCATCGCGCTCCGGTAGAAACGCGGCGGGCAGATTCCTCCGAAAGCGCCCACGCACTGCGGCGAGAGATAATCGCCTCGCCGAACGTGAACGGCGACCGAGCCCACATCCTGCATCATCGACATAAGCCGGGCCGCGGCCACGGGCGGAGGCTGCCGGAATACGAAGTTTCGCCGGACGATCGCCTCAACATCGCCGCTGTATTTAAATGAAGGGAAATAGCCTTGGACAAATCCGCGAAGGTCGGCGCCCAGATAAGCTTCTTTGTGCTCCACGGTATGTTCAAAACTCCAATCCTTGCCGGAAAGTCTCGTAAGGGTTTTGGCCGCTCGGGCGAAATTATTAGGTACGACCGGGAATCGGTCGGGCATGGCGAATACTTCTTCGATGCGGTACCGCATCTCTGGATTGACGTTCGCGAACCCGCAGAGATCCACGCGGACGCGGGCGGGGAAGCGTTGCTGCAAGGCCCACGCGTAAGAATATTGGAACATCTGGTTAGCCAGACCTCCTTGCAATCTATGGATACGATCAATGCCAAAAACCCTCTCAAATCCTCGCCACAGAATGGACGGGTCGGAGCTGAGTGTATTGACTACAGGATTGGGCAGGAAATGATTCCGAACCCTGATTAGGAGCTGCTTCATGGGGAATTGGTATAGAGCCAAGGGGCGGTCGGTCGCGCACCTTCGCCCAGGAAAGCGTGGCGGAAAACATCGACGAGATGCGCGCCGACCGCGTCGGGGGAGATTCTGGGCGCAAAGGCTTTGGCGCGGAGTTTCTCTTCCGCGACCAAAGTCGGGGAATCCATCCGTCGGGCTAGTTGGGCCGAAAGTTGCGAGAGCCGGCCAGAGGCGAAGACCTCGCCCGCCTGGCTCGCGGCGATTAGGTCGCAAGAACCAGCGGCATCGCTGACCAGTACGGGGATGCCAGCAAGCAACGCCTCGCTCGTCGCCATTCCCCACCCATCATAACGACTGGGCACCACACAAAGATCGGCGACAGCCAAAGCAGGGACGACTTGGTCGGAGGGAATTACGCCACGGAAGCGGACCTGCGCGCCTAAGCCGAGGCGTTCGGCTGATGCGCGTACGTTCGCAAGCGACGGTCCATCCCCATAGACATCCAGTGTCCACGCCCGTCCGGCGAGCGGAGCCAAGGCCTCCAGAAGGATATCCAAGCCTTTATAGGGCGCGAGCCGACCAACGAAAGCGATGCGTAAAGCCCCTGAGGGCGAAGCTTCGACGGCGGGTAAAGGCGCGTCGCACTGATAAAGATACGGGAAAATCTGGGTCTTGGCGAACCCGATGGAATGATAGAAATTTTCCGCCGTAGAACCAATCGCCATGACGGCGCTGATCTTGCGACGGGAGGGATAGTAACAACCCAGCGCCTTTAAGGTGTTCGGGATTCGCAACCACGGCGACTTCACGGCGGTCTCGACGATAAGACCGGCCTTAGGCTTCGCTTGCTGGAGAATGATGCGCGCGGCGCGGGTCACCGGCGGGTAGGAGCCTAGGCCAGAGAACAGATGAATCGCGCCGAGGTTGGCCACGGTCAGCGCATCCACTTCGGTTCGCCACCCGACTGCCGGCAAGAAGTGGTCGCGCAAATGAGTCCGAGCGGGAGATCTCCATCCATCGCGTAGGCGATCCGCATAGATATCCTCCACCCAGACGCCGGTCACGGGGGCGCCCCACGCTGCTGCAAAAGCATCGAGCGCACCCACCTGATGATGGGCGGGCATATTTTGCCAGAAGAAGACGGCTGGCCTATCCATGACGTATCTGGCGCTTGCGTTCGCTTAGCCGGATACGCATCTTGAGCACTGGAGCATATAGAGAGGGCATCACGAACAAGGTGAAGAGTTTTACCGCTTTGGCCGTACCGACTTGGCGCAGCAACCATGCTCGCAGGGTCTGGCCAGCCCGGACGAGCAGCGAGCGCGTATGGAGTAACCGCTGCTCCAGCGTAGAATAAGCCGTCTCGCGACTCAGGTATTCATCCAGCTCAACTGGCAAGGTACAGCCCTCGGCCCGAGCCTTAGCAATGTCGGCGGACAGCTGGGCACAGAACGCCGCTCGATCGTCGGCGAACCTCAGATTGCGTTGGACCATATCCGCCGAGGTCTGGACAATCGCTGGGCTGTGCAGATTACCCGCATGCGAGCGGTAGCGGACTAGCTTGCTGGACAGATAGCGGCCTTCGCCAAGCATGAGTCCGCGGATTGGCAGGAGGACATCTTCTCGCAGGATTCTGGGTGGAAGCTCGGCGAACGCCCGGAAGACATCTAGCCGGTAGGCGCAGGAGGCCCCGATGATGGGATTATCCGTGCCCTGCAGCATTCCCAGCATCGAGAGCGCGGCATCCCCGCTGCCTTCTCCTTGTCGACCTTCGACCAGTTTGCCGTCGTCGTCGATGACGCTTACCGCGGTGTGAACGAATGCGATGCGCGCATCGGCAAAGAGCCGCATGGTCCAGGCGACGCGCTCCGGCTCGGAGACGTCGTCGCCGGCACCAAGGATGATGACCCGCCCCGAAGCCTTGCTCACTGCGGCGTTGAGCCCGCCGGCTAGGCCGTGGTTCAGCGCATGGTTGATACGGATGACAGGGATATCGGACGGGAAATCCAGCAGGGCTTCGTCGATCTTCTGACGAGTGCCATCAGGTGAGGCGTCGTCAGTGACGATTAATTCCAATGGCCGATATGTCTGCTTCGCCACGGAACGGATGGCCTCCACCACGAATGCTTCGTGGCGGTAAGCGAACAGCGCATATGTGGCGAGCTCGGGCATTAGTCTTAGAATGAATTAATTGCGCTGTAGAGTTGGTCAAATTAGTCTTTGCTTTTGACGGATTTAAAGTGATTCGTTGTCGCTTTCACTTAGAGCGTGAGCACGTCGGCGAGGTTGAAGGTATCCTCATCGGACTTGACAACCACCGGATGAAGACGGCTCTGCTTGATGGCGAAGATTAGGGCGATGGAGGCCTTGGATGCAACCGCCAGCGACTATGATGCCTCTCATGAGTGGGTTAAGGGCTTGGGCCTTTGGTGGCGGTCTCTTTTCGGACTAATCTCATGTATACGTAGCCGCATGCAGCGACAGCCAAAATCAACGGAAGGAATCGGAGGACGGATTGGGGGAAGATTTCGATTACCCACTGGGAGGCGAGTACGGCGAGCGCGGCAAAGCACAGCCACCGGATGGTCTCGCCGTGCAGCCAGCGTCCAACGCGGGCCCTTACGTACCAGACGGTCAGTCCTGCAAAGCATACACTGCTGAAAAAATAGGCGCCGGCCGCACCAGGCAGGCCATAGGCCGGGATCATTAAAAGGGCGCTCAGAGGCATGACGGCGTTCCCCAGTAACTTCAGAGTCAGAACCTTACCCGGTTCGGCCCGGGCAGCCAACCAGTATGCCAACGGCCAACCAAGCAGGTTAAAGAAAATCGCCCACACAAACCAAGGGACCAAGGGGACGGCTGGAGCGAACGCCGAGGCATAAAGCATCACGACCAACGGCTTGCTGACGGTGAGGATGCCGATCAGGCCTGGCAGCGCCAGCAATAGGCTAGCCTTGATCTGCTTCTCCGAAATATCACACGCGTCTTCCTCTGTTTTGGCGGCGGAAACTCTGGGGAAGAAGTCCGCCCCCATCGCACCAAAGACAAAGCCAGGCAAGATTCCCGTGACCGTCAGGGCGGCATGGTAGTAACCAGCGTCGGCCAGTCCGCTCTTCAAGTCGTCGCCATGCGCTCGCAAGATCAGCATCCGTACAAAATAGACCGCGACCTGGCCGAGTAATTCGCCAACCATGAACGCACCGCCGACCTTCGCCATCATGCGGATATCCTCAGGCATGCTTTCAGGCGGAGGTGAAGAGGGACAGTGCTGGGCCGCCGCGCGCCAGGTGACGAAGGCGAGGGATAGCGCCGCCAACAGTACGCTCCACGCAATCCCAATCTCGCCATAAATATAGATGAGAGGGGCCCCCAGCAGCAGGCCGAGCAACGCAGCCACTATCTGATTCTTCGCCACAATCTTGACCTCTCCCGCCGCCAATAACAAAGCCGACCACATGGTCGTCATAACTACGCAAGGTATCGCAAGCCCTGCGACAAACATCATCTGGTCGTAGTGTGGCGACTGATAGGTCCAGCGACTGATCGGGATGAATGTGGCAACCATCACGACGAGGGCGATCCAGGCCAGAATCGACCCGAATCTGCGGACAGCTGCCACCTTGACTATTCGAGCTTCCCCTTCGGCGGAAGAGACGAGCCGTACACCCGAGACACCGATGCCGAGCCCGCAAAGGGTGGAAACGTTCAAATTATAGGATGACATTATGCCCATCAGGCCGACGCCACCGGGGCCGATAAATACGGCGATGAGCTTATTGCGCGCAAAACCTGCCAGCATCATGACAACCTGTGACGCGCCCATGAGCGCACTGGAGCGGAGGATGCGGGCGAAGGGCATGGCGTTAAGTGGAGGATAGGAGGCTTTGAGGGCCGGAGGACAATAGAGCTGAAAGAAGTGCAAAGGTGCAACCGGAGCGAAGCTCCTGTGCAAAGGTGCAAAAGTGAATTTAAACTGAGATAGAGGCAGTGTACGCTGCGAAGAATTTGCGGCGGTAGGCGGCCCAGGTGTGCTTCTCGGCTTCGCGGCGCGCGGCCTGGCCGAGCTGGAAGAGCTCGTCGCGGTGTGTGAGCGCCCACTCAAGCTCCTGCTTGATGGCAGTAGTACTGCCAGGATCTATGAGTAACCCATTCTGGCGATGGATGAGGAAATCGGCGCCCCCGGTGCTGGTCGTGCAAAGCACGGGCACGCCGCAGGCCATGGCTTCGAGGATGACGAGCCCAAAGCCTTCCGCAATAGACGGTAAGGCGACGAGGTCACATCGCTTGATATCGGCCGCGAGCGCGGCATCGGAAAGCCCCCCGCAAACTTCGACGTCGACGGACTCAAAGCCGCGGATGAGGTCACGGTCGACCGAAGTCCGCGTATAGATGATGAGTTTAGCCGAACCCTTTGGGAAAGCCGCCAGTGCACCTAGCAGGTAGCGCGCACCTTTGCGCTGCGAAAGGGCTCCGATGAAGCCCACCGTCAGCGGCTTGTCCGAAGGCGCGAGGGTGCGGGCAGAAAAGACGTCGAGGTCGACACCGTACCCAACGACATGGACCGGCGCCTTGGTTCCGGCAAATTCGAGAGAATGCTTAGTGAACGAACTGGCGCAGATCACGGCGTCCGCCTCAGCGAATGAGCCATCGGCCGACCCGTAAGCCGGAGACATCTCCGCCTCCCGCATGAGCGAGGCGGCGGCTTCCGGGACCATCGCGGCCTCCCGGATGAAGAGGTCGCGCAGGAACCTGGCCTGCGGGTGAACCTGAAAAAGTATGCGCGGAAGCCCGGAGCCAGCCAGACGGCGGAATGCAGGCTCGGCGTAATAACTGTAGGCGATGAGCGGAGCCTTGCGTGCAAGCGCGACCTGGGCGGCTTTGGCACTCAGCAGTTTATCGGCGGCGGCGAGGTGCGGTGAATCTTTACGCCTGTCAATTCTTGCGCCCAGAGAGCGTATGAAAGAGGCCCAGGAGTTGACGACTTTGTCCGTCGGCAGGCCTTCAGCATGCCGGGCGGCGGCGAATCGACGGAAGGAGCCTCCGAGTAAAGGGAAACGGGCCCACGAGGCGGGACAGTAGGCATCGGTCACTAACGCTCCCAGCACGCCGTGTTCCTGCAGCGCCAAGGCTGACTGGTAATGGTCGCGTGAACCTGCGAAAGCGATGACCGCCGATGGAGGATAGAGGGACAAGGGAGAATCGTTTCAGTCGCGGCCGAGCCGCTCCAGACGATAGGAGCCGACGAGGATGGAATTTGTGAAAGCAACGCCGTCCAAGTACCAACGGACGGCCTTGCGTAAGCCGGTCTGGATATCCTCCTGGAGAGTCCAGCCTAGCTCAGCACGAGCGCGGCGGGCCAGATTGGATCCGATGAAGCAGGCGCCGCCAGTGATGAGGATTCTCATGGGGAGTTGTCGGACGAGGAACGGAATACTAGGAAGTGGCCAACAAGGAAGTTGCCGATTGGCTGCACCGGAACCTGTAACAAGAAAGCGAGATCCGGACCAAGACCCAGACCTTTCTGGAGCGCCGTGAACAGGAGCAGCGCGAGCAAAAAGAATAACGCCCTGGCGGCAAAATAGGCTCCGAGGTCCCGCTGCCACGTGGTAGTGGAACCAAACGTCCACCGCCGGTGCAGCAGGAAGGCCAGCGCGAAGGCTGCGCCGAAGCTGGCAGCTCGTGCCCAGGACGGATCGAGCCCCGCGAGGACGAAAAGCTTGAAGGCTCCGTAATCGCAAAGCGTGATGGGCACGCCCGCGACCAGAAAGCGCAGCGCCCGGTGACGGAGGGAATTGCGACTCATCATAGGTCGGATCGATTGGGTAACCCTGGAGGTAGTTTTCGCGGACAACCGGCGATACGCGCGTAGGTCCATTCGCTAATTCCCATGAGGGCGCGGCCAAGCATCGGAGGCAAACGACGCAGGCAGAGGAGACGCCACACCGAAAGGAACATCAAGGATGAGGTGCGGAAGATACGCACCTTGGAGCCGGGCTGATCAGCCCAAGCCACGGGGCGCTCGCCGATGACCGCGCCGACCGAATGGGCGGCGAGCAGGAGATCGACGTCGACAGCCATGTCGCAGGTGTCGGCTTGCGCCAAGATGGCCGGCATCAGCGAGGCGCGGAAGAATTTAGCTCCGCATTGGGTGTCACGAGTCCTTAATCCGAGCAAAAGGCGTACGGTGAGATTGAAGCCGAGGCTTGTGACACGACGGCCCAAAGGACGTTCGGCCATCGCCCGTCGACCGACCATAACGTCGGCCGTCGGCGCATCGAGTAGACTGAAGAGCGAGGCGGCAGGCGTCGCACCATCCGCGTCGGCGAAGCCAATCCACTCTTCGCCGGCGTGATGGCGGAACCCCGCGAGCAGAGCGCCCCCTTTGCCAATCGGCTCAGCGTATTCCATCCAGGACAGCTCGGCAGCCTCGTGCACCACGCGTTCGACGACCGCGGCCGTGCCATCACGGCATCCGTTCAGTACTACGAGGAAGCGGACGTCGAGGTCGGCGCGAGCGCGGGCGAAGGCGAGGTAGCTCCGCAAAGGCGCCTCAAGGCGAGCTTCTTCATTATAGGCCGGGATGACGATAAGCACCCGGAGACGGTTCGCGGGCGTAGTCATCAACGTGACGCCGGCATGCGACGAAGGATGACATAGGGCCCCTGCGCCCCCCGGGGGGCGGCCGAATCAGAAACATAAACCTGCTCCCAAGCGCCGCCGAGATGTTCGGTCAGAATCGGACGATCCACCTCCGCCAACACCAGCCAGCGGACTTTTTTCGCGAGATCTGGATGGGCGGGGAGGTAGCGATCATAGGGCCAATAGACCTTCTGTCCAGAAGCGCGGAGTTCGTAATAAAGGGACATCGAACCTAACGCCACCTCGTCGGGGGACGCTAGGCGGCGGAGTTCGGCCACGGTCTGCCGGCGACGATCGGTCTCCTCGACAGCCAGGGGCAACTCCTTAAGCCGGACGTAACAAGAGAGTAGGAAGAGTAAAGCGATGACGCCGATGAACCAGCCTCCGCGGCTGAAAGTCCGGGTGGCGCAGATCGGCAGAATTGCGACCAGCAATGGCACCGTGATCATCCAGCTGAATGGCGCCTGCCACAGACCGATTAGTTGGATGACGATGGGCACGCCGAGTAGGAGAGCGCATCCGAACCAGCCCGCCGCGGCTACTTCGTTGCGCCAACCTCGGCCGGCAAAGCCTTCCGCCAGCACTAGCCCGAGGCAGGCCGGAATAAGCACGAGGAAATCTTTACTGACATAGAACTTATTGAGATGGAAAGAACGGCCGAAATTCTCGCCGCGATTATCGAGAAAAGACTGCCAGACTCCGATATGCCCATAAGCCCAGCGCAGAAGCAGGACGCCTACGACTAGGCCAGCGGCGAGGCATAGTCCCGAGACAAAATCTTCGCGAGTACGGCGCCAAAGGAAAAGGCCGGCCGCGGCGAGGGCAAAATAGCCACAGAACTGCAATCCGAAGAACACACAGGCCGGGCCAAGGAAAAAGGCTAGGAGGCGCGTCCGTCCATCAGCCGTCGCAGGGAAGGCGTAACCAAGGAACCACGCGAAGAGCAGCAGCGCGAAGGCATCGTGGCGCGCATGGAAGATCGCGTTGCCCGCCAGCGAATGCATCATCATGCAGAGCGCCACTAAGGTAGCGGCGGCCGTCCTACTCATCGGATGACGCGCCCTTGCCCAGCGCACGAGCAGGACGGCCCCGGCAAGCTGAACGAGGAAGAAAAACAAATGGGCGGAGAATTGACTAAAGCCCACCACTTTAAACCAGCCAGCCAAGAGCACGGATGTTCCCGGATTACTGAGCCCCCAAGTGGCACCATACCCCAGCTGACTTATCCCATTGGAGCGAAAGCCCTCCCCGAAGGCCAAGGAGGCGCCGGGCTCGACATAGAAAACCTCATCGGTCCATGCGGGATTGAATAATACCGCAATTAATGCGAGTACGAGCGAGAGAATGGCGACACTGCTCAGCGTGCGGGGCCAGGATGAGCAAAGCTTTGCCGGCGTTAAAGCGGACTCCGGCGTCTTGATGTCAATTGAGGGGCTCATTTCTTCAACCCGAACAGGGCAAGGTGCGGCGCTGAACGATATAAATCAGGACCAGCTGAAACTGTATTGATGAGATGAACTGAGCCGCAGGAAGCTCTGATTTGTTCATAGTTGTTGAAAACTGAGTACGAATAAAAAAGGCCGTCTCCCTCGGAGATGCAGTATCTCTTGCCGCCGGTCCGGATAAAATTAACAACTGGCCAGAGGCCAAATGCGTTAAAGGCCTGCTTGACCCAGCGACTGATTTTTCCGCCTTGGCCGAAATTATTGGCGTCCGAGATGAAGATGGCCTTGCGGGCGACCCGCAGCATTTCCGCGACGGCGATTTCTGGCTGAGGAACATGATGTAACACGGCGAACTCGCAGACCAAGTCGAACTCGCCGTCCATGGCATCGAGCTGGTTGATGTCCCCATCCTTGAGTTCGGCGGGCGTCAGGCCCGCGGCGTGGCCGACCTGGCGCAAAGCTTCCACGGGTTCGATTCCCACGAAGCGCACGTCAGGATGGCGCGCCTTGAGATAGCGCAGCGCCCTGCCCGTCCCGGAACCAACGTCTAGCACGGACCTGATTCCGTGATATTCGATCATGGCGGAAAGGACCGCCAAGGCGAACTGATGCTCATCCTGTTCCGAGATCTGCATAGCATCATACTTCGCAGCAGTGTCCGCGTAGTATTTGCGCTGTAGGTTTATTTCTTCTTCGGATGACATGGGAGGGGGAGATTAGAGGCTTGGAGGCGCAGAAAGAGGCAGTGCAAAGGTGCAAATCGGAGCAAAGCTCCTGTGCAAAAGTGCAAAGGTGAATTCAGGGCAGAGACAGAGGATTAGGTAGGGCCGACCATCCTTGGTCGGCTGCGGTCGAGCAGGGATGCTCGACCCTACCTTTTGAAGGCCTTTACGACCGCAGCGATCACGCGGTCACGATCTTCGGAGGACATACCGGCGCCGGAGGGAAGGCAGAGGCCCAGCTCGAAGAGACGTTCGCTGACCCGTCCGCCATGCATCTCGGCGGACGCGAAGACGGGCTGGAGGTGCATGGGCTTCCAGACGGGGCGGGCTTCGATGTTCTCGGCTTCAAGAGCAAGACGCACCTGCTCACGCGTGACGCCAGCGATTTTGGAATCGATGGTCAGGCAACTGAGCCAGTGGGTCGACTGTCCCCACGGGGCTTCGGGCTGCATGGTGACACCGGGGAGGGATTTGAAGGCTTCGGCGTAGGCTTTGAAGTGCCCACGACGACGCGAGACTTTGCCGGAGAGACGCATGAGCTGACCAAGGCCGATGCTGGCCGAGATATTACTAAGGCGATAGTTATAGCCGATGGTGGAA
>Ga0209298_10002284_pt1 | contig 11996 bp, 11 predicted proteins | sample S_140806_EF_Meta_FD_187325 | JGI IMG/M metagenome (GOLD analysis project Ga0209298, IMG submission 187325) | Freshwater microbial communities from Lake Simoncouche, Canada to study carbon cycling - S_140806_EF_MetaG (SPAdes) (version 2) | ecosystem: Environmental > Aquatic > Freshwater > Lake ...
GGTGAAAGCAAAGTTTTGGCATCGTATTCACCCAACCAGAAACCAGTGAAGGCTTCGTGAGTAGTTGCTGAATAACCAAGTGGCGAAAATGCAGCACTGCTTAACTTAGAACCATTGGTTTTAAGGTAAGAAACAAGATTCGCGCGAGTCAGATCTTTTCCAACTCCCATTAGTGCAGAGGTTGCAAGATAAGCAATGTTCATGCCTTGCAGCACGTTATTGTCCCAAACCTTATCTGGGCCCTTATTGAAGTCATCATTAATCTTTTTAAAAGCTTTTACATATTCATCTTCGGCATCGCCAGGTGCTGGCGCATGTGAAGCTGAAATAGTGCCAGCTAACATCGCTGCGCTCATTGCTGGAGCAACACCTTTAGAGCCAAGAATGGTCTGGAATGTAGTTGCATCTGCACCAACGCTTATTACGGCCCACTTAGTTGGCTTGTAAGCAAGTGCGCCAGCGGTTGCGTAAGCAACTGCTGTGGCTGAAGAAACTGCTCCAATGATGACAATCTCAACGCCATTTGCCTTGAGTTTTCCTAATTGTGTTGCAAGTCCAATTGAACCTTGAGTTCCGGCAATGAATGATACAGATGTTTTATCTTTCTCAAACTTTAGTCCAGCTGCAGTTAGACCTGCCAAAGTATTTCGGCCGAAGTCATCTGACTGATACAAAAGTCCAATCTTCTTATCTGAATACTTTTCCTTTAGATACTTACCAAGAATTTTTGCTTCAACTATGTAAGTTCCGAGACCACCAAAAGTATTTGGATACTTCTTTGGGTCGGTATACAAACCACTGAATCCGCTGTTTACAAAGAGATCAGGAATTCCTCGACGATTGATGTCTTTAACAACAGATAAGTGAGTTTGAGTTCCCACAGATCCGAAGAATGCAAAAATCTTGTCATCATTTATTAATTGCTTGGCAGTATTAATTGTGACTCCAGCCTTATAAGTATCATCCTTTACAACAAGTTTGATACTGCGACCATTCACACCGCCCTTTGAATTCACATAATCAAAGTAGGCGCGTGCTGCGTCATCTACCTTGTTATAACCGGGGCTTGCTGCGCCAGTTTGTGGCAATTGCATTCCCAGAACAATTTCAGTACTTGAAATTCCTGGATCGCTTGCGGCAGATGCCGATACGCCATTCATTACTAGAGACCCCACCAGCGCTGATGCGACTACGGTGAGAATCAGAGGTTTGCGAAGATTCACTGCATTCACTCTTTCTACTGCACTCTTTTCATGGGCAAGAATCATCCAACCCATGGGGCTCAGGCAGGTGCGCCTGAATCTGAACGTAGGTTAACGAATGGTGAACTGCTAGTGAAGAGCCATGCTGGTCGAATTTGATAACAATCGGGCATCATTTACGCCTAAATTTGGGGTGATCTCAAGAAAATCCAGAAATTTAGTGCTTGCGGCGGTGGCGGATATGTTCCAACGCCCCGGCTGCCCCCCGAGGATTCAAGATCACAGTAAGGAGCAAGAGGATTCCAATTAATAGCGCAGGGAGATAGTTGCTGATGGTTTCCGGTATCGCCAAATTTTTAGTTAACCGTTCAATTAAGTCAGGCAGAAAAACAATTACAAAGGTTCCAAAAATCGCGCCACCAATTGAACGAAGCCCACCAATCACGGCCGCCGTCAATAAAGTGAGAGAAAGATCGGTTGGATAAACACTTGGTGCAACTAACCCTCTAAATCCATATAACGCTCCAGCTAAACCCGCCAGCGCAGAAGCGCATATGAAAACAACAACTTTTGTTCTTGCAATATTAATTCCTGCGAGTGCGGCAGAAACTTCGTTATCGCGAACTGCACGCCAATTTCTACCACTTCTAGAATTTGAAAGATTTAAAACTGCAAAGAGTGCCAAGGCTGCAAACGGTAATGCAACATAAAGTGACCACTCTTCAATACTGATTTCACCAATTAAATTTGTGAGCCAATTTGGTGGATACCCGTAGTCAACACTTAAACCTATATCTCCGCTAAAGAAAGATTCAAATCTCACGGCAATCGATGGAATCGCGAGGGCCATTACCAAAGTTGTTCCAGCTAAATATGGTCCACTAAGTCTTGCAGCGGCTAAACCTAAGAAGAGACCAAATAGTGCTGAAATAAAAATTGCCAAGAAAAATGCAAGCCACATTGATAAACCAAGTTTGGTCACAAGCAACGCTGATCCGTAACCACCAACAGCCATAATCGCACCTTGGCCGAGCGAAATTTGGCCAGAGGCACCTGTTAACAACGTGATTGATAGAACTGCAATCAACAGTGTTGCAATATTTGCCAATTGCGATTGATTATAAGGACCAAATTGCATTGAGAGCAGAATTATAAATAGGAAAAATATTACTGAAAGGAGAGTGCTACGTGCACCAATTTTTTTATGCGCTTTAACTTTAGACACGACGCACCTCTTTGCTACCGAGGATTCCTTGAGGTCTAAAGAAAAGCGCGAGAAGCAAGAAAACCAAGATCGCGATAAAAACATTCTCTGGAGAGCTATAGACATTTACAAATGCGATTACATAACCGACTATAAACCCACCTAGAACTGAGCCAGTCAAACTGGTAAGTCCGCCTACGACGGCAGCTGTGAAGCCAATAATTAGAAGGAGATCCAAGGTATTTGGTGAGAGATTGGTCTTAGGTGTAACCAACAGCCCAGCAAGTGAAGAAGCAGTTCCTGAAATTGCCCACCCTAGGGTTCTAACTGAACCAACTCTAATTCCACTAAGTCTTGTTACTTCTGGATTAAGTGCACTTGCTCGCATCGCAAGTCCCATGCCTGTCCTAGTGAAGAAGATGGTTGTTAAAACTAAGGTTAGAAAAACAACTCCAATTACGAAGAGATCGAAACCAGTTATCGCAAGGTTTGTTCCACCGATTGTTACGGCATTTGCTTCAACTGGTGATGGAAATCCTCGCTCTTCCCCAGCCCAAAGAATGCCGGCAAGTGCTTTTAATACGCCAAGAATCCCTAGCGATGCTATAACCGGAATTGTTGTTCGCATAGATTGGCTATTTAGCAGTTGTGAATTCTTCCGAGAAGTAAGTGGTCTCATTAAACCTAAATCCACAATCGCGCCAAGAATTGCCCCACTTATTAATGCAATAACGAATGCGCTCCAATACGAATAATTGTTTTGAATTAATTGCGAAGCGATATAAGTTGTAAACATCGCCTGCCCCATTTGGGCAAAGTTAACAACTCCAGCGCCACGCCAAACCAGAACCAGCCCTAGTGAGACAAGAGCATAAATTGCTCCTTGTGCAGTCCCCGAAAAGAACGCAGATAAAAATGAATCCATTTAATATCCCAAGTAAGCGGCTCGGAGGGATGAATCAGCAATCAGTTCTTTAGCAGGTAAATTCGCGACTACTTTTCCAAGTGCCAGCAAGATGCCATGATCGGCAACTGCTAATGCAGTATTTGCATTCTGCTCGACAAGTAAAACTGTTAATCCAGTAGATCTACACAACTCATTTACGATACTGATAATTTGAGCCGAAATAAGTGGTGCTAAACCAAGTGAAGGTTCATCTAACAACAATAACTTTGGTCGCGAGACCAGAGCACGACTTATTGCAAGCATCTGACGTTCCCCGCCAGATAACGAACCTGCTGGTTCATTCCGGCGTTCAAAGAGTATTGGGAAAAGTTCGTAAACTTCTTTGGTAGCTATTTCTAAATCGCCGCGGGCTTTTCGCTTACGAAACAGCCCACCCAATTCAATATTTTCAGCAACGCTTAGTTGTGAAATAACTGCATGGCCCTCAGGAACTTGTGCGATTCCGCTTCTGACAATTACCTCAACACTTTTGTTAGTAAGTTCTTCATCAAACCACTTAATCGATCCGCTGGTTGGTCTTTCAAGTCCAGAAATAGTTCTAAGTAAAGTGCTTTTGCCGGCACCGTTTGCTCCAATTACGGTTGTTATGCAACCTGGTTTTGCATGAAAACTTATGCCATTTAGCGCTTTAACTGAATCAAATTCAGTTACAAGGTTGGAAATATTAAGCATTAAGCACCAAGTTTTGAATTCTCATCGGGATAATCTGTATGGCCCAAATACGCCTCAATGACTGCTGGATTTTTCTTAACTTCGTCATAACTTCCTGATGCAATTAACTTTCCAAAATTCAAGACATTTACTGAATCCGAAATTTCACGGACAAAGTCCACATGGTGCTCAACAATTAAAATTGAACAGCGGCGCTTCAATTGTTTAATTAACGATGCCAGCGCATCAATATCATCTTGTCCTAATCCGGCAGCCGGTTCATCTAACATTAACAAACTTGGATTTATTACCAAGGCACGGGCCAGGGCAACGCGTTTTGAATCTGGGTAGCTTAATTCTGAAGGCTTACTGTCTAATAATGAAATACCGCCGACCCAGGCAAGCGCTTCTTCTGCGCGCTCCTTTACGTTAGCTTCGACTTTTCCAGATAGTCCAAATAACTCTTTTATGAAATTTGATTTGTATTTCTTATCTGCCCCGACCATTACATTTTGCAGAACGGATAATTCATTAAACAGTCCGACTCCTTGCAAAGTCCGAGTAATTCCAAGATCAACTAATTCATGAGGTTTAGGAAATGCTCTTTCAACACCATCAAATTCAAATTTTCCAGAATCACTTTTCACGAGTCCGGAAATGCAATTAAAGACTGTGGTCTTGCCAGCACCATTTGGACCAATTAATCCAACAACACTATTTTTTGGAACCGTAAATGAAACGTCCGTTAACGCTTTGATGCCACCAAAAGAAACTGAGAGATTCTTTATGGATAATTGGGTTGGACTCACGCGTAGATTCTAGGCACGCGAGCGGCAATTCGCGTAACTATCTCGTAATTAATTGTTCCGGAAGCCCTCGCCCAATCATCAATTGAATATCCGAGCGCCCCGAAAACTTCAGCAATATCGCCCGTTACTGCATTGGAATCAGCCCCAAGATCAACAACAAATTGATCCATCGAGACCCGGCCGATAATTGCAGCTTTGCGCCCAGCGACGAAAACGCCTGCTGCGCTACTTGTGTTGCGTGGGATTCCATCGGAATAACCCATTGTAATAATTGCCAACTTAGTATCGCATGTAGTTATTTGGGTTCCCCCGTACCCTACTGGTGAACCCGCCGGAACGCGTTTGACTAAATGAATTTCAGCTTTCAATGTCATTGCTGGTTCAAGTTCTAATTCCAGAGATGTACCGAGTGTCTTTACATCTGGGCTTAAGCCATACATCGCGATTCCCAAACGAATAATATGTTTATGTGCGCCGGTGTTAGTTAGCGCAGCCGCTGAATTGGCAAGATGAACATATTTCGGAGTGATTCCAATATCTTGAAGCTCCGCCAATTTGCTTTCGAAGTCTGTCACTTGGTTCTGGTTCGCAATTTCATTTGGTTCATCTGCTCGTGCAAAGTGAGACCAAAACCCAATAACTTCAAGATCCGCGCCTTTTATAGCAATCAAAAATTCTGGCCATTCACCTAACAAGCCACCACGAGTCATTCCAGTATCGACTTCGATGTGAACGCGCGGTTTTTTACCAATCGCTTTACCTGCTGCTAGAACAAGTTCTAAATGCTTAAGTGATGGAATTGCTATATCAATATCTAATTCAATAGCCTTTTTGAAATCTGAACTTGGTGGCGTTAACCAAGAAATAATTGGAGCTTTTACTCCAGCTTCTCGCAGAGTTATTGCTTCTTCTAGTAACGCAACGCCTAGCCACGTTGCGCCAGCATCAATTGCACATTTGGCTACTGGAATCAGGCCATGTCCGTATGCATCGGCTTTGACCACTGCCAAAATTTGGGCAGAAGTTTTTGATTTAACTAAACTAATATTATTTGCTATAGCTTTCAGATTTACTTCAACAAATGCGCGCACTACTTTGCCTCGACAATCACCATTGCAGAAGCAATTCCAGCATCATGTGAGAGAGTTAAATGAACGTTGTAATTACTTAGACGATTGGCCATTTCACCAGTGAAAAGAAAGTTTGGTTTTCCGGAATCTTCATTTATTACTTCAGCCTCCTGCCAGTTAAATGCTGCTTTTGCATTGAGCGCCTTTGCTAGTGCTTCCTTTGCGGCAAATCTTGCAGCCAAACTAGATAAATTTAATTTTGCTTCATTCGGGGTGAACACTCTTGCAAGAAGTCCTGGGGTGCGCTCAAGTGATTCTTCAAACCGATCAATCGCCACAACATCAATCCCGATACCGAAAATAGCGCTCATCAGGAGGGCTGTTTCTTTGAGGGAATAAATCTGTCAAAGGCAATAATTGCTACTAAGAGCGCACCACCAATAAATACACCGCCTAGTAAATCAGAGAACCAGTGGGTGTTTCTAATCAACGAGACCATGACAACAAGGAAAGTTATCAAGCCAACAATTGGATATAAATTAATTCCAACGAATGGTGCCCGATTTGTATAACGGTAGATTAAATATGCAAGAAGTCCCCAACTTACTAATGCGTTTGATGCATGTCCACTTGGGTAAGACATGCCATTTGCATACAACACATCAATATAAAGTCTTGGTTTAGTTCTTCCAATCACAATCTTTGTGACCCCCACAACCAAGTTAAGTGATAGCAAGGCGAGAATTGAAAGATTTATTGGACGAAACGATTTGAATCTCCAACTGATAATGGCTGCGCAAATTAGAAGAATTGTGGCTGTCAGCCAACGTAGTCCGAGATCATCTATGGCAATCAAAACGTGACTTGCCAGCCCCTTAAATTCGGGATTAGGCAAATTCAAAATGTAATGATCTAGTCGATAGAGCCAGCCCCGGGTTAGAACTTGTTGAGTTATGAATAAGAACCCAAGTAATAAAAGACCAGATACTAGAAGGGCATGAAACATCTCAGCGCGCCTCTTAGCTAGTTGTTCAGTTGTCATTTCATTCAACAGTTACGGACTTAGCAAGATTGCGGGGCTGATCAACATCATTGCCACGAGCAATTGCCATTTCATATGCAATCACTTGAAGGGGCACTACTGATAACACTGGTTGCAAGAATTCGTGCGTTGTTGGAATTCGTACTAAATGATTTGCTGCAGCTATTGGAGAATCTGCAATCGCAATTATTACTGCGCCTCTTGCTTTCACCTCTTGAATATTTGATGCCATCTTATTGGCTAACAATGAACCAGCGGCAGGAATGATTGCAACAACTGGTGTTCCCGTCTCGATTAAAGCTATCGGACCATGTTTCAATTCGCCACCAGCAAAACCTTCGGCATGCATATATGCAAGCTCTTTCAATTTAAGGGCACCTTCAAGTGCTGTGGGAAATCCTACATGTCTGCCTAGGAATAGCATCGAGTTCGCATTGCTAAATTCTCTGGTTAGTTCACGGAGTGGTTCTACTGTTTCTAAAATTTGTTCTACCTTCGCCGGTAGCTCTGAAAGTTCGCTTTCAATTTCGCTTATCAACTCTGCAGATATCGTTCCTCGGATCCGTCCAAGATGTAGACCAATTAAGTACATCGCAATTAATTGCGTTTCAAATGCTTTTGTTGATGCGACTGCTATTTCAGGACCAGCGTGCGTATACAGGACAGCATCTGATTCACGAGGGATAGTTGAGCCATTCGTATTGCAAACTGCAAATACTTTTGCGCCCTTCTCCTTGGCATATCGCAGAGCCATCAAAGTATCCATAGTTTCACCTGATTGTGAAATTGGAATCAGTAAAGTTTTCTTGTTGACACTTGGTTCGCGATATCGGTATTCCGAAGCAAGTTCTACATCAACAGCAATATCAGCCCATTTTTCAATCGCATACTTTCCAACTAATCCTGCGTGATACGCAGTTCCGCAGGCAACAATTACCACCTTTTCAATATCTGTTAAATCTAACCCCTTAGTTACATCACTTTCTAAACCAGAAATCCTTCCAAGTAAGGTATCTGCAATCGCTTTAGGTTGTTCAAAAATTTCCTTGAGCATGAAATGTTCAAATCCACCACGCTCTGCGGCACTGGCATCCCAAGAGATCTCATATTCATTGTGTGGCAAAACCTTGCCAGAAAGATCTGTGATGACAATTGATTCTGCCGTTATATCTGCAACTTCATCTTGTCCTAATTCCAAGGCCCGCTTTGTGTATGAAATAAAAGCGGAAACATCTGAGGCCAGAAAATTCTCACCACTTCCAACACCAACTACCAGTGGAGAATTACGACGAGCACCAACGATTCGGCCAGGCTCATCACTATGAATAGCCAGTAACGTGAATGATCCACGCAATTTTTTGCAGACATCTCGCATTGCCGCCGCTAAATCGCCATCGTGCTTCTTTCGAGAATCACTTAAAAGGTGTGCCACTGATTCACTATCTGTTTCAGAACTAAAGACATGACCAGCTTTTTCTAATTGTTGTCGCAGTTCCAAATAGTTCTCAATAATTCCGTTATGAATTACTGCAAGTTTTCCTTCGTTATCTAAATGTGGATGTGCATTCTCATCTGTAGGTCCGCCATGAGTAGCCCATCTGGTGTGGCCGATTCCACTATGCGAATTTGGAACTTTATCGCCTAATATTTCTTCAAGATTTCCTAATTTTCCAGCACGTTTTTCAATCCAAAGTTTTTCACCAGCATTAGTAATTAATGCAATTCCAGCAGAGTCATATCCACGATATTCGAGTTTTCGTAAACCTTCTAAAACGGGAGTTAGTGCTAGTTCTTTGCCGGTGTAACCAACAATGCCGCACATTTTAAAAGCTCCTTCTTAAACTTAGGAGGGCCAGGAGAGTTAGGAGAGTTCTAATCTTACTAGCGCTGCTAGTTTCGAAGCGATTTCCTCCGCTATATCTACACTTTCGGCTTCAACCATAACTCTAACTAATGGCTCGGTTCCGGAAGCGCGAAGCAAGATACGACCAGTTGCGCCAAGTTTAGATTCGTTATCTCCGATTGCAGCAGCAATAGCTTTTGATGTCGTGAGATTGGCCTTGTTAACACCATCAACATTGATTAATACTTGTGGAAAGCGAACCATAATTTTTGCTAATTCACTTAAAGATTTCTTCGACTTTGCCATAACTGACATAAGTTGCAATGCGGTAAGCAAACCATCTCCAGTGTTTGCAAAATCTCGCATAATTATGTGGCCCGATTGTTCGCCGCCGAGTTTGTGTCCATTAGCCAACATATTCTCTAAAACATAGCGATCGCCAACAGGTGTCTTCTCGAATGCAATCCCGGTTTCGGTCATTGCCTTTATGAAACCAAGGTTGGTCATAACAGTGCCAACAACAGTTTGAACTTTCAACTCTTTGGCCAAAATAGCGAGAATGTAATCCCCATCTACCAAGTTCCCGGCTGCATCAATAGCTAAGCATCGATCGGCGTCACCATCATGTGCGATACCTAAATCAGCGCCCTGTTTTTTAACTTCAGCAATTAGATTCTCAAGATGGGTAGACCCGCAATTATCATTAATATTTAAGCCATTTGGGTGGTTAGAAATGGCAATTACTTCGGCTCCCGCTCTGGCGTAAACCTCTGGCGCCACTTCTGATGACGCGCCATTTGCACAATCGACTACAACTTTAATTCCGGATAGATTTACTGAAAGCGATGAGAGCAAGTGATAGATATATCTTTCGGCTGCTGATTCATCGACAATAACTCTGCCAACATCTCTGCCAACTGGCCGATCCCAGGGTTCATTTAACCGCGCCTCGATTGCGGCTTCGAGAGAATCGTCTAATTTTCCGCCGCCTTTAGCGAAGAATTTAATGCCGTTATCTGGCATCGGATTATGCGATGCACTAATCATTACGCCAAGATCTGCGCCGCTTGAAGCAACTAAATGTGCGATGGCTGGTGTCGGTAGAACTCCAACTTTATAAACATCTACTCCGGCGCTTGCTAAACCAGAGACAATTGCTGCTTCTAAAAATTCACCAGATGCACGTGAGTCTTGCCCGACGATTGCTTTCGGACGATTCTTTGAAATAGCACCAACTTCTGCCAACACATGCGCAGCAGCAACTGCTAAATCGAGAGCAAGTTCAGCGGTGAGATCGCGATTAGCGACACCTCTGACACCATCAGTGCCAAAGAGAGCCATGTTTGATTGAGTGAATTAACGCTTGCTGTATTGGGAACGCTTACGTGCCTTCTTTAGGCCGTACTTCTTACGTTCAATAACACGTGCATCACGTGCAAGGAATCCAGCCTTCTTCAAAGAAGGACGGTTTGCATCACGATCGATTTCATTTAGTGCACGAGCAACACCTAAACGAAGTGCTCCTGCTTGTCCTGAAGTTCCGCCACCATTGATACGAGCGACAACATCAAATTCATTTTCTGCGCCAACAGTGCGGAATGGTTCTGACACTAATTGTTGGTGAACTTTATTTGGGAAATAAACTGCTAATTCTTTACCATTAACGATCCACTTTCCTGAACCAGGAACTAAGCGAACACGTGCAACTGCTTCTTTACGACGACCAGTTCCGCCACCAGGTGCAAGAACACCTTTACGGCCGGGTGCAATACCAGGAGTTGATGATGAATATGATGTTGGTGCTTCTTCAACATCGGTATCGATTGCGGTATCAAAATCAGACATTTATATGGCTCCTGTTACTTACTTTGTCATTTGGGAAACTTGGGTGAAGACGAATGGTGTTGGGTTCTGTGCAGCATGTGGATGTGCTGGACCTGCGTAAACCTTTAGCTTTGAACCAACAGTGCGGCCCAACTTATTCTTTGGAATCATTCCTAGAATTGCTTTTTCAACGATACGTGTTGGATCTGAATTAATAAGATCTGAGTAAACAATTGAAGTCATACCGCCTGGGAAACCAGAGTGGTGGTGAGCAAACTTTTGTCCAGCTTTTTGTCCGGTAAGAACAACTTTCTCTGCGTTGATAACAACTACAAAGTCGCCCATATCAATGTGTGGTGCGAATGTTGTCTTATGCTTTCCGCGAAGTAGAACAGCTGCATGGCTTGCAAGACGACCAAGTACAACTCCTTCTGCATCGATGACATGCCATTTACGAGCAACGTCACCAGCTTTTGGTGTGAAAGTGCGCACGAGGTATCTCTCTTCCTAAATTGTTATTCGGTTTAGCTCTCGGGCCAAATAGCGCTTTGAGCAGAGGGCTAGATTACCCGCGAACGGGAAATGGGTCAAAATCAGTATTCCCACACGGGCTCTTTGGCCTCATAGACCCCACCAGTGGCAGGAAATACTAGGTATCGATCGAATCCTCGGGTGAACCAACGGTCGTGGGTCACTGCAAGGACTGTTCCGGAATATCCACCAAGTCCTTCTTCTAAGGCTTCAGCGGATGCCAAATCTAAGTTATCTGTTGGTTCATCTAGTAACAACATTGTTGAACCTTGAAGCTCCAATAACAAAATCTGGAAGCGTGCTTGCTGACCACCTGAAAGTGATTCGAATCGTTGATCAGATTGTTGGCTTAATTCATATCTGCTCAACACACTCTTCGCAGAACCAAGCTGCAGCGAAGCTTCTTCCCAGAGAATTTCTACTAATGATTTACCTATAAATTCTGGATGCGAATGTGTTTGCGCAAAAAATCCTGGCGTAACTCGTGCACCTAATTTAAAACTTCCAGAATATTTCACAGTTGAATCACCAGAAATAGCGCGTAAGAAATGTGATTTTCCAGTTCCGTTCTGGCCCAAGATTGCAACGCGATCACCGTAGAAAAGTTCTAAATCAAAAGGATCTGTAAGCCCGGTTAATTGCAATTTTTCACAGGTTAAAACTCGAAGTCCAGTTCGCGCACCGCGCAGAGTTATCTTTACATCTTGTTCTAGCGGTGGTGCTTCTGGTGCACCAACTTCTTCATACTTGCGAAGCCTGGTCTGCATCGCATGGTATTTCGAAGCCATTGCCGGGCTATTTGCTGCCTGCACTTGCAGAGTTTTAACAAGATTTATGAGTCGATCATGTTCTT
>Ga0209298_10002286_pt1 | contig 11984 bp, 8 predicted proteins | sample S_140806_EF_Meta_FD_187325 | JGI IMG/M metagenome (GOLD analysis project Ga0209298, IMG submission 187325) | Freshwater microbial communities from Lake Simoncouche, Canada to study carbon cycling - S_140806_EF_MetaG (SPAdes) (version 2) | ecosystem: Environmental > Aquatic > Freshwater > Lake ...
CTCAAATTCATGGGGGTTTCCCTATAAATTTATCTAGGCCATTAAAGTATGGAAGCTTAAAAAAGAATAGTTATTTTTGCCCTCTTCGGCTACTAGATGGCCGATGGTCCCGTAGTTCAATGGATAGAATAGGTGTTTCCTAAACACTAGATCCAAGTTCGATTCTTGGCGAGACCACAATTGATTTTATTTGCCGCCAAGTTGTGCCAATCTTGGCGAGACCACAAACCCTCAACACACAGTGTTGGGGGTTTTATTTTTGTGAAGACGCGAAACAAGCTTGCTTGATTGAGCGGATGAGCAGAAATAAAACCAGCAATGACCGAAGGTTGTTGCGGAGGGTTTGAGTAAGTTCAATACGGAAGAAGACAGTGCGAGCGAAGCGAGTACTGGCAGTCTTGGATTTAAAAAGACGGCAGTCTTGGAAGAGCCTTTAATCCTGCTCTCTAAACAAAAGAAGACTTGTAATCGCAAGTAGAGATAAAATTGCTCCAAGTAAAATACCCTCGTACCATTCTGTTTCGATGCGCTCAAGTGGGAAGCCTGTTTGATCTACAATTTGAACAGTTGGGGTTTCTTGTATTAATGCAGCTTTAGAGACTTCTAAGTTTTTCATCAACTCGGCATAAATCGTTGTTAAAACCATTTTATCGCGTTGTGAAATTTCAGAATATACAGGTGCGTTGATGTCGGCAGGATTAACATTTAATAAAAGTCTAGCATCTTCTGTTGCAGAATAAGTTCGTTGATTTAATAAGTTCGAAATACTATCCGTTCTTTTTTCAAGTCGGTTGATATTATTTTTTAATCTACCCACTTTCGCATCCACATAAAAATCGGTTGCAATTTTAATGATGCCTTTAATAATCATTAGGCTCATTAACTCATCCTTCGTATTGATAGCGATATTAAAGAAGCTTAATTTTTTATCCGGCTTAACCACAGATAATTCTTTTTCTTCGATGCGCTTAATAATTAATTTCAATAAGCTATCCTGCAAGCGAAGATTTTGATCGGGTTGTCCAAAATAAATGGCACGACCAATCTTTTTATTACCAGCCCATTTTTCTCTTAAGCCATATACATCAGCATAACGATCGGCTATTGTATAATTAGTAATAGTAGACTGCTTATTTGAATCTGCAGCTGCATTCGTATTCGTTGAACTTGTGTTATTACCAATTGGATAAGGCGACTTCAAACACTCGGCCATCATGGACTTGCTTTTTAATAATGAAAGTACATTGTCTCCAGACAATACCCCATTACCAGAACCTGCTAAACTTCCAATATCCATTCCAATTGAACCACCTAGTGATGACAATAATCCACCACCAATACTTTTGCTATCCTCTACAGAAAAAGTTATTTCTGCATTGTAACGAACAGGTTTAAAAATACTATACACTAATCCTAATGCAGCACCAATCAATACTACGATTACTACTAATTTAAAATTTGCACTAATGACTTTTTTAATTTTTACGACCCAGCCATTCAACCAACTTGCAAAAGAGAAAGGTTGTTCGTAAGGATAATTAGACATATCGTTCGGAGCATTCATCGGGTTATAATTTTAAAATGGCAGCCAAGCTCACCAATCCAGAAATGATTGAAGTAATTGCAGTGATTTCGGCAATCGATAATCCTTTTTGTTTTTCAGGCACATCTGGCACAATAATTTTGCTGCCCGATTTTACAGTAGGATAAAATTTAAAGAACAAGAACCTAGTTGGCTTGCGATTGATGCCATTGCTATATTGAATATAGGCTTTAGATAAAGAGCCTCTATTCTTTAAACCGCCTGCTGCAGAGATATAAGATTTAAAACTACTTGATTCAAAACGGATCAATTGAGGATTGTACACCGCGCCCATAATTTCAACATAAGGGTCGTTGCGTGACATAAATAAACTATCACCAGGTAACAATAGCAAGCCCATATCTTTTGCTGCATTTTGTTCTAGGTTCACCCCTATTCTTGTGCCATTGCGGAACACTTGCAAATCTTTCAATGCACCATATTGTGTTAATCCACCTGCACGTGTAATGATATCTTGAATGGTTTCATCACGACGCTCTAAAGCAAAATTTCCTGGGAACAATACTTCACCACGCACTTTTACGTCACCAATAAATTTATAGTTCAATAATCTTGGCACATAAATATAATCCTGTGGTTCTAAAGTTAAAGAAGCGTCTTTATTAGTGAGTGCTGCATCTAATTCTAATTTCATTAAGTCCACCATTTGATTGCTCAAGGCGTCAGTTCTGTTTTTCTCTAAACGAGAAAGCTCTACTCTATGGTAAGCTGCATCATTCATAAAACCACCAGCTAGTGCAATCAAATCTTGAATCTGCATGCCTTTTCTAAATAAGACTTTACCCGGATTGCGCACATTCCCATCAATGGTGACATATTGTTGTTCTATTAAATCATCTTTAGCAAATACATGAATTGAATCTTCTGAACTCAATGCAATGTCATTGGTGCTTAAAGTATTTAAGTCCACAGACACAATTGTTTTTTCTCTATTTGCTCCAACACGCTTGATGATGGCTCTTGTCAAAAATGCATCTGCTCTTAATCCATCTGCTTTTTTAAGTAAACTATTTAAAGAGAGTTGAGGTGTGAACCCGTATTCACCAGGACGGTACACAGCACCCGTAATGGTTACTTTATTTTCAAATAAAGGTTGTTTTTGTTCTGCAAAAATAGAATCGCTTTGCATTGGGATATAGTTCATAAAAGAACTTGTCTCCACATCTTTATATAATTTCTCACGACCATTCAGTTGAACAATCTTTAAACGATCTGTAAAAGCTGAATCGCTAAATCCACCTGCATAGGCTAAAGCTTGGGCTAAATTTTCTGTTGGCAACAATTCATAAATCATTGGACGCTTCACCATGCCACCAAACTCCACACGTTTTAATGTTGGCGTGAACACCAATACATCCTGGTCTTCTAAACGAATATCAGCAGGCAGTAAGCCTTTTTGTAAAAAAGGATATAAGTCAATCGTAGCAATCATTTTATTGTTACGTATCACTTGAATATTTCTTAAAGTACCATTCTCAGTTGGACCACCAGTAATATAGACTACATTAAATACAGTAGCCAATGCAGATACTTGATAAGAACCAGGACGCTCTACTTCACCAATCACTGTTACACGAACAGATCTTCCATTGGATAAACTTACATTCAATTTTGTTTTACCCATTGTTAAAGCAGGATAAGATTTAGCCATGCGTCCAAAAATGCGTTGCTTGGCTTGTTCTATTGTTAGGCCTGTTAATGAGATGAGTCCGACATATTCTACTTTGATGGATCCATCACGATTTAATTTAGCATCAATATCCGTTTCGTTCAAACCACTTAAAGTGATATTCAATTCATCCCCTGGACCCAAAATATAATTCGTAGGAGTGGCCAAGTTTAAATTAGGCTGGAATTCTGTATTGGGATTACTAAAAAAACTATAGCCATAATATTTATCATTGGTGCGTATAAATGGCACTTCATTGATCCAACTTGAATCCTGTAAAAACATCGATGTGTCTTTAATAAAGCCTTTATTGGAAGCACTTGTTCCAAATTTAGATTTTTGTGCAGCCTGAATACCTACCAATCTTTTTTTAAACATCCCCACTTCATTCGGACCCAATCCTTTTTGCACCATCATCTTCATGGCTTCGGATTCAGACATGCCTTTAGCAGAAAATTGCTGCCAAACCTGCATCATCTGTTGATCAGACAATTGATTGATCTTAAGGTTCTTTAAATCTTGAGCGGCTACGCTTCCAACGAACAAAATAGCAACCAAAACCAGGATGCTTTTTGTTTTTGTAAAAAATGATGTCATTATTATCTTCTTATATATGTAAAAGTACTAAAATTTATTCCAGCAAATACCTAAACTAGCATCTGTGAACCATTTGCCTTTGCCGATAGTCGGTTTTTGGAAGGTATTGGCATAACTAAAGTTTAAAATCAAATTATTCCAAAGTTCATATTGCGCATTGAGGCCGAACCTATTGCGTTTATATTGAGGATCAAATCCAAATTTAGGTTGAGGAATGGCAAAATATTGAGCCTCAATAGATCCTTGGCCATTTTTACGCATCATAAAGGCAAAAGCTTCGATACTCAAGTTGGCCTTGGGATGGTATTTGGCACTCAAATAGATCCTATCCGCATTGGCGCCCATCCAATCACCAAGTGAAAAATTCGCGTTTGAATAATTTTGAGCAGCAATAAAATTGCGGTACATGAAAGGATTCAAGCGCGTGTATTCTGCATTCAAACTAAGATAAGGCAAAAATAAATCGGTTACGGAAGCGCCCAATTGATAGCCCAACTGATTACGCGACTTTCCAGCATTAAATGCCGAACCCAATCTAATTTCATCAATCATCCACTGACCATACAAATGTGTATTGCGTAATTGATTACGACTACTAAATCCAAGAAAGAATTGACCATTGGATCCGCTCAAAATATTATCGGCATATTTTTGGTTGTCAAATGCTTTAAAAAAAGTAATAGGCAACATATATGCTAGTTGCAAGTTTTCGCTGTACATGATGGACTCCCCTAAATTTAATTTCAAACCTTTCATAGGTGCAATCTCTACAGAATGTGTTGCAAAAAATTTAGGAAGGTATTGTTGACGCACACCACCATAAACTTTATTGTTTAAATCATAAGTGGCACGTGTATCCAGCACGCCAGATTCTAACCAAGCATGCATATAATTAAATTTCAACCATTTACTAGGTTGGTAGTTGAGTGCATAAAAAGGATAAGCAGGTGCTTTGTCCGACAATACGATATTGCCATATTTACCATAACCCATCACATTTTGATCTTGACCCACAGTGATCATACCCTTATTTAAACGAAAGCTTAAAGTGGCGTTCATTTGCGAGTAGTTCAAAATTTTTGGATTGGTTGTTTCCTTACGAACAAGGCCAGGCAATTCATTGTCAACACGCAAAGAATCAAAGCCACCTTGCTCATTGATATCCATAAAACTTAATTGAAAACCAATACGTTTACCCGCATAACCAGCCAGCTGAAAGCCTTTCCCCTGAATGGTATTGAACTTCCCATTGCGTGATTGCATTGTAAAATTACCCACTGGATCAACGATGAAGCTAAAATAATTGTCCTTATATGCAATCAAGTGTTGCTGCGCAGATGGATTTGACTTTAATTTTTTGAAGGCAATAAACTGAGGGCCGCTATATAAATTTTTACCTACACCTGTATCAGCTAAACCAGCCCCAATAGTAACCAAATTTGGATTTTCTAAAACAAAACCTGCAATAAAAAACTGTACTTCTTTTTGCTCTATTGCAGACAAATCTTTTTGGGTTTGTAGTTCCTCTAATTTTTGAAAAATAATTTTACGATCAATAGGTTTAATAAAATCGTTGAATTCAATTTTTCCTTTCTGCGCCATACGACTTAAAAAATCAATCACAGTTATCTGATGTGATTGCACCTGCGCATGCACTGGAACAAATGAAAATGTCAAAGTAGATGACAGTAAAATACAAAATGCTATTTTGACTATTTTATTTGGATGCATTTTAAAAAATATTTTAATAAGCGCCTTGATCACGCAACATTTTAATGATAGTTTGCAAAATAATTTGCAGGTCTAAAGTGAAGGACCAACGATGAATATAATACAAGTCAAAATTCACACGTTGCTCCATTTCCTCATGGGTTCGAACTTCGCCACGACAACCATTGATCTGCGCCCAACCAGTGATCCCTGGGTTCACCATATGACGTTTTAAATAATTGTCTACACTTTTCATGGATTCTAAGTTCATGGGTGTTGGATGCGGTCTTGGACCCACCACAGACATCTCCCCTTTTAACACATTCCAAAACTGAGGCAATTCATCAATACTATATTTACGCAATACCTTACCTAGGCGTGTAACACGCGGGTCATTGCGCGAGGTTTGCTCAAAGTTTTCTTTACTGTGGCCATTGTATCCATTTTCGGTATGCATGGTTCTAAACTTATAACAAATGATGGGCTTGTTGTTGACACCCCAGCGTTCTTGTTGATAATAGACAGGCCCTTTGGAATCCAATTTCACTAAAATGGCCATGATTGGAAAAAGCCACCAGCCAATGATTGCAAAAAATAAGCCTGCAAATAATTTATCAAATAACATTTTAAAAAACTTATTCTCCCATTTATCAAGTGGTAGTTCATTTAAATTAATCACCGATAATAAACCAAGATTATCCATCTCTTCGGACTTAGTGGTTAAGTCTTGAAGCGCAGGCATCAAACGAACACGAATATTCAATTGATCACAAATTTCAGCACAGTAACGAATCTCCCTAGCTTTTTCACTAGGTAAAGCAATAATCACTTCGTCAATATGTTGTACTTTTAAAGCATTTTCTAAATCACGAATCTTACCTAAATAGTTTACTCCATCTGTGTTATCTTGGCTATGCGCCTCTTCGTCATGAATAAAGCCCACGCATTTATAACCATAATACACGTGCTCTTTAAGTGTTTTAAAAAACTCGATAGATGTTTTGTTGTAACCTACAATAATCACTGCATCGTTTAATGCACCACCTTCAAATGCAAGGTGTTGTTTTTTACGGATATAATATTTTGCAAGAATCGAAATAGAAAAATGCAAACTTACTAAAATACTAAAACGAAATAAGTTTGCATAATTGGATTTTGTTAAAAACAAAAACGCACTTAATAAAATAACAAATACGGCATTCGCATAAAAATTAAATAAAATTTCCTCAGTAAATTTTTTATAAATACGATTACGATACAAGCGACACTCATGGGCGGATAAAAACCAAATACCCATCAATAAGCCTAAAAATAAAAAATCAATAATGGAAGAAGGGAAGATAAAAGCTTGATGCTTAATATAGATGGCAGTAAAGAGCGATAAAATCAAACTCAAGGCGTCAATGCCAATTAAGTTCTTTTTATGATAACTCTGTTTCCAATGCATGCATCTCTATTTTTTACTCGCCAAAGATTTGAGATGGTAAAGGTATAATTCGGAGACCGTTTCCCAAGTATATTTTTTGGTTATTCCTTGGTGAATAGTAGCTCTTTTAGCCTCAATATCAATGCAATGCGACTCTGCCCAGTTAAACCAACGGACACAATCAGTTGAAGATTTAGAGAAATAGAACCCAAATTGCTCATTTTGGAGCACTTCGCGACTAAAAACTGTATCTAATGCAGCAATTGCACAGCCATTGGCCATGGCTTTAAGTAAAGTGGGGTTGGTGCCCCCAAATTCATGCCCATGCAGGTAGGCATAGCAATATTTATAGAGCGAAGCGAGTGTTTCAGGACTACGAACGTAACCTGTAAAGACCAAACGAGGGTCTTGATAGCTTCTAATTTTATCGGCAAAAGCGTCTTGATAAGGCACATCTCCCACAATCACTAGTTTTTTAGTGCTATTGGATTGGATAAAGCCCTCAATTAAGATATCGGCATTGTTATCGGGGATCATCCTACCTACAATTAAATAATAATCTCTTTCCGCCAAGTTCCAGTCCGATAAAAAAGATAAGTCAGCCCCAGGGCTTGTTTCAGCACCATAGGTGATGACTACGGATTTAGCACCAAATTCTTTTAGGTAGATGGCTTGCATGGCATCTGCATCTGTAATGAGCAAATCCATAAAACGAGTCGCCATTGTAGCAGCCCATTTAAAATAAAATCCACCAAAGCCTTTCCATTTAGGACGTAACCATTCAAGCCCATCCACATTCATCATAGTGGGTTTACCAAAAAGACGGGCAATGATACCAAAGGGCCCATTGCTCACATTCAATACCAAGGCCACATCTACTTTCGTGAACACCATATGCCAAAATGCAAAAAAGGAATGAATGGGTTGGGCCAAAGATTTAAATGGAATTGTTGGGATATAGACCAAGTGAATCCCATTAACTAGGACAGGTTTTTCAGGAAATAAATGTGCATGGCAATATACAGTGATCTCCACGCCTTTGGAAGGTAATCTTTCTACCAAGGCTTTCACTAATGTTTCGTAACCACTGTACACATAAGGATAACCTCGCGAGCCAATGATCGCAAGTTTTAATGTTGCATCATGATGCATTGGATCCTTGGAAATATTATTTGTATGGTTGGATGGTTGCTGCATAGTTAGTTTTCAAAAACGGTTAACATGTTCTTTTCAAAAGCTGCTTGACTAAAATGGGTTGCAACTCTTTGTTGACCCGCTGCACCCATTTGCTGGCGAATACTTGCAGGTAAGATTGCTTGTATTTTTTCGGCAGCCACTAAAGCATCGTCTAAAGGAATGAATATCCCAGTTGTATTGTTTTGCACCATTTCTAATGCGCCCCCTTGAGCGGTTGCCACAACAGGAATGCCGTATTGCATGGCTTCAAGAATAACTGTAGGTAAGGAATCTGGTTGAATAGAGGAAACGACTAACATATCAATATCAGCATAAAAATTTGACATTTGATCTACTTGTCCAAGATAATGCACTGATGCTTCTAATTGATTTTCACGTATTAAATCAAACATTTGATCTAATAAATATTCTTGACCTGGATATGGATCTCCGGCAATAAAGAAATGTAAGTTGGAAAAATTGTTTATTTTTTTAAGCGCCTTCGCGATCTCTAAAAAATAAGGCTGACCTTTAATTACATGAATTCTACCAGCTAAACCTAAAACTACGGCAACATCAGGTAAATTAAATTGTTTTCTATAGTTAACAGTAATAGGTTGATTAATTGGTTCAATTCCATTGTAAATTCGAATTAAATTAGTTTTTTCAGACAATGCAGTTTTCCAACATATCGCCACTGCATCTGAAACTACAATTAACTTGTCTGCTCCTTTACGCATTTGCCAACCTAAAAATTGATGTAATAATTTAGGCTGTTCAATGATTTCATGAATATGCCAAATATGTTTTAACTTATTTTTCCTAGCCACCCAGGCCCCAATTAAAACAGCAGCCGTATTGGAATAAACAAGTTCAATTTGATGCGTATGAATCAATGAATTTAAGAAAGTACTTGCACTGCGCCATTTTTGTAAGCGATTGAACAATCCAGAAATTGTAAAATACTTACGACGTATAATACCAAGATTAACAATATATACTTCTGCTCCAACTGATTCAAGCGCTTGTTCTAAACTTCCTTTATTCGATAAGACCACTAAACAGTGATGCCCATGCTTTCGCAATAAAGTCACAGTTTGTAAAAATATTCTACTTGCCCCATACAAATCTGATGAACTATGTAGTAGTAAAATACGCATTATGAGTGCACTGCTTGTTTAAAAATATCTAATAATTGATCGCAGGATTTTTTCCAATTAAAATCTTGTAAACGTTTATTGCCTTTTTGGATTAAATCACTTTTTAAGGTATCATCCTCTATTAAACGTTTTAATTGACAAACTAGGTCTTCCACATCATAGGGATTAAATCCAATAGCTGCATCACCAGCAACTTCAGGCATACAAGTATTGTTGGCAATTAATAAAGGGATTTCAAACTTAAACGCTTCTAAAATTGGTAATCCAAAGCCTTCGTTGATAGATGGGAAAACATAAATGAATGCATTTTTGTACATAGACAACAAATTACCTCTATCTAAATAACCAGTTAGAATAATTTTATCTTTTAATACTGGGTCATTTGCAAGTGCTTGGATTTCCAAAGTGGCATCAGAATTCATTTTTTTATTTGAACTACCTACTAATACCAATTTTAAATCTGAATGGCCTTGTTCTACTAATACTTTAAATGCCTTAATTAAAAATGGAATATTTTTTCTTTTATCAAATGTGCCTACATGTAAAATATATTTTCCTTCAACCTTTGGCAAGCTAGGATCTAGTTCATTTAATAAGGCTGTTTGATCTAAGGTAATTTTTGGGGCCTCATACACCACTTTAATTTTATCAGTTGGTAATTGATAGCAAGTAGCTACACGTTCAGCAGCATAATTGGTTGGTACCACAATTGCTTTAGCATTTTTTGCACCCCATAAACCAAAAATATTAAACAAGCCTAACCAAAGGCGGTTATAGTGTGCAGGATATTCTTTAAAGAAGGCATCATGAAAAACCGGTATGGTTACAAATTTAAATGTACAAATAGGTACAAAATAATCGGTACAAAAAACAATATCACATTGATGTTGATAGGCCTTCCAAGGCAAAGTGATTTGTTTCCAAATAAAAAAACAGATATGTTCTCTAATTTTCAACAATCGATTACTTCCTAAATAAGGGTCATGGTTGGTATCGAAAAAGAAGAACTCAAATCCAGGTCTGCCTTTTTTAAATTCATGTACAACAGCTTCTAAATAAGTTAGAGAGCCAGTTGTAGCTAATTTTAGATCCCGAATATCAATTGCTACACGAATCATACGATATCCTCCGTTTTAGATTGATAAAAATTGACCATTAAGCCCGACAAGAACCAAGTAAGAAAGCTTACATAAATATAAGCGTCAATATTGGCAGTAAACATAGGAATAAACAAGCCCACTTTCAATAAAACCGTAATCAATGCAAGGTTATAAAATTGTCCTTTTGCAAATTTGAGTTGCTTCACTGCCAACACTAACAAAGCAATATAAATCGTTAAATAAGTGAACATGGCAATCACGCCTGCTTGCACGCCAATAATAATCAATTGATTTTCGCCTCCTATATTGTCACCGGAAGCATTGGCCACCCTACCCGACTCTCCTAAGCCTAAGCCCAATGGTTTTTCAGCCATCGCTTCTAATCCATTTAACCATTCAATCACGTGGCCGATACTGGAGGTATTGGTAAAATTAATTGTATTAATTACATAATCATATAAGTCGCCTTCTGCAAAAGCAAAGAAAAGAATGATGATTGTGATTGAAATGGTATGAAAATAAAAAAGTGTTTTTTTCATCTTCGCAATCCACGCATATATATAAATGACTAAAAAATAACTTACAAAAGCGGCACGAGAGGCTGCAAATAGGATACAACAGAAGGTGGCAAACAAAGCAAGTACATGAAAGGAGTCCATATAGATGCCTAATTTTTCTTGCTTTCGAGTCATCACACCAAGTGCAATCGCTAGCGCTAAAATGATGGCTGCTGCAAACTCAAGTGGATTAGAAAAGATACTGCCAAAACGCTTTGATCCAGACTCGGTTTCGAAAGTCCAACCCAGTCCATACTTCCCAGTAGGTTCGGTATCAAAAAATTTAAGGTTATAATCTGCATAACCCGTAAAAGCATGGAGGTGCGTGTTGGTGAATTTCTCAATCAATGCCACTGCAAACGCCACAATGATTACAAATAAAATAAATGCATATATTTTATTCAAGTGCAATTGCTTAAAGTTGACAAATCGTCCAATAAAGTACAATAGGGGGAAGAAAGCGATATTTTTAAGCGCTAATAATTTAAAAAAGATACTATAACTACCAATGGGAAGGATAAAATAAGCAAGGGTATATAAAAAGAAAAATAGTACTAGCTTATCAATTAAATGTAATTTTATTTTTTTGTACTCATGTACGCTAAATGTAATAATTGCACAACTAATGATAACTATAAATTCTTTGAAAAATTGAAGAAAAGGAATTGCCTTAGCGAATCCAAAAGCAAAACTTACAGACATGGTATTGATGTAAATGGGCAAGCCAAAAATCAAGAATACCAATAAGCCCTGCATTTTAGACTTTGCTAAATGAAAGAGCCCATAGATAAAAGCTGTAATATAAATAAGTGGGAAGAGCAGCAACATCCTTTACATAGATTTAATGCCTAAGGTAAACAAAAAGCTATTTAAATCATTTGGGTTATTAAAACCCAACCCAGAGGCATTAGCAGGTTGCGACCACTGATAGTTAAAGGATTTTTTGTAGGCGATACTACTACTCAATACGAATTTTTTAAATGGAT
>Ga0209298_10002290_pt1 | contig 11972 bp, 12 predicted proteins | sample S_140806_EF_Meta_FD_187325 | JGI IMG/M metagenome (GOLD analysis project Ga0209298, IMG submission 187325) | Freshwater microbial communities from Lake Simoncouche, Canada to study carbon cycling - S_140806_EF_MetaG (SPAdes) (version 2) | ecosystem: Environmental > Aquatic > Freshwater > Lake ...
TTCTAGTTGTTCTTTTACTCAGACTGTGACTTCTAGTCGGTATCTGTGCTGGGTGGAATCTCAAGCTGCACCGATTCCGTCCCGCCAAGTTGGCGCATGAGTACGTCGTGCTGACGCTTCAAAGAATCAAAAATCTCCTGAAGTTTGTCTGGACTTGCCATGGACGAATGTGCGGTTTGTAGGTAGTCGATAACACAGGCGTCAAGAATAATAAGTCTCTGATCGCTCAACAGGTTTAGCTGCAGCAGCATTCGTGGCGGATACTCTGGCGCACTGCTGCTCAAGCCCATGGCAGATTTTACCCCCTCCGATGCCGCCCATATAAAAACAGATTGTTTATTTCATGATTACCAGCACAGGGTGCGAGGAATGAATAAAGATTACAGTCTTGTCAAGCATCATCTGCAGCTCCTCCTCCGTAAAATGTTCTGCCGCCACGTGCAACGCAACATGGCGGGTGTTGCCGCCCGACAAGCGCTCAAGTCGCGCAAACAGGTCGGGCTTGGACTCGCGCCGCGGTTTGTGTTTTTCCACCACCTGCACCCACTTGTCGACCACCGCAATATCAGTACGGCGCGCTAGCTGACGCGAGACACCAAATGTGATGTATTGTCCAATCGGTGCAACAGCGTTGTTGCAGTCGGCGTCACCTTGTCGCGCCCACCACGCTGGAGAGCCTGCGGCAACAAATGTTGCCGTTTCCAGCGGACGGCCCGGCTGCACACGACGTGCAATGGCTGCGAGACAGGCGTCACAGGCAAGAAAGTCAAACTCGCCTACAAAAAAAGTCGATAAGGTACAGCGGACAGAACAGAGAACGGCTTGCCTTCTTTGTGGCAAATCTGGCATCCGCGCACATTGAAGAGTGGTCGCGTCTGGCGAACAATCATGCATCGCGTGCACTGCGGCGGCATGCAGCCGAGGCAGAAGCGGTGCGGGCATTGTGGCACCGTCAAAATGTGCGATGTTTCAAGTACCTGTAATGCCGTGTATGGTCAGTGGCACTTGTTAAACAGCTCAAAACATACCGATAGCTTCAGCACGTGAACCAGCGAGCCGCATTCGTCGCAGACAGTATGCGACATTGGCTGCATTTCGGTATCGTGCTCTTTTATCTCGCGGTGCTTCTTTCCTACACCGGCGTGGCTCATGCTACAAACTACACGCACTACACTAGGTATGATGGGATGGTGGATTCTGCCTGTCAGTATCTGAAAAGTCTGCGTTGGTGGGCGATACAGGTCGATATGGTCTGGTTCATATGGACATGGTCGATATGGTCTGGTTCATATGGACATGGTCGATATGAACACGACAGTTTGATATCGTTCCGACTTTTTTTCAAGGGGGTGTTGGCCAAAAAAGTCAGTTTGATATCGAGTTGCCGTGTCGATATGGACTGACCCATATCGACATGGAAGTTCATATGGGGCTGACATTTTTTGAGGGGGGTCGGCCGGAAAAAAGTCAGAATGATATGAACTTCCATGTCGATATGGGTCAGTCCGTGTCGATATGCACTGACCCATATCGACATGGAAGTTCATATCATTCTGACTTTTTTTTGAGGGGGTCGGCCGGAAAAAAAAAGTCAGAATGATATGAGTTTCAAAATTGATATCGACCATCCCTGAACATTGATATCGTTTTGTCCATATCGATTTTCTCATATCACCTGTTTAGCTGGGGATTTACGCTGGCATGCATCTATGTGATCCTGGACCTGGTAGCTCCACCGTGGATCTTGGCAATCGCGGCCCCGCAAGCGTTTGCTTCATCGTGCGTGATTGCAATCATGACTGTCGGAATGTACGCGGCCGATTCCGGGCTTGTGAGCGAAGCATACGAAAAGTACAACGACGTCGCCGTGGACATTATGAACATTATTCTACACGGCGTACCTTTTCTCACGATCCTTGTGCTTATTGTTCGTCGACGACGCGTGATTGCAAAAGCCCTGCCAACCAGTGAGCTTTATTCCCTGGCTTGCGGTGTCACTGCGTACGCGTATGCGGCAAGCTACTTTATGACTTTTTCGCCGGTGGCGCAGTATGAGCTGCACGGAATCAGCAACACCCTTGTGCGCACGGTTGTTACATGCATGCAGTCTGTGTGGGCTGTTTTGGGTTGTTGGTATCTACAATGGTCGGTGTAATAGGTTAATTATAATACTATAAACGTAAGTTAAATCTCCGGCAGACAGATGCCCGAAAACACCGGTGTGCGTTGAATAACCTTTACCATGTTGGTAACCAGCGCATGATTATCGCGCCGCAGCGGCATCAGCATCTCGACATCCTTGGCATGCTTGACCGTGCCCGCTAGAGTGGCCTTTGCAATCTCCAGAATGGCCGGATTGATGTTGAGGCAGCAGCCAATCTCAATGTAGGAAAGAATAATCTCAAAGCTGGACGGGATCGGAAGCCAGACAATGATTTCTTCATCCCTGATGAAGTTTGTCATGCTGCCCGCAATCACTCTAAAATGTTCATCGCTTTTCACCACGCGAACAGTGCCGACAAACTCAACTTCCGGGTGAAAGTAATCTGGCGTAAAGCTCCATGGCGGCGGACAGAGTTGAAACGAGTTTGAGTCGCCCCTTCGCTTTAGGAGCTCGGTAATGTCGTTGGCCCACTTGCACAAGGCAACAACTCGGTCCGGGGGAAAATCAACGTCGATCGTTGGGGGTATGTCGCCAGGGTTGTTAAACACGCGATACTGCCGCAGTGCGTTGGTGTAACATGTGTCCCACACGCTCCCGTTCCTGACCCGCGTCACCTCAAAGCCAGCCATTCAAATGGAAAATGGACAAAAAATCTTCAGTTTATTTCTTGAATATACACAAACACCTCCGGGTAATTTATACCGTTCCACTCCAAACCCGACTCAGCTGTCGGCTATACAGCGGCTGGCGAAATAGTCGACTGCCCATGGTTTCAGGCGCGACTTTGAGTCTCGGCTGCTGGTTGTTACGGGCGGGGCTAGCCCGCGGAGACGGGGTCAAATCGCGCGGTGGGGTGCCATCATCTGAGTCCACCTGGGCAAAATGGTGTCGAATGGCGTCGTGTGCATTGCGCGGATCTAACCCCACATATTGTACGTTTATGGGTTCGTTTCGGGTTAAAACACTTTTAAAATACAAGAAGCGTGGTGCTTGGACATTCTCAACAAACGTTGTATAAGCATATGTTTCTAATTTATCTGCAACACGCATTCTGCAATGTAGAATCAGGATTGCCCTTGATGTGTTACGCACCCTGGCATACTGCACTTCAAGCCTTAGCCTTTTATCTTCTCCGATTGTAATTTCGTTTCTGACGGGATCGAATGCATTAACAATATTTTCAAGCTGTTGGTTGTGTGTGAGATGTTGGATAACTGCACCGGCTTTCAAGTGGATCATCTTTAAACTTGCTGTGTAATATCGGTTGCATAGTTCTTCAAGTATGCTTTTATCATCAGGCTTCTGAAGAATCTCTGCCAATGCAGGGATTTCGTCGAAGAATTGAATCCGGGCAGCTGGATATATATCAAAGAATGCATTGTCTTCTTCCACTGGTATTTTTTTCCTATTGTTTAAAACCTTGACTGTTTTCGTTTGAAGCTGTGCAATTTGGTCTGGCGAAACAGACGCCGCTGGCTTGAACAGTCTGGTCGTTATTTCAGCTGGTAAAGGAAATTTCTCATCACCTGGCGTGGATGTAAGATTCTGATCATCGCGACGCCAGTGTGGATACCCCTTGTTGTGGTTTGCGTTTGAGACCCAATGTTTATCTCGTGTTAAAATTTCATTTTCTCTCAGCAAACTGTTTCGTTCGTTTTTGAGCAGTTTTTCATAAAACTTGATGGTATCCTCTGGAAGATTAGGCAGAGCAACATTGAGAAAAAACCAGTTGTTTTCAACCTGTTCCTCAATGTTGGTTACCACAGCGGGTGGGATGGGTTGAATTGAAATGAAGAAATCAAGATCTGCTTTAGGGTCGCGGTAGAACTGGCTGACAAAGACTTTGTACGAAGTATTTGTAGGAGGAGGGTTCACATCCTGCACAATATAATCGTAGAAGAATGTTCTTCGCGATTGGCGAGCTGCGTTTGGGGGGTTGACAACCGGAGCCGCGATAATCGAAGCGACTTGATGCACGGCCGCGCCAGGTTCAAGATGTTGGTTTTCGATAGCTACTGTAATCTCGCTGATCGGTTCCTCTTCTTCTAGCCCCAACAAGGTGTCGTCTACATCGACAAAGTCGCTGGCAGCAAACCCGCTTGGTGCTGGATTGATTGGTGCTGGATTGATTGGTGGTGGGATAAACACAGTCGCCAGATTAAACATTGCTGTGGCATTCTGAATATTTTGCCGCATAATAGACACGCGATACGGCGTACAGTCTGTAACACATTTCTTAAAAGCGGCCGTAGATACTCGTTCGAAATAAAAGGTTGTCGGAGCGTTTTGTGGTGCAACCGTCAAGTTCTTATTTACGAGCGCCTTAAAATACTCTCCCAATGATTGTGTGGGATAGAGTGACTTTCTAAGTCTTAGATCGAGTAGCATATCGCTTGCTACAAAATATGTTCGAGGCTCGCATGCGCAATCTTGTGCTCTTGTCGGATGTATGACTGTTTCGGATACTATCATGCTGTAGTATACTGCCACAGGAACGCGGTGTGTGCACTTATCGCACTTTGGTTCGTTTTCCGGCACAAACTTAGCCATAATTTCTAACCATCGCATTTTCTCTGAATCATCTGCAGATTGGACGCGCGCAAAGAGCGAGTGAGAGCTAGTCAGAAGCATCCTTGCGGCTGTTGTAGTTTGGTCCGTAAAATGCCATATACAATATTACAGCGTAAGAGGTCTCATTTTCAGTGCAAGGTCTGCGGCTAATGGCCGGCTCGCCGCCGCCCAAACGCGCGTGCGTTGAGCCAGAAGCCGACCTTGTCGTGCGGGGCACCGGGCCTCTGGCCGGCCTGTCGTCATTAACACCAGGACACGCGTTTCGATACGTGTGGAGCGGCGTGGTTTCGTGCGTCGGAATCCTTTTTGTGCACGCCGCAAACGCAACACTGGCACATGCAAACCGGTGGCTACTCGACGGCTGGGTGTCGACCGAGATCAGCATTGTAGTGCTCATCCGGGCTGGCAACAGCTTTTTCGTTGGACGGATTGGAAGTCGGGAGCTTCCGATTGCTCCGCCTCCGCCTGACCGGTACGAGATGCTGCCTGGTGGCGGTCGCAGACTGGTGCGGCAGAACACGCGTGTTATTTGCGGCGTTACGTTCCGAAAGACACTGACCGGGTTTATGCTCTCCTCGCTGCAAAAAGTGTCGCTCGAAGACATCCGGATGCGGCTGGGCGATCTCGACATGGTTGAGCAGGTGCCGTCGCCACTTGCCTGCGTGTTGCAGCCTGGCTTTAGCATGCTGTGGAGCGACAATGCGTTCCAGCGGTCCTATCCACACTTGTTTAGCACACACGCAATGTGCCAGATGCGCAAGCACCGCAATCAGCAGCCTCGCGCAATGTGGCCCTCGCTTGTGGGCGACTGCTTGGCGATGGACAGTCTGCTTGACTCGTATCGGGCAGACTCGGTTTTCCGAACCCGCGGCGAAGAGCTGACGGCTGTGCTCGACATGATTTTTGCGCGAAACGCTGCGGTGCGCAGCCGCCTTTCGCGCGAAATGATGGCCGGGCTGTTTGCGTCGCTCACGGTCCATCTTATGCGCTATTCAAACGGCGCTGACAATGTGCGGCGGATGATCGACTCGCTACTTGCAGTCTTGCGAGTGCCTGAGCGACGGCTGCAGCAGCACTGTAACGAATCGCAGTTTCCGCGCCCAGCTACGGCTTTCCGCGATCTGCGCGAGGCCATAGCGTTACGGAGCCGGCATGAAGCGGCGCGTGACCAGTGGCCTTTTGCGCCTGGCAGCATGGTTGCGGGAGCAGTGCCGTTTGAGGAGATGCGAGAGTTGAACTTGCCCGGGTCTTTTTTTGTCAAAGGCACAGTTTATTTGAGCCCCGACGCCGTGCGAGAGTGCCGGCTCTCGGCACACAATCTGGTGGAGACTCTTTTGCGCGAGCTCCGGGCGTTTGCCGAGCGCTGCAGCGACGACGAGGGGGATCGCGAGAATCTTGAGAATCTGGCTGTGCCGCTCGACGTTGCACCGCGCGTAAAGCTTGACCAGGCAAAGATTGAAGCAATCTTTGACTCGCTTACGGCCGAGAGTCTGCGGCACGACACGCGACGCGAGTTGGGTAAGATAATGGCGCGCGGGCTGCCGCTGGAAGCAAGAGCAATCTACCACGAAAAAATCAGAGAGTTGCTGGCCGGAAGTGAAAAGTGCGAGTCAAGGATGCGGGAGCTGGAAGGATGGATCAAGTGGTTTTCAAAATAGACACTGTAATTGCGTAAATGGACTATTATAAACTCGGGTATTATTTGCAGCAGCAGCGTGTAGCAGTGTACATATATGATAATATACTGTGATATTAGCAGAACAACACGCTGTCTGCAGGATGGAGACGACTGCTCCCCTGTACGCGGTTGTGCCGAAGATTGAAGGCGAGATTCTCCCTGTTGAAGGCAAGGGAACCAAGTCATCTTTCAACGATACCGAGTTTCTGACCGTCTCGCACTCGGCATGCGTTGCTTCGCCGCCGGGGGTGCCGCCCCACATTGAGGCGGCCGCCAGGCACGCGCTGTATCCGTACATGATGGAGGGCACTGTGACGACGCGCGAGCCGCACGAGCCGGTGGCCGTGGCGTCGTTTACGGGCAATGACCTTGTCGGGGTCAAGGCCGTTGACAGCACCTTTTCGGACACTCACATGACGGTGGCGCACGAGGGCATCCCGCACGACGCAACGGTCATGTACTCGGACGAGAAGGGCCATTTGAACTTCAAGTTTGCGATTCCCCAGACCCAGTTTGACAAGTCTCTTGTATCGCACGCGGTGGCGGCAGCAGACGAGCTGCACGAGCTGCCGACAACGGGCTCGCTCTACGTCAAGGAGAACGGAGCCGCCCACACGTTTATCAAGGCACAACAGGGGAAGTTTGACCAGAAGGTTACCGTCAAGCCCCCCAAGGACGGCAAGGACACTGTCAAGGTGACTGGCATTTCGCGCGACGAGCTGCTGGAGCACGCTACCAACGTGATCACCAGCACTCCCTCGAGCAACATTGTGCTGGTGGGCGCCGAGAGCGGCCGCTGGAAGACCCACTTGGCGCCGCACGAGGCAATTGACGGCAGCACCCCGGTGCCCGTGCAGATTGTGCAGACGCACGCACGTCTGCACCGAACAACCGGTGCAATCGTGAGCCAGTCGCACACCCGCATGGACAAGCACAAGAAGACAACAGGCGCGACTTCTGATGATGACAGCAGCAGCGATGATGACAACGATGACGACAAGAGCAGCAGCGAGAGTGAGAACGATGAGAAGTGGTGTGAGAAGTGTGACATGTGCCCTTGCGGCTGCAACAAGTCAAGCACCAGCGGCACTGGGCGTAGCAAAAAGTCAAAGCACCGAAAGCACAAGTAAAGCGTAGTTAGGCGGAGTGTGTATTTTTTCGAGACAAATTACATCAGGTTTCTTCCTCATCGTCAGAAAGTACCTCGTTACAGTACAACTTATCTGCAACCCGGTCGTCGACAATGAAGAAAAAGTCGGTGTCGATCACCGGGTCAGGCAAGGTAAAGTCCATAAAGGCCGTAACTTGTTCTTGGTCGAAAAAGTTAAAATCCGCAGCGCTGTCGTGCGATGATTCCTGCGACACGAGATAGTCGTCGGGCTCTGGCGCCAACAGCAGGTTGACAAGGCGGCGTCGGCTGTTTGGATCCAGCTGGTCAACGGCATGCAGGATACCGTCGGGCGTCTGCATACGGGCAAGGGCAAGCTGGACCAGCTTGGACGGCCGACTGTTTGTCGCCAGCTGCAAAGCTTTTGCAGCCTGGCCGGCCGTTTGACATTTGCGACTGTAGGTTGTCTCGACCCAACGTAGAAACTTGTCGTAGTCAAAGAGGACCGACCGGCATAGCGGGTGTTCCGCTGCAAAGGCATCCAGCAATGTCTGGTGTCTGACGGTATCTCCGATAACACGGCGAGTGGCATAGCGATGTGCCATTTCAACTCTGCGCGTGACGGGGTCGGCGTGAAAAGTGGGACAGGCGGCGGGCGGGTGGCATTCTTGACGGCTGGTCCGGGAAAGAAGCCTTTTCTCGTTGCCATGGATACAACCTCGACGGTCGCGGAGATACGACGTCATCAGGCCACGCGGATTGCTCGAATGCTTGCGGAGCATCATGGATACACGGCCATGGCCGAGGGCACACGCGTGCTTATTTGCTTTTCGACGCTGGAGTTTGACGCGCCAATCGTACGCCCTAATCCATACATTTTAATTGACATGTCGGATCCTCGGATGCATGATGAGCTAGATAATAAATAGGATGTAATTACATTTATTTCAATGATCTTGGAGGCTTGATATATGCACCACTGATATGGAGCAGCAGATACGTGTTTGCCTTTGATGCTCGCTGCGCGTTGAGAATCGCCAAGGAGAGCTGCGCCACCGTGTGTTCCAATCGCTGAAAGCCTGCCAATGGCGGAAAGGCGTTTGCCGCATGCTGCTCATCGCACAGAGACGCAATCCACGCCGCGTCGGTTTCTGAATATTGTTGCATACGATGACGACAAGTCGATGGACGATGCACACCGTCGGTATCTGTCGAAAATAATGCTGTCATGCACCGTCTAACGCGTGCATCTTGTTTTTCTGACAGACAGCTCACATGGCCCTATGTTGACCGCATGGTCGGATCTCCTTTTGTGTGGAACCATCTTGACGGCCGCATAAAGGACTTTTTGCCAAAAAGCAGGACGCCGCAAGACCTGCGCGACCACATCCACAAGACTAAAGAGGCAATGGGCACGGTGGTGGACTCGTTCACAGACGGCAAGCGGATTTATGCTACCGTGGAGCTTAATCCCGGCACGCGGATCCCAAAAGCCATCTCCAATTGGATGGAGTCATCTATCTCTGATATATGCATACCCTCCTCGGACGGTAAGACAAAGACGGATCCGGTGCCCGTTGAACTCAGCGGGACCAACAAAGGCGCACGCGAAGGCTGTCGGATTGTCGATCAGCTTGAACCCCGTGCTTTCCGTCAAAAGATTGGAATGGACCCGCTTGCATCATTTACTCCGGCCCAGCAGGAGGCCTGGAAAAAGGCCACCGCCGACATCCGCGCCGGCCCAGCCATGAAGTCGCTGCTCGACTCGTTCCAGGGCACCGCAGAAATGGAAAAGCTATTCAAGGCCACCCAGGGGCTTGACGAGCACATTGCGGCCGCCATCCTTGCCGCGATCAAGCTGGAAGAGACAGCTGCTGCTGCTGCCGCCGCGACGACGCCTGCAGCGCCTGCAGCGCCTGCCGCCGCGCCCGCGGCGCCAACAACGGGCGGGGTTCCCGAGATCAAGGGTGAGCAGTACTACAAGAAGATGGCAGAGGAATTTGCAGCGCGCGAGATTGCGTCAAAGTATGGCGTTTCGCAAAAAGTCATTCAGGACTACATCAACGACGTTGGTGTCAACAGTGTGCCCCAAATGCATGCTGTGCTGACAGAGTGCAGCGCTCGCGCTGTGGAGATGGCCAAGAAGCGCTCATCGTCTTCGCCGACGCCTGATGAGCCTGAGCGTCAGCGCCGGCGTGTTGATCCGCCCGCGTCAGAGGAGGAGTCCAATCTGGCCCGGCTGCAGCGCAACACACAGATGATCAGGACATACGTTGGATACTGAATCTATAAAAATACAGCTTGTTGTAATCGGGTCTAGTTAACATATGTGTTGGGTCTTGTGTCAAAACAAAAAAAACAAGATGAATTCGCTCGGAGATTTTTTTCTGCAGCTGGGGGATCTGATTGAAGAAAATCCTCTACTTCACATGTGCTTTGCCCCGTACTACTACCGAGAAAGCCTGATTACAACGGGGTTCTGCATGACTATGGGCGCGCTCGTTGCCTTTTCCTCCTCGCTGATCTTGTCAGGACGCGACGAAATTGTGTCGGCTGGCCTGACCATATTTTTGACGCTGGCGCTCAACTTTGTCAACTTTGCCGGCGTGCAGGAAGGCTACACTGCACGCGCCGCCTACACACAGGTAGATTTTTTTTGTTTACTATAACAATTATCGTAAACATTTATTTATTTATTTTACAGGCAGTGTCTTTTTTGCGTCAAGCGGCCATCTCTGCCTGGATCGGGGGGTGCCCCGTTGAGATGAAGGCAGCAATCCAGGCACGCATCGATGTCGCGGTTGCAAAAATGGAGCCGCAGTTTGATATTCGAACGGGTGCCCTTATTCGGATGAAGCAGTACGAGTACCACGGCGAGTTTGACCGCGACATGCTGGAAAAGGCTCGGTCCAACGCCAATGTGGCCACGGCCATGCAGATGCTGACGCAGTTTGACGCGCTGTGCCAAACTGCGGCTCCTCGGATCCTGATGGTGCCGATCCGCGATATGTATGTGATGCTTTTTGGCGTCTTGATGCCGTTTTCGGTTTTTCCGCTGCTTGGCTGGTGGTATATTCTATTTTCCTTTTACCCCACGCTCATCTGCTTCGGCGGGTACAAGGCCATGTGCGATGCCAACAATTACTTTGCCGACAACAATCCCGAGTTTAAGAAAACACAGGAGAGCATTATGAAGATTTTGGACGATGCAATTTCGGCCAAGCGTCTTTGATTTTATTGCTAACATAATGCACATGGTTGTTGATCGAAATCCATACACAAGTATCGAATGTTACCCCGTGCAATCTCAGCCGCCTTGTAGCGCGTGCTGCCGTCCAAAATAACTATGCGGCCTCCAAACCGCCCGATAACAACGGGCTGCAGCGGGTTTGTCGATTGGGCCAGTTCGGCTGCCTTGGCCTCGTCTACCGGGTCAAGCGCGCAGTAATTTTCAATTGTCATCTTGTCAAACACGTCCATCGGCACGGTCTCGGGACACGATGCCGCAAAGACATATTCAAACTGCGCGTACTCAACCCCGCCAAAAGTGCCGTTGAATGTCTTCCATGCAGCAGTGACAGTCTCGAGACTGCACTCGCTGTCCCATGTAAGACTCATGGTGTGCTCGATACCCGCCAGGCCATCATATATCTGAAAAATCGGCTGCCTCGTGTCACACGTGTTTTATATATGCATGCCGTATTTTAAGAATGTGTATTGAGCTCAGTCTCGCAGCATGGCGCGCACCACCGCCGGCACGGGCGTCCTGGGCATGCCAGGCGTTTCCGGTGGCACTGCCTCGGGCCTTCGGTCCGTCGCGCAGCCCACCCCGAGCGTAAGCTCCACCGACGTTCGCAACCGCGGTCTCTTGCCAGGCGGCCGGCGGATTGATGGCCCCGACTTTGGCTACACGCTTTCGATCCCCAACACGTCCAACTTGTCGCGCAGCGACCTGGACAAGACCGACTTGGTGATCAAGGAGGTGTTTTGGCCATCCGAGTATGTCACGGCCGCGCTACCGTTTATGGTGCAGGTGCTGCGCACGGACGACACTGGCGACACTGTCTCTGTCGTGGTGACTGAGCGGCTGCAGGGTCTGACCCACATGAACACGGCAACCAACCAAAAGCTGACGCGCGGTACAATCAAACAGTACCGCCGGCTGGTGCACTTTGAGGGGTTTGCCACCGAAGTCCAGGAGATGGAGACGCCCGCGCTCTACCGGACGTTCACCGACATGTCTCGCCCCGAGTTTGTGGACGAGATGAACCGCATCTGGGGCCAGGCGCACAGCCGCATCCTGCAGGTGCTTGAGCTGTTTACGCGCCGCGCAATGTGGTCCGAGCTGCCGACTATCTGGAACCTGTCCACACAGCCGAATGTGTGCGCGCGCCTGATGCGCGACACTTTTATGGTGTGCAACCGACTGCCGCAAGACTACCTGCCTGCCA
>Ga0209298_10002309_pt1 | contig 11910 bp, 11 predicted proteins | sample S_140806_EF_Meta_FD_187325 | JGI IMG/M metagenome (GOLD analysis project Ga0209298, IMG submission 187325) | Freshwater microbial communities from Lake Simoncouche, Canada to study carbon cycling - S_140806_EF_MetaG (SPAdes) (version 2) | ecosystem: Environmental > Aquatic > Freshwater > Lake ...
GTGTACAAACAGCAACGGTGGTGGTGGTGGTGGTGGTGGTGGTGGTGGTGGTGGTGGTGGTGGTAGTGGCGGCACGTGCCCGGCGCCCAGCACAACCACCGGCGTGGCGTGCACCGCGAATGCAGACGGCACGTACAGCTGTGTGGAAGACTGCACAGCACTGACATTCCCGTCTGGCTCTGGCTGCACGGCTAAACAAAATGCAACTACCAAGTTGTGCGACATTACATGTGCTGCGCAGAGCAGCTGCGCAAGTGACGAGTTCGATGCGAGCAACTCCAAGACGTGGGTTGCGAACCAAGACGGCAAGTGTGTTGGCACAGTGTTTGGCGGTGGCGATTCGTACTGCCAAGTTGTGCCTCCACTGAGCAACAACCAGTACCGGTACTGGGACAAGGTTCCAGGCATGTACCAGCCAAGCCATCTGATTGACGGCTTGAAGTCCCTTGCTGGTACACCGTCAAAATCTGGTGATTGGCAAAACGTGGCCGATTGGTGCGGCGATCCAAAACGCGTTCCTAACTATCCATGCACTGGTCTTGACATATTCTATGACAAAGTCAACAACAACACGTACTACGTGCCGTGCATGATGCATCCCGATACATTCGTTACGGCAACTACCCCCAACCCAGTAGCAACCAATACTTTTCCGTTCGACGCCAACGTCACGGTGGAACACCTGGGTCCATTCATAACACAAATGTTCAACAGTAAGACCCCACAGACACAACAAACACAACAAACAACACAAACAACACAAACAACACAAACAACACAAACAACAAAACACAAAAAGCTACCTGGCTGGTAAGCCTGTTTTTGGGTAACTCAACATATGTTGCAGTTGGTTTTGTTTGGTTTGAATTGGTTTAAATTGGTTTAAATTGGTTTGAATTGGTTTGGTTTGGTTTGAATTGGTTTGGTTCGTTCAAAACTTACAAATCAAATGAACTACCACTGGCTGGTGTTTCTGGCTGGCGTGCTGGGTTTGGTGCCGAGCCAGATGTCGGACCAGCCGAACCACCAAAACCAAATGTGTGCTGCCAAGTTCAGCGTCATCGGCGCAGGTCTCAGCAAGACTGGCACCCAGTCCATCAAGCGCGCCTTGGAATCGACGCACCACCAGGTGTACAACGTCGAGTCCATGATGGCCCGGCACGAACTTGACCAGGTGGTGGCGATCCATGCTGCCGAGCCCGAGCAGCGCGCCCAGCTGGTCAGCCAGTTTGTGCACCAGCTGCTGGACGACGGCTACGACGCCACGATGGACATTCCGTTCAGCTTTCTGGTGGACGACTGTTTGAAGCTGGACAACACCAGCACTGTGCTGCTGTCTGTGCGCGACTCGGCCGAAACGTGGTTTGCCTCGGTCGAGCAGACATTCGACGCGTTCGCAGGCCTGGCTGGCTGGCCGTTCGTGTGGTGGTTCGACTTGCCGAGCTATGCCAGCTACGTGTGGAAGTGCCAGCACAGCGTCGAGACGTTCCAGCCGTGGTACCTCCCGTGGGTCAAGCTGACCCACCGGTACGTGCTGGACGAGTCGTGCGTCGACTTCTACAATGCGCACAACCAGCAGGTGCGGCAGCTGGCAGAGCAATACCAGGCCAAGCTGGTCGAGTTCAACGTCAAGCAGGGCTGGCAAGGCCTGGTGGTGATGAACCTGGCAGACAGCCTGGACATCTTCCCGCACGTCAACACCCAGTCGGACCTGACCAACGTCAAGCACGTGCTGTGGCTGATCAGCCTGGCCTGGCCGCTGGGTGCTTGGCTTGCCTGCTGGGCCTGCGCCTGGTGGCTGAGACTGTCCCACAAGTGCTCGAATCGTCACAGCTGGTTCTGCAAAGTCGTGTCGTGCCTGATGGACATACTGAATGCAAGCTTGCTCTTTGATGCAGCACAGTACTGCTTTCCAACCAACTACGCGGTGATGCTGTGCCTGCTGGTGTTTTGGGTCGACAACCACCGCTGCGTGCGGTTCGTGTGGTTCATGGCGGTTGCTGATGTATGCCAAGCGTGCCAAGGACTGGCTGCCAAGCTGGCTTGGCTCGGCGTAGCTGCCTGGTGGTTCTCCCAGAACTGGACGCCCAGACCGACTGGCCGACAACGCTACTGACCCAACTGCCCAAACTACCCAACTGACAAACTACCAATCTACCAGTTTGGACAAAACCGAATCCTGGGTTGTATCAACTGTTTGCTAAACTGCTAAACTGCTATTAGGTATATTCCTATACTTGACATTTTTTGATGGTTACAAAAAATTTGAAATGGTCAACACCGGGCTCCAAACCGCCAAGCAAACACCGCCTGGGTTCGTTGCATGTCGGTCGGGACAAGCGCATCTACCGCGTCAGCTGGGCCAATGCTGCCAAAAAAACCAACGTGTGGCGTATTTACAGAAAGCCTTTGAAACCAGCCAGAAGACAAGTTGGAAAATCAAAGCTGCGAGGTGGAACGGTTCGACCCAAAATACCTATTCGGGCACAAGTCCATTGGTGCATGCTGTACAAATACTATACATTTCCAACAGAGGTAACTGATTACTTTGTAATCATGCAAAATTTTTGCGGTACATACTGCACAACCAACTGCATATTAATCCAATTTCTTGGTGTTGAACATGCATTCTTGCCAGGTGACGTTATTGACCATTTCGACAAACGCGTTCACATTGTCGTCCAAGATCTGGTTTGCTGGCAAGCAAGTTGTTCTTGCACGAAACGACTGCCGAGGTAAATGCATCACATTCTTGCCAACAGTTTTGGCGTTCATGTCCAGCTGGTCTGCACGAAACTCATTGTCCAGATGTTCAAACATGCTCGCCACATGTAGGTTTGGCCAGTTGGTTGCTTGGCGCGCTGCGTGCAGGCAGTCTGCCAAACGGTTCAACTTGGTATGGTTGGTTCGAGCTTGCCAGTCGCCAAAGTCGCAGTGCGAGGTTGGCACCGCGTGTGTCTCGGCCATCATTGTAAAGATTTGCTGAACACGACCCAACAGCCTTTGCTGCATTTGACGCACTTGCTGGTCTGCACTGACTGGGCTGGTTGGTGTGCATGTCTGCAAAATGGTGCAACTGGACGTTGCGGCTAAGCTGGAAAAGTTGGCCGAATCAGCCGAATCAGCCGAATCAGCCGAATCAGCCGAATCAGCCGAATCAGCCGAATCAGCCGAGTAAGCCGAGTCAGCCGAATCAGCCGAGTCAGCCGAATCAGCCGAATCGGGCGAGTCAGCCAACATAGAAAGTGGTGTGGTTGTGTTTGTGTTTGTTGTGTTTGTTGTGTTTGTGTTGGCCGGGTTGGCCGGGTTGGCCGGGTTGGCCGGGTCGGTCGAGCTGGATGTGTGGCGTGTACCCAGCAAGTCGGAGCTGGCTGTGCAACCTGTCCCGACAAGATCGGCAAGGCTGATAGACGCTTGGTCGTTGCATTTAGCAGGTCTAGTTGGTTTAGTTGGCATCACAAATGCACCACACAAGCCAACTGCAGCCATGATGACTAGCCACGACGCGAAATCGTCAGTCATGTTTGGCTGGTTGGCTGGTTGGCTGGCTGGCTGGTTGGCTGGTTGGTTGGCTGGCTGGTTGGCTGGTTGGCTGGTTTGAACAGATGTTTGTGGTTAACTTAGTTGCTGTTACCTTTACGTTCATTACTGTGTCAACATATCATGATTGGTTGATTGGTTGCGCAGTTGATTGGTTGCGCAGTTGGTTTTTCAACCCGATATTCTAGCCAGCACTTTCTTACACTTGGTGCACTGTGCCAGCACCGTCATGGCTTCGTCGCCTGAACGCAGCTGCCGCGCAGTGTGCACCACAAACTTTTCGGTTTGGCATGTTGGGCAAACTGGCATGTCTGACTTGCCCGACATCAGGGCCGCCAAACCGGGCACTATGTGTGTCTGGTAGACGTTGCTTTCTGGTTGGTTGGCCGGCTCAGCCTGCTCAAAGTCTGGTTCCAGCACGTCGGGCTGAAAGCACGTCATTCGTGCCAGCTTTGCTCGGCTGGCAGCTGGTGCATCCAACACTTCGCAAATAGTTTCACGGTAGTATTGCAGGCACAGCAGGCTTGGTGTATGGTCCAACTTGTCCAACTGGTCCAACTGGTTCGCACAGTCTGGTTGGCAGGCATACCGCCACACCAAGTCTTCAAGGTGGTTTGCAGTGTCGGCGTCGCACCAGTTGGCCAGTGCTGCGCGGCTGATTTGGCGAATGCTAGTCCAGTCCACATGACTGGCTGTGGTTGCTTTTGTCGATTTGGCAGATTTAGCTAGGTTGGCTGTTTTGGCCGGTTTGGCTGGTTTGGCTGGTTTGGCTGGTTTGGCTGGTTTGGCTGGTTTGACAGTTTTGTCAGCTTGTTTGGCGCGCTTGGCTTGCCCAACCAGCTCAACCCCAACACTCCCAACCTTGTTTATTTGGACGGATTTGGTCGATTTGGCTGGTGTGGTTGGTTTGGTTTTGACTGGTTTGGCTGTTTTGGCTGTTTTGGCTGGTTTGGCTGGTTTGGCTGGTTTGGCTGGTTTGGCTGGTTTGGCTGGTTTGACTGGTTTGGTTGTTTTGTCCGTGTTGGTTTCAGACATGGTTGGGTGCTAGGCCAGTTGGTTGCCACGGTTATGCTGCCACGTGGTTTGGCTGCCACGTGATTTGGTTGCCAAGCCAGTTTGGCTGGTTGTTGGACGCACAACATATGTGTGTTGTCAAGCCACTCAAACCATTCAAGCCATTTCGTAATTTGTATAAATGTGTTTGAATTCAAACAACTTTTTGCAAAGTCAAAACACCAACACACCAAACACACCAACCATGCAAGCCAACTGTTTGGTTGAAAGCCAAACTTCGCAACCAACTGATTTTCAGACGTGGTATGTCTGGCACGCTTCGCACGCTGAGCGGAACGACGTCACCACGGTGCACCACCTGGTGAGCCAGGACTGGACCAACATCTTCCGAGTCGACCTTGATTCGTTCCTGCTCTTCAACGGCTGGAATGCCTACTTGGAGCTGTGCTGGCATGTTTGCCACTTGTCGGCTGCCGCGCTGCCGCTGGTGGGCAAGCTGCTTGTGTACAACATGCCGGCGCTTGACGAGCTGTGCACGTCGATGTTGCAGCAAGACGGCCTGGCACTGCAGTACATCCAGCAGCACTTTGCAACAAACTACACGTCCTGGTCCAACACACCCAAGCATCTGGTCATGTGCGCTGTTTCGCAAAACAAGGACGCACTGAGGTATGCCAACTACTGCTGGCGTGACGATGCTGATGTGCTGAAACTGGCTGGGCGCGACCAGACCATCAAGTACGGATCGTGGAAGCATGTCGACAATCTTGCCAGGACAAACGACTTTGGCGAGGCAGTTTTTCAGAATGTTGACTTGCTGTAAAAAATACATACTTGCCCTGCCAACTGGTCGAAACTGGTCCAACTGGTCCAACTGGTCGAAACTGGTCCAACTGGTCCAACTGGTCCAAACTGGTCCAAACTGGTCAAACTGTCCGGACCAGTCCGAACTTGTCGATAATGGGAAATCAAAACATGCAAACCATAACAACCATACAAACCATACAAACCATGCGAACCATCAAAACGACAAAAACCATGGCCGACAAGCATGTTGACCATGCTGACCGAATTGGTGATGCTGACCAAATGTGTGACGCCAACCATATTGGTGATGTCGGGCATGCCGACCATGCCGACCATGCCGACTATATGTTGCTGTACAACAAGTTGCTGGATGCGCTGCCAGCCAAACTTGCCGACCAGATCAACAGAAAATACAGTTTAAACAGTATGAACAGTTTGGACAACTTGCTCGACTTGCTGGACGACTGCATATTGGCTTGGCAACACAGTCTGTCGGACTGTGCAATATCGGCGGTACAGCGCCTGCGCGCATTGCGGCGTGTTGCTTGCCAAACCAAGCTGATGTTTTCAATCGAAATAGCCAGCAACAAAACAAACCAAACAAACCATATGAACCAAACAAACCAAACAGGCCATGTTACCAGCTTGCAAGTTTGGACTGGCAGCTTTGCACAGCTGGCGGTCGACTTGTTGGTCAACCCAACCAACCTGGGCAAAACTGGCTGTTACAACGCTGCGCACTGCTGCATCGACAGCCAGGTCCACCGCGCAGCCGGGCCTCTGCTTCGCCGGGCTTGCCGGGCAGCCAGCAAGACCAGCCAACAGTATCGCGACTGGCTTGTCACGCCAGGCTTTGACTTGCCAGCCAAACATGTGTTGCATGTTGTCGAGCCGCGGCTGTTTGTCAACCAGCTGGGCCAACTGGTCCAGACCGACCAGCTGAAACGATTACAGAAATGCTACCTGACGGCCATGCGGGTCTGCGACCAGATGAATCTGCGCAGCTTGGCATTTAGCTGCATGGCGGTGCTGCCTGACCTGCCAGATGACCATGCCAACTATGCCAACTTTGCCAACTATGCAAACCATGCCAACTATGCCAACCATACCGACAATGACAAACAAACTGGCGATATGCATGCAGTGCGCATGGCATGCCAAACAGCATGCCAGACTGTCGCCAGGTACGTCAACTCTGGCCAGTCTAGCATTTCCAAGATTGTGTTTTGTGTGCCATTGTGTCAATGTCAGCTGTACTTGTTGCAGTTCCAGCAAATCGTCCACATGGTCTAGAAAAGTCAACCGACAAGTTTGAAAGGTTTAAAACTGCATTTCAAGCCAGCAAACTAAACTGGCAAGACTGGCTAGACTGGCTAGACTGGCTGGAACGGCAAGACTGGCTAGACTGACGATGTGCGATAATTGTTGTTTGGTTTGGTGGCTGCATGCTGTTGTGTTTGTCAGTGTGTTGGCCATGTCGTCCATGTCCAGCTACTTTGCAGCTCACTGCGTGTCAACATACGCAGAGACGATGATGGCCAGCTATCCGGAATGGTTTTCTGCGAGCTGCTCTGCTCTTGTTATGGCCTTTCTGATGGTGAATCTGAATAGCGTGCTCTTGTTCTCCGCGATGGAACAGTTGTACCGTATAGCTGGCGTCAAAGAGTGAAGACCAACAACCCAACAACCCAACAACCCAACAACCCAACAACCCAACAACCCAACATATGTAAATTAAACAAAGATTGAAACCAGGCAAGGTTGACAAGGTTGTGTTCAGACTGCCCAGACTGTCCAGACTGCCCGAACTGTTCAGACTTTTCATCATGCTTGCAGACAATACAGACAACAAGTGCGAGTTGCTGCGTTGTGTGCTGTACTGGGTTGCAGTTATTGTGCAGTTGTTCATGTCTATTGTGTGCAGCGTATTTGCAGCTTCTTGCATTGCAGATTATGCACATACTGCCATGCAAGGCTTTGGACGGCTTGGACGGCTTGGACGGCTTGGACGGCTTTCCAGAATGGCTGCCTGCAATATGCAGGATATTTGTCTTTTTCTTTCTGGCCATGAATCTGCATCCTGTGCTTTTTTGGCCGTCAATCGCGTGGCTTGACAGGCTGTGTTGCTACAAAAGTTAGACAACAAACATGCAGTATGTAGGTTAGGTGAGGTTAGGTGTATCTGTATTCGTTCCTGCAAGGCCAACGCCAAGGCCAAGATAGCCAACCAACGATCATTGGTAAAGTTACAATGATACCTGTTATGAGCAGCATGCGAAAATGCTGCTCAATACTTTAATGGCATCAAGCAGGACGATTTTTGCGCAAAACAATCTGACAGCCGGCCATGTTTCTGGCCATGTTTTGAAGTATTAAATTAAACCGAAACAGTAATTATGTTACCTGCAAGTTAGTTGTGTTGTCACATCATTTGAATTTTCGGTTGGATGAGTCGGGTTGTGGCATCACTCGGATTGTTGGTTGGTGTGGATTGTTGGTTGGTGTGGATTGTTGGTTGGTGTGGTTGGTGTGGATTGTTGGTATTGTGTGGATTGTTGGTTGGTGTGGTTGGTGTGGTTGGTGTGGTTGGTTTGGTTGGTTAGTTTACCATGCCCGACTGGTTGCATCCATACTTTGCACCATGCACTACTGTCGACAGCTTGTTGCAGGAGCTGAGTGACAAGCGCTTTCCATTCGAAATGCACTTGGTGGACTTGCGCCAGCTGCAACCTTCCAGCTCGGCCAACAAGCTGTTTGACTTGCTGAAAGACCAGCTTGCCGGACGGATTGTGTACCAATTGTGCCTGCCTGGCTGGCTGGATGCAACCGTGGTCGACGCGTCGTGGTTCAGCAAGATTTGCGTGCGGTGTCTGCACTGGCCAGCGATGTTTGACCAAACCAACCAAACCAACCAAACCAACCAACCCAACCAACCCAACCAACCCGACCTGGCCAGCCAGATTGTTGCAGCATGCAAACCCTGGCTGGTCACACTGGTCGTCCCGTACGGCGTCGAGATGAGCGCCAAGCATGTCAAAGTGGTCAGGCCGAGCCCAACCAGTTCAACCAGTTCAACCATTCCAACCAACCAGCAAGGCCAGCAAGGCCAGATCAGCCTGGCAAAGCAGCCGCCTTGTTATTGCTAAACATTTAAACTGTGCAAAGCAAAATGTAAACAGGACTGCAATTTTCGCATTGGCTTACAAGTCCACATACGCCATCGGATCATCATCAACAGCTGCTCCACCTCCACCACCTGCACCACCTCCACTTTCGCCTTTTTCGTCACCGTTTTTACCTTGATCACCTCCAACACTGCCACCGCCGTCCGCCTCCCAGTTGCCATGTTCGTAATGGGATGCAAGACGGTGGTTTTTACATTTGTGTGACAAATGATTTGCGACTAATGCATTGAATGCGTCTTGTGCGTTTGGATGTTCCGTACCGGCCAAAATGCGTTCCGCCAAGTCATTATTCCAAGCGCCAAATATTTTTCCGACGCTTGCAGCAGTCATTTTCGACTCGGATACGTTCTGTACTACTTTGCAGGCAAGTGTATAAAAATCGATCAACATTTTGCCGACTCTCATTTGCATTTTGCCATCCAGCTCCTCGTTTACTACAAGTTCGCCTTGATCGGTAAACACCAAAACGTGAGCAGCACATAGCTTTTTCATTAAAATTCTAATGCAACTTGACCGGGTTGGAAAGTCACTTATGTACTTGTTGGTCGTGCATGCCATAACAGAATCAAGAATAGCATTGATGGTCGCAGTGTCGCCTGTTATTCGGAACATGCCTTCAGTTTTATAATCTAATGCTTTCATGCTGGTCTCGATCATTTGAACAAGAAATTCCACGACATTAACTACTTGCTTGTCTGTTAAAGATGTTGTTGTTGTTCCGGTCATGTAGTTGTAAAGCGAGTCAAACGGCCACACGCCACCTGTCAAGCGTGCACGTTTTGTTCGTGCCAATTGGCGGGGTTGACTTGGTTGCTTTCGTTTAGATGGTTGAGACAGTTTAGACGGTTTGCTTGTCTTGACATGCTTGGGCGTCTTCTTGGCAGGTGTGGCAAACTTGGCAGACTTGGCTCGCTGAATTGTTGCCTTTTTGGAAGGCTTGGCAAGTAAGCCACGTTTAGTTGTTTTCTTGGCAGGCTTGGCAAGTTTAAAAGCTAGTCTTGTAGTAGGCTTGGCACTTGTTTTTCTTGCAGGCTTGGCAGTTGCTTTTCTAGCAGGCTTGGCTGGCTTGGCTGGCTTGGCAGGCTTGCGTCGTGAAACGGTGTGCGTTTTTTTGGCTGGTTGCTTGCTTGTCTTTACCATTGTGTTGATGGTTTTGGTTAAACTTTGCTTGTAAACGTCAAGCACCTTTTTCACAGGCAAAGAATTTACTTTCTATTTATGATAGCATTTTTGGGGCTTGCCGAGTTTCAACTTTGCTATTGTTAAAAAAGAACCAGCCTAGTGTTGATGCCAGGCGCTTCTAAACGATCCTAGTTGGCTGGATCCGACTTTGCCAAACGTGTCATACAGCTGGATGCCAGCCATGTTTTCAGGCACGACTGACCGACAGCAAAGTTTGTTCCAAAAGCCAAGCAAGTGAATGCTGACATGTATGTCGCAATGTTTCAGTTTGACCAGCTTTTCAGTGTTGGGTACGTTGTCAAAGCGTTTGTTGCGCATCAGGTTGATGCTTTCCAAGTTGACGAGGCTGTCCAGACAAGACAACATGCCGCCGAGTCTGTTGTGCGACAAATCTATTTCGACCAGCTTGGTCAGAAAGCCCAGCTGGTCGGGAATGCTGCCTTCCAAACCACAGTTGGTGATGCGCAGCAGAATCAAGTTGACCAACTGACCGATTCCAGGTGGTATGCTTGTATCCAGACAACAGTCGGCCAGTTGCAGGTGCGTCAGACTGGTGTAGTGGCACAGCTGGTCCAGCCTGATGTTATTGCTTTGCTTTGCCGAAATGTTTGCCAGGCGCTGCGTGGTTGGCGGCCAGCACAAGTCGTTGGCGCCCCAGCACTCCAAGTGCGCAACACTGCTCAGCGCCGACCAGTCGATGTGCTTGAAGCCAAGTGAATCAAAGCGCATGGCAGTCAAGTTGCTGCGTGGCTTGGCAAGCACAAACTGGTTCTGAGCCCAATTGCAATACGTTCCTTGCAGGTAAAGCTTGCAGGCATCAAATGCATAGATTTGTGCAGGCAAGCAAGCTTGGCTGTTTTGCGAGCCAATCGTTACCCTGCAAGTCAGGCATTTGTGAGAAACAACCTGGCAAGTCCGGCTGGGCATCATGACTGGTTGGTCGCCAACAGACCAGCAGGCCAGGCTGTTCATGGCGGTTTTGATCTGTTCTGCCCACGCTGGCTGCACAGCAAACACCAGGCAGTTTTCAACCATCAACTTGGCCAGCGCGGCGTCGATATCCAACTGGTTGCTGTACTGCGTCGTGTGGTCAGAAAGCACCATGTCATAATCGTGGCCGGCAAACAACTGGATGGCAGCTGGTTCGACGTTCAACTTGACAGCCAGCAGGCCTTGCAGATTCCGCACAAAGTCGTGCCTCCAAGACTGGCAGTCGTGTTGATTGCCAGACTGGTCAGGATTGATTGATGTTTGTAGCGTGCAAAGCACGATGCCGCTGCCTGGGTATTCCACCTTTATGCAACGTGTTGGCAGAGACGCATGCGCGCCACCCCGAAGCAGCGTACTGGCAAGCACAGTCTGTGCCAACCTTGCGTGCCTGGGTAGCCAGTGCAGCACTGTGCTAACCATGTGTATTGTGTCAATCGGTGTTGTTGTGCTTGGTACCACACCACCTGATCCAACCAATCCAACCAGTCTGGCTCGTTTGAGTGGTTGGGTTTGTTGGTCATGTTGTGAGCAAGTTGTTGGATCCATCAAAACTTTTCTGGATTTGGTCTGGTTTAGTTCGGATTGGATTTGGTTGAGTTTGGTTGAGTTTGGTTGAGTTTGGTTGAGTTTGGTTGAGTTTGGTTGAGTTTGGTGGAGTTTGGTTGGTACGAGTTGCAAAGCGAATCACAATATGTTGTGTATGTGACATGTATGTTATGCTGTTGGAGTTTCAAACCGAACTTTACCCAACCAACCCAGTTAGCCCAAATCGGCCCAAATCGGCCCAAATCAGCCCAAACAACACAAACACACACCAACACAACCGGAACAACCAAAAAAACCAAACTAAACAACCACAACTTGGTTTAGCAGTCTGGTGGTCTGGTGCAATGAGCATTTTTTCGCAACTTGCAACGTCACTCGGCCGCGCAGGCCAAGTTGGTGGGTGGGTGTTGGGCGGCATGGCAGTAACCGCTGGAACCGTTTTCTGGTATAAGGAGCGCCAACAGCGTGATGTGGTCCAAGATCTGAAAAGGCAACTGGAATGCAGCCAACGTGATGGTGATGGTCGTGATGGTCGTGATGGTAGTGGTGGTGTTGGTGGTGGTCGTGATGGTCGTGATGGTCGTGATGGCAACGGTGGTGGTGGTGGTGGTGGTGGTGGTGGTGGTGGTGGGGGTGGTGGTGGGGG
>Ga0209298_10002317_pt1 | contig 11897 bp, 11 predicted proteins | sample S_140806_EF_Meta_FD_187325 | JGI IMG/M metagenome (GOLD analysis project Ga0209298, IMG submission 187325) | Freshwater microbial communities from Lake Simoncouche, Canada to study carbon cycling - S_140806_EF_MetaG (SPAdes) (version 2) | ecosystem: Environmental > Aquatic > Freshwater > Lake ...
CCGGCATGGTGGCCATTGCCGAGCTGCTGGCCCAATCCTCCGAGCGCAGCGATCTGGCCACCTTCTTCAAGGCGCAGGTGTTGTTCTGGATGTTGCGCGCCATTGATGGCCATGCCAAGAACTTCAGCCTTTTCCTCAATCCCGGCGGTCGCTTTCAGCTCACTCCGCTCTACGACGTGCTCTCGGCCTGGCCGGTGATTGGTCGGGGTATCGGCCAATGGCCACAGCAAAAGCTCAAGCTGGCGATGGCCTGGTTTGGTGAAACAGGTCGTTACACCAAGCCTTTGGAGATCACAGGCCGCCGCATGCTGCTCACCGCAAAACGGCTGGGCCTGGGCGACGCCCAACCCCTCCTCGACGCGCTGATCGCCCAGACTCCAACTGTGATTGCTGCGGTGCAGGCCCAGTTGCCCGCTGACTTTCCCCAAACCGTCGCCGAACCGGTGTTCACTGGTCTGCAAACCTCCGCCAGCCAGCTTGAGCGCCAACTGCTTCAGCGCCAACTTCTGTGATGCCAGCCTCCCCCGCCGCCGCCAGCCGCATCCACGAGAGCCTCGACAGCGCTCTGGCCCGCAAACGGGTGGTGCTTTGGTACGACCCCAACGGCGAGTGGGCCTCGGAGTTCGATGACTACCTGCCCGCCCAGGCCGAGAAGCTGCGGGTGGAGGGCAACGAGTTCTCGGTGAAGGTGGCGATCAGCCGCGCACCCCTGGACCAGCGCTTTCTGCTGTACCTGCCCTCCGCCAAACCACCGGAGCCAGCCAACTGGCTGCTGGATGTCCTGTTGGCGGGTCATGAGTTCACCGCCGATCGCGCCTCCCTCGACATCCAGGAGGCCGGGCTCACGCTGGAGTTCAAGGAATTGGCCCAGCAGCACAAGGCCTTCTTCCGCTCACCGGTGCGCAACACCAAGCTCAAAGAGCTGCTGCGGCCCAACGACGACGAGGCCGCCGTGCGGCTCAAGATGCTCGCTGTGCTGGCCAAGCAGCCGGCCGACATCGACAAGCTGCTGCTGCAGGCCTTCAGCCAGCTGGACCCAGCCAATCCCGATGGCGACGACCCGGTGGAAGCCCTCTACGGCAACCACCAGCTGAGCGCACACTTCTGGCAGGCGGTTGGTGAGAAGTTCGGCTACGCCAGCCCGGAGCCCAACCTGCGCGACTTCGCCGTTGCCCTGTTCAACAGCGTCTGCAGCATCGGCCCTGTTGGCGAGCTGCTACCCCACGCCCGGGTGTTCATGAGCATCTGGAAAGACAGCCTCAGCTCACGGCCAGCCTTTGAGCAGTGGAGCGATCACCTGGCCGGGGTGCTGCGGGTCGAGGAGCAGCTCAACGACGCGACAGACAGCTACGAGCCAGATGAAGACGACAGCTACGAGGTCATCGAGCGCTTTGTGCTCAGCCGTCTGCTGCAGCGTTTCCAGGGCGACGGCGCCCGCGGTGGTGAACAGGCCAGCGACGCCGAGTTGCTGGAGGGGATCCGCGCGCGCGCCACCTCCTGCTGGTTCGAGAAGCACCAGCACGGCTACCGCTCCCTGGAGCAGGCGATCACCTTCCGGGGCCTGCTAGCCAAGGCTGATTTGCAGGTGCCGAACTTCGAGCAGGGGCTACAGCGTTACTGCCACGGTTGGTGGCGCCTGGATCAGGCCTACCGCCGCTGCATCTTCCACGCCCGCACCTACCAACAACCCGGGCTGCTCAAGCCGCTGCGCGACTGGTTGGAGGCCCAGTACGTCAACAACGTGCTCTTGCCGCTCACCAACCGCTGGAGCGATCAGGTGGCTGGCCTCGGCAGCTGGGGATCGGGCACCCTGCCGCGGCAGCAGGAGTTCCACATGCGCTACGTGCATGCGCCGCTCTCTTCCAAAGGCCTCAAGCGCCTGTTTGTGGTGATCTCCGATGCCCTGCGCTACGAGGCCGCCCGCGACTTCGCCGATCGCCTCAACGGCCAGGCCGGCAAGGGCTGGCAGGCCGAGGTGGATGCCCTTTTGGGGGTGCTGCCCACCTTCACCAAGCTGGGGATGGCGGCCCTGCTTCCAGGTGCCCAGCTGGGCCTCAACCCTAGCGATTCCAATGCCCTGGTGGATGGCCAGAGCACCAGCAGCACCGAGGACAGAGACAAGATTCTCAAGGCCTACGCCAATGGCCGCGCCAAAGCGATCCTGGCGGAGGATTTCCTGAGCCTGGCCACCACCAAGGAGGGTGCCGAACTCACCCGCGACTACGACTTGATCGTGATCTACCACAACTGCATCGACCGGATCGGCGACAAGCGCGAGAGCGAGGCCGACACCTGTCAGGCAGTGGAGCAGACCTTTGATGAGCTGGAGCTGATCCTGCGCAAGATCGCCAGCCTCAAGGGCAGCCAGGCCGTCATCACCGCCGATCACGGCTTTCTGTTCCAGCAGGAGCCAGTCGACGCCAACGACCGCGCCCAGTTCCCCAGCACCGGAGACCTCAGCTTCAAGAACCGGCGCTTCGCCCTGGGTACCGGTATCAAGGCCCGTTCCGGCCAGAAACTGTTCAGCGCCGAGCAGCTTGGTCTGAGTGGCGACTGGCAGGCCGTCTTCCCGCTGGGTCTCGATCGCTTCCCACGCCAGGGCTCCGGCGCACGCTTCGTGCACGGCGGCACCTCCCTGCAGGAGGTGGTGGTGCCGGTGATCCGGCTCAAGCGCGAACGCAAGGACGAGAGCCGCGTGGTGGAGGCCGAGCTGCTGCGGGTGCCCGCCAAGATCACCACCGGCAAGCTCTGCTTCGGCCTGTTCCAGCTGGAGCCGGTGGAGCCCAAAAAGCGCCTGCCGCTGCAGCTGCGCATCGGCCTCTACGCCAAGGCCGATGGGGCCCTGCTCTGCGCCCATCGCACCGTGCTGCTGGATTCAGCGGCCAGCGAGGCCCGTGAGCGGGAGCAGCAGGTGGTGCTGGAGCTTTCCAACGCTGCCGGCGACTACAACAACCAGATGCTGGAGCTGCGGCTGGAGCGGCAGCTCGACGGTGTCGCCACGCCGGTGCCCTACAAGACTGTGGAGCTCAAGCTGCAGCGGCCCTTCGGCAGCGATTTCGACGACTTCTGATCGGCTTAGTCCATAGCTAAACTAATAAGATCAATGGGAGTCGCCGTCATGGGGGAGGGACCAATGCGAGTGGTGAACGTCCACCAGGCCAAAACCCACCTTTCGCGCCTGATCGATGAGGCCCATGCCGGAGAAACCATCGTGCTGGCCAAGGCCGGCAAACCCTGGGCGCGGCTGATGCCCCTGGCGCCGCCCGCCCCCCAGCGCCTCCCGGGCCGGTTGAGCAGCCAGGGACCCCTAAGCCAGCCCAACATGCTGCTTGAACCCAGCGACCCCAGCGACCTGCAGAGCTGGGAGTCCGGCCCCCTGCTGCCGGAGGCGCCGCAGCCGTGAGCCGTGGGGCCGCCTACCTGCTCGACAGCCACGCCCTGCTGTGGTGGTGGTTCGATCCCGATCGCCTCTCCACCGCCGTGATCGAGCTGCTCGGCGACCCCGCTACGCCGGTGCTGGTGAGTGCGGCCTCTGTGTGGGAGCTGAGCCTCAAGCACCACCAGGGCAAGCTGCCCGAACTGAGCAGCGCAATTGCCGATCTACCGGGGTTGCTGCAGGCCGATGGCTTCGAGCCGCTGCCGATCTCCCTGGCCCATGGGCTGCGGGCGGGCGGTTACAGCCAGCCCCACCGCGATCCGTTTGATCGCCTGCTGGCCGCCCAGGCAGAACTGGATCGCCTGGTGCTGCTCACCGCCGATCCCCAGCTATCCACCTTTCCTTGCCAAACCCTCTGGTGAGATCCGATGGCGTCTGAACCACCCAGCCCCCTGGATCGGAAGATCCTCGAGCACTTCCCCGGCCTGGTGGTGCGCAAGGACCTCACCACCGAGCTCAAGCAGAACGCCGTGGTGCCCACCTACGTGCTGGAGTACCTGCTCGGGCAGCACTGCGCCACCGACGACCAAGCCCAGATCAGCGAAGGCCTGGAGTCGGTGCGGCGGATCCTCGCCAAGCACTACGTGCACCGCAATCAAGCGGAACTTGTTAAGTCCACGATCAAAGAGCGCGGCACCCACAAGGTGATCGACAAGCTCACCGTAGAGCTCAACGACAAGGGCGGCTACTACGAAGTCGAGTTCACAAACCTCGGCCTCAAGAAGGTGTCCATCAATGTGGACTTCATCAAGCGCTACCCCAAGTTGCTGGTGGGTGGCATCTGGGCGATCACCGATGTGGAGTACGAGCTCCCCACCGACCCCAAAGCCAGTCCCTGGCAGATCTCCAGCGTCAAGCCGATCCAGGTGGCCGGCGTCGACCACGACGAGTTCCTGGCAGCTCGCGCCAAGTTCAGCACCGATGAGTGGATCGACGTGCTCATGCAGAGCGTGGGCTTCAATCCAGAACCCTTCACCCGAAGGGGCAAGCTGCTCACCCTGATCCGGCTGATTCCCTTCTGCGAGCGCAACTACAACCTGCTGGAGCTGGGACCCAAGGGCACAGGCAAGTCCCACGTGTACGCCGAGTTCTCGCCCCATGGCATGTTGATCTCGGGCTCGGAGGTCACTGCGCCGAAGCTGTTTGTGAGCAACGCCAACGGCAAGATTGGCCTGGTGGGCTACTGGGACTGCATTTGCTTCGACGAGTTTGCCGGCAAGGACAAGAAGGTCGACAAGACGCTGGTGGACATCATGAAGAACTACATGGCCAACCGCACCTTCTCCCGGGGCATCGAGCAGCTCTCGGCTGAGGCCTCGATGGTGTTCATGGGCAACACCCAGAAGTCGGTGGCTTACATGCTCAAGCACTCCCACTTCTACGAGCCGCTTCCCGACAAGTACATCGACTCAGCCTTCCTCGACCGCATCCATGCCTTCAACCCCGGCTGGGAGGTGCAGCCGGTGCGCCATGAGCTGTTCTGCACTGGCTACGGCTTTGTGGTCGACTACATCGCCGAGGTGCTCAAGCACCTGCGCACCGAGGACTACACCGGCCTCTACAAGCCCCACTTCGATATCAGCTCGGAGGTCTCGACCCGCGACCAGACCGGCTTTGAGAAAACCTTCTCTGGCCTGATGAAGATCATCCACCCCGATGGCAAGGCCACGCCGCAGGAGATCGCCGAGCTCTTGGAGTTCGCCATGGAGTGCCGCCGCCGAGTGCGGGAGCAGATCCTGCGCATCGACGACACCTTCAAGGCCAACGACTTCGCCTACCGGCCTCTAGCCGGTGGAGATGCAGTCACGGTGCTGACGCCGGAAGAACAGCAGTATCCGGCCTTTGCGGGCTTGCGCCCCCTCAGCAGCGAAGCGCAACCCATTGCAGCGGCAGGCCCCGGAGCAGCAGCCGAGCCCTCAGCGGGACAAGCCACAAAGGCCGCAGGCAATGCCCAGGTCGCTGCAGCTGCTGAGTTGAGGGAAAAGCATCTAGTGGTCCCCGAAAACGCCAAGGGCTGGAGCTATCGCCGCCTGTTTGCCGCCTATCTCCAGGGTTGCAGCGGCATCATCATCCGCGACCCCTACATCCGGGCTTTTCATCAGATCCGCAACCTGGTGGAGTTCTTGCGCATGGTGAACGAGATCACCCCAGTTGGTGATGAGGTGACCGTGCACCTGATCACCGGTGCGGATCAGGAGACGATGGAAAAACAGGTGGAGAACCTCGGCCAGGTGCAGGATTCCTTCGCAGGCACCAGCACCCCCTTTACTTGGGAGATCGATGCCAGCCCCAATTTCCACGCCCGCAGCATCACCACCGACCACGGCTGGAAGATCAGCCTCGATCGGGGCCTTGACCTTTTCCAATGGTTTGAGTTCTCTCCCTTCAATGCCGCTGCCGTAATGCAGGAAGCTCGGATGGTGAAGGGCTGTGAGGTGAACTACGTCAAGACCAGCGTTTGAAGCTCATTCATCCTGCTGGGCCACCATCCAGACTCGCTTGAGGGTAAGGGCAAGGCGGATCTCCTCCGGCAACTGCTAATAGTGAGCAAACAGTTTTTCAAGCAACTCCTTGCGGCTCCAAAGCCGCACCCGGAAGAAGTGACGACGCCCCATACCGGGTCGGGGGTGGCTCACTTTTCGGTGTCGGAAGTGGTGCAGTTTTCGATGTCGGTTGACACACCAGAACAGCCATGGCGTGAGCCATCAGACCGCCCGCAGCGATATGCAAAAGCTGGCGACCCGCGGACTGCTGACGGCGGGCAAGGATGGGCGGCAGGAGGTGTTTCGGGTGCCCGAGGATCTGGCGATGCGGCTGCCGGGCTGATCAGGTGACATCTGCGGCAGGGTCTCAGGCAGCTAGCTGGCCTACCCCAACCTCCTGAGGATCCATCGCTCGGGTAGCAAAGATGCGCAGTTGCAGATCCATCCCCTGATTGGTTGTGATTTGAAAGTAGGGATTCTTGGGTGAATAAACTTTATCAATATAATAGCGAAATCCGTTGTTCTCAAGTATTGACAGCAACCGGGACAACTCTTGTGGCGTATCAATGAACGAATGGTACTCAATAAACATCTGATTAACACGATTCAACTTCTTGGAACCGCTGATTACGTCAAGCTCGGCACCTTCAATATCGATTTTCAGAAAATCGACCTCATCATCACCAATCAAGTCATCGAGCAACACTGTTTGCACATCAATGATTTCAGAGCTGGGGGAGATCCCATCGGGACTACCTGCGTGAATCCGACCGGAATCAGCCCCTAGGCAGTGGAAGGAAACATGGCCGGGCTTAGACGAAACGGCTCGATGTAAGAGCTTGACATCAGAAAAGTGACGTCTAGATAGATTGCGAGCTAGCATATCAAAAACAGTAGGATCTGCTTCAACCCCTACGATCCGAGCATTGGGATAATTTTTTTTAAACCAAAGAATGCTGACGCCATAATTAGAGCCGCAATCGATGATTAGGGGCGTGTCTCGTTGGGTACGAAAAAGGTAGGAATGATCATGATAAATCTCCCTATGCATCCAATAAAACGAAAAGCCATCAGCTATGTCAAATTCGTCGTCATCAAGAACAATAGAAGCGGCTTGATTGCGGACCATATCATGGCAATAAACATAGGGCCCATCAACATCTTTACGAACAAAAGGAAGGGGAGTTGGGCGATAAATACCAATTTTATATAGAACCTTCTTTATAAGTGATTTGATCATGACTTCGGATTCCTCCCAGGTCTTCTCATCTTAACCCAGAAAGAAGCTCCGCCCATGGTTTAGAGCTGATCTTCCCTTTCTGACTGCCGCGAAGGTATCAACTCAGCCGGCGGCGCAGGAAAAGGCCTTGGGGTGAGGAACCGCGAAATCAATGCTCTGAGGTCTGACTGAAGGGGAACGGACCTGCCTTGAGGATCCGGACTGTTTTGATCTTCCCGAACTATCTGCCCAACCCTCCTCATAACTGAGCCCGCACCGTAAAGGCATAATCCCCACCGGCTTCCAGCTGGTAGTCGGCTTGTAATAGGTAACGCAACAGGGCGTCCTGGATCAGGGCCCGACCCAGGGACGGTTCGACGCTGAGATCGCCCCGGTCAAAGGCCCAACGGAAGGTCCACTGGAAGCCACCGGCACTCACCTCCCCCTCCAGCAAGCAGGGGCTGAAGCTTTGGCGCAGGACCCGCAGCTGAGCGGTGGTACTGGGCAGGCGGCTCACGACAGGCGCTTTACGGCGGAGAGGACTGGGGGGCCCAGGGGATTTTGGAGCAAGAGCTTTAGCTTGGCGTCTCGGCGCCCTGAAAACTGTTCAATTGGTTGGCGGCTTTTTCATAGCCCAGCCGCTGGATCAGGGAGATGCCGGCGCAGACCTGGTCCAGCACCCTTTGCACCACGGGATTTTCTTCGCTGCTGAAGCGTCCCAGCACATGGCCGATGGTGCGCTCGCGCCGCTCCTGGGGCTGGCCCGCCGGCGGGCCGATGCCGATGCGCAGCCGAGCGAACTGCTCGCTGCCCAGGTGCTGGATGATGCTCTTGAGGCCGTTGTGCCCGCCGGCACCACCGGCCATGCGCAGGCGCAGGCGACCCAAAGGCAGATCCATGTCGTCCACCAGCACCAGCATCGCCGCAGCATCAAGCCGGTACCAATCGAGAGTGGCGCGCACGCTGCGACCGCTCTCGTTCATGTAGGTCTGGGGCATCAGCAAGCGCAGCCGGCCGGCACCGCTGCCGATTTCCGCGCTCAGGCCCTGCAATTTGGCCTGAGACTTGAGGGCTTCACCGGCCGTGCGAGCCATTTGCTCAACCGCCATGAAGCCAATGTTGTGGCGGGTCAGGCCATAGCGCTCGCCCGGGTTGCCCAGCCCTACCAGCAATTGCAGATCCACGCTCTGGCAGGGGAGTTGGGGCTGGTGGCCGCTTCGGGATTCAGTCAGCCTCAACGCTGGCGCCCAGAGGTGTGGCGGCAACGGCAGTGGCCGTAACGGCCGTGGCCGTAACAGGCGTGGCGGTCATGGGCGTGGCGGTTAGGGCCGTATCGGGGCTGGGGGGCAACACCGAAATCGGCGCTTCGTCCACTGCAGAAACAGTGGCGGTGGCAGTGGCACTGGCAGTGGCCGGCACCTCGGGGTCGATGGCCTGGCGGAATTCCTTTTCGAATTCCTGGGAGGCCGATTGGAAACCCTTGAGGGTTTTACCCAGGGTCTTGCCCATCTCCGGCAGGCGCTTGGGGCCGAACACCAAAAGAGCGATGGCGGCGATAACCGCCATCTCGGGCAGTCCGATGCCGAAGATGTTCATGGATCCTGGGAGGTTGGGAAGGACTCAGAGGACGCTGTTCCAGTTGACATTGATGCCTTCCAGCAGCAGCGACTTGTTGTACAGCTGCAGGATCACCAGCAGGAACACCAAGAAAAGCAGCATGGCAATGCCCATCACCGGCGTGGTGCCCCAGCCTGGGACCACCTTGCCGTACTCGGAATTCAGGGGACGAAGGAAGTCTCCCAAGCGGGTGCGTTGAGCCATGGCAGAGCTGAACTCTCAGAGCGGAGATCGTGCTGGGTACTGTAAGGGCCATCCCTCCCGGCCTGGGCCGCCCCGTCGAGAGTTTTGATGCAACCCACCCCGGCCCTGGCCCCTTTTCCCCTCCCCCTACTCCCGATGGATCCCACCAGCACCTCTCCCGCCCTCTCCGTCGCCCTCGCAGTGCTGGCGGTGCTGCTGGCCCTCACTGGCTTCGGCATCTACACCGCCTTCGGGCCCCCTTCCAAGCGGCTCACCGATCCGTTTGACGACCACGAAGATTGAGCTTCAGCCGCCAGAAGCCCAGTTGCCACGGGGCCAGGGCGGTCAGGGCCGATCCATTGGCCCGAACCCCTGGCTGATCCGCATCGGCCCCGTTGTCACCCGTCCCGTCATGGCCAAGATCCCGCTCCAGCCCATCGCAGCGGGCCAGCACTTGCCAGTGGGGCCCCAGGGCCAGTTGGCGCCGGCAGGGCCCGTGGTTTTGTACGGCCAATAGCGCTTCGCCTGGCCTTGCCGCTGGCCGCAGAGCCACCAGCTGTAGATCGGGCGCCAGGGGCGGCAGGCCAGGCCAGCCCTGATCGCCGGCAGCACCGGGCTTCAGGGGGCGACACCAGAGCGGTTCGCGCAGGCGCACGGCCTGGGCGGGTACGGCGGCGTTGCGCCAGCCCCCGGGGCAGGGCATCAGGGCCAGGCGTTGGCGCTGCAGGCCATTGTCGGCGCCTGGATCGGGCCAGGTGGGGCCCCGCAGCAGCGAAACCCCCAGCCGTTCGGCCTGGCCCGACACCCCCTGGGGGCCATCGAGCAACAGCGCCACATCGCCCAGGCCGCCCGGGCTCACCGAGGCAATCCAACTGATGGCAGGCACCTCCCAGCGGGCCTGCTCCCGGGGGTTGCGGGCGATGGCCGGGCGCTCGATCACGCCGCCGGAGGTGTCCGCTGCCCAACGGCAGGCCGGCTGGGCCAGGGGCAGCTCCAGGCGCAGCAACTCATGGCGCTGCTGCCAGCGCACCTGCAGCACCAATTCGAGCCAGGGGCAGCCCGCCAGCAACCGCCCCTCAAGCCGCACAGAACTATTGCCGCAGCGGCCCCGCCAGACAAAACTGGCGCACAGCGGTCCCCGTTCGCGCCACTGCGGAGCGCCGCTCCAGCACCAGGGCAGGGGGTGGTCCCGGTAGTCGGCCGCCAGGTCCCAGGCATCCCAGAACTCGCCTTGATCGCGCCAGCGGCGCCACTCCAGGGGACCCGCCAGCAGCTGCCGTCCGTGGCAATCCCAGAGGCGCTCCACCCCAGCGGGGCCGATGCTGGCGCCCACCAGACCATTGTCGAGTCGCCAACGGGATCCGCCGCCGGCGTCGCTTTCCTGCAGCACCTGCACCGGATTCTGAACTGGCCGAGCGGGCCCCGCCTGGCCGGGGCGCCCACGCTCGAGCCACAGGCGCTCGATGCCGGCGAGGGGGGGGAGCTGCACCCACTGACCGCCACCCGGGGCGTCCTGGCTTGCCAATGGGGCTTCCTGGTCCCAAGGGGTCCAGGGGCCGGCCGGCAGGCGCAGGGTGCGAGGCGCGGCGCTGAGGGGTTGCAACTGCACCACCGCCCAGGCCTGGCCGCCCGGAACCGGCCCTGGGGGGGAACCGAGGGCAGCGGCCAGGGCCCGGTCCCGTTGGCAACGGGCGCGGCGGCGGGCGGTGCGCCACTGGGATTCGGCCTGGTCGTACACCTCGGGGATGGCCGTGCCCGGCAGGATGTCGTGGAACTGTTGGAACAACAGCGGGCGCCAATCGACGGCTTCCGGGGCCGTTGAGCCAGGCAACGGCAGTCCAAAGGCGAACTCTCCAGGCCTTACATCCTCTTGGGGCAGGGCCCCGTCTCCGGCCAGCCCCACCGTGGCCAGCACCTGGGCCAGTTCCGCCTCCCGCAGCAGGCGCTCCAGGCTGCGGTTGTGGCGTTTCTGGTCGGGACGGCTGGTGGCGCAGCCGCGATGCAATTCCAGAAACAGCTCGTCCCGCCACACCGGCAAATGGGGCGCCAGCGGTTCAAGGCCGGCCAGGTAGCGGCGCAGGGTTCCCGGCTGCTGGCGGGCAGCGGCACCCTGCTGGCTCCATAGGGCCAACTGCTCCAACATTTCGGCGCTGGGCCCGCCTCCGTGGTCCCCCACCCCCGGTAGCCAGAGGGCGTCGGCCACGCCGCTGCAGCGCTGCCATTCGAGCCGATAGCGCTCGATGGCCACCGGATCGCCATCGGTGCCGATCGGGGCCGTCATCAGGGCCAACAGCTCGGCACCACAGCGGGTACGCCAGCGAAACAGGCGATGGGGGAAGGGAGTGGTGGCGTTCCAGGCCAGCTTGTGGGTGCAAAACCAGCGCACACCAGTCGCCTCGGCCACGGCGGGCAGGCCGGCACCAAAGCCAAAGCTGTCGGGCAGCCAGGCCAGGCAGTGGTCCCATTGGGGGAAACGGGATCGGCTGTAGTGCTGGCCCTCCTGAAACTGACGCAGCAGGGAGGCGGTGGCGATCAGAACCGCATCGGTTTCAACCCAGGGACCATTGAGGGGCTCGAAACGGCCGCTGGCCATGGCGGCTTGGAGGCGTTCAAAGAGGGCGGGACGGTGCTGCTCCAGCCAGGCGTAGAGGGCCGGGGTGGAATGGCCAAAGTGCAGCTCCTCAAAGGGCTGCATCAACGCCAGCACCGAGTCAAAGGTGCGCTCGGCGGCGCGCCAGGTGTCGGCCACTGGCCAAAGCCAGGCCAAATCGAGGTGGGCGTGGCCCAGCCAATGCACGGCACCCGGCCCGGCCCCGGGACCATGGCCCTGCTTGCGCCGCAGGTCCTCCAGCTGGGCCACCACCGGCTGGAGCAGCCCCTGGGGATCCCGGGGATCGAGGGGTTCGAGGTCCAGGTGGCTGTGGATCAGGGCCCCGTCGTCATGGAGCGGACTGCGCAA
>Ga0209298_10002319_pt1 | contig 11894 bp, 15 predicted proteins | sample S_140806_EF_Meta_FD_187325 | JGI IMG/M metagenome (GOLD analysis project Ga0209298, IMG submission 187325) | Freshwater microbial communities from Lake Simoncouche, Canada to study carbon cycling - S_140806_EF_MetaG (SPAdes) (version 2) | ecosystem: Environmental > Aquatic > Freshwater > Lake ...
AATAGTAATCCAGAATAAATTGTCAACTAAGCACTCTCATATTTTGTTTGAATTTCCTCAATATATTCACTTAAATCGCTAAGCATCGCTAAAGTTTTTTCATCCTTAAGCTCATCATATTTCACGCGTAGGTCATCGATATCTTTAAAAGCTTTAGGAACTGTGTTCCACTTCTCATCATTGGTTGAAAGAATTTGTCCTGCTATTGCTCGATGAATTTTTTTATACTCATCTTTGCCCAAAACCTCAGGATTTTCCTCATAAATTAACCTTTTTGCAAAGTAAGAAAATCTCTCATCTTTAAATTTTTCGCTTAATCCAATTTTAGCTTTCCAATCGGATTTATGAAAATCCATCATCAATTTTTGATCTTCTGGTTTTGCAAATCCTCCAGCATAAATAGATTCTTCAGCCATCAGCCCAACTTGTGAATCTAAAGCTTCTTTTTCATCCGCCTCTTCTTTTAGAATTTTAGCAACTCTATCTTTAAACTCTTTATTAGATTGAATCATATTTGCTCGCTCTAATAATTTATCTGCACCCAGTTGTTTATACCCTTCAAAGTTCGTTGCATAATTTGGGCTCATAATTACAGGATGCTTATTATTTTTAATGCTTCTTATGACCTTTGGACTTTTCTTTAATTCTTCTTTTAATTGCGCATAGGGCATCTTTAAATAAATACTAGGGTCAGATTTTAAATCAAAACATTGCGGCCAATTGAATTTTGGATGAAGACAAACAAAGGTCACAACGAATGGTCTCGCTCGGCCATAAAAAAATTCGTTCACACAGAAAATTTTTTCTTTCTCAACAATAGAATTAACTTCAGTTTTTGAGGTTGTCATCAAGCTTGCTTTCCAAATTGATGGTGCTTTATTTTTTATAATTTTTGCAATCTCTATCGTGGCAAGAACATCTGATACTGCGCTATGGGCATTATCATGCTTAATTCCATTCATCTCTGTGAGTTCATCTAATTTAAATACGGCATTACCCTTATCGCTGATTGGAGTTTTGATGCACTCTGGATAATACAAATGCGCACTTCTAATAAGACCTAAAATATCTCCTCTTTTATTTCCACCATATTGAGTAAGATAAGGTTCATTTAAAGTTTTAAATAAACTTTTGCGCAAAAATTCTTCGTCAAATCCTAAATTATTATATCCAAAAAATATTGCTGGTGACCATTTACTAAAAGCTTCCTGCATTTGCATAACTAATCCGTAATGAGATAAATTTGTTCTTCGCAAAATTTGAGGTGTAGTTTTATTAATTATAAGAGCATAAGGTTCAGGTACTAGTCCTGGTTTAAGTGAACATCTAAGATTTAATGGATCAGCTAAAATTTGAAATTCATCATTTACCAAAACAGCTCCAACTTCGATAACCTGGTCCCAGGCTGATGATCTTCCAGAGGTTTCAAAGTCATAAATTATATAGTTCATGATATTTCTTTCTGATCAATTTCTTTAAGAGCCTGTTCTACTTTTTCCATTTCTATTTTTAATTTTTCAGATGTTTTAAGAATTTCCGCTGCGCTATTAGTTGCAGCAATAACTTTATTATTATGCTTAACTACTTCATCTAAATTTGTAACAATTAATGATTTAAATTTGTCGACATATTTTTGAAAATTTTTAGCTCTTTGGTCTACTTCTAATGATGAAAAACCTAACATTAATGCATCACAATAGGCTGAGAAAGTAGAAGGTCCCATAAATGAAACTTTATATTTTCTATGTATCTCCGAAATAAATAGCTCCTTATTATCGGTCATATAAGAATTAACTTCATGATGCAGTGAATCGCTTGGAATATAAACACAAGCAAAATTAAGAGTAATTCCGCTGTTAATGTATTTTTTATAAACACCCTCAGCTTTAGTTGAATAATCTTTTATAATTTCTTTTAATTTACTTTTATCTGTTTCTTCCCTGTCGTCACTAAATGGTAATTTTCGAACCTCTAATAATTCTTCATATTTTGTTTTAGGCCAATGTGCGTCTACTGGAAAAACTAATTTTGTTGGATGAACTATTCCAAATTCAAATGTAAGAGTCTTGCCATCTTTTTGAATAGCATGGTTTTGTACCCATTGTTTTCCTTTTACAAGTCCAGAATGTTCTAATAAATTTTGCAGCAACAGCTCCCCAGTGGTTCCAAATCTTTTTGAACCAGTAAGAGAATCTAATAATTTTTCTTGAGCAGATAATATTTGGTTAGATTTACTTTCTACAATCCCTCTATTAGTTCCAAGACCTGAAGAAACATTATTTAAATCTATAGAAATTTTATCCCTTAAAGTAGTTAATTGAGTGTTAACCTTTTCATTTACTTCTTGAAGATTCTTTAAGATATCCTCATGATTTTTTTGAAGATTAGGATTATCTAAACTCAAATCTTCTTTTTTTAATAAATATTTATTTAAAACTAAACCAATTACAAAAGCTAAAATTATTAAAGGTATAAAAACCAAAAAATTTTCTAAACTAATATTCATATTTTTTCTACAATTACTAATATTACAGAACCTTGTAATTGATGATAATGAAAGGATTAATTATCAGCATAACGTTACAAGGTTCTGCTTTAATTTAACTTTTAAAATGTGAGGGAATTTTTTTAAGAATTCAGTCTTACATTAAAAGGTTAAACTGTATAATGCATTATATTACTAATAATTTTTAAAATCAAGATAAAAATGAAACATAAATTTAACAAAATAGAAATTAGAATTGAGAAGATTCATAATTCTGCAGATAATGAAACATTTTACTGGATCTACGCACATGTAGATGATGAGGTTAAGATAATTGGCAAGAGCACAACTGTGCCTAACATCATCAAATACAATGTAAAAATGGACTAGTAATAAGTTGGAAACTTTTCCTCCTTTTTCCATTCTTGCGTGCTGCCTAATCTGCCCTTATTAACTGGTTCATAGGCATTCACCCAACCTCCGTAAATAGACCAATCCTTGCGTGCTGTTATAAAGTTAAATTTAACTTCCTTCTTTTTTAACTTTTCGCGAGCCTTTTCAAGCTCAGCTTTACGCTCAGCATCTCTCTTTTTCTGATAAGCATCTAACTCATCATAAGGAGTATCAATCTTTTTAACTTCCTCCTTTGGTTCAGAAAATACAAAGACAGGTTTTTTAGCTTTTTTTCCAGTCATTGATTCATATAAAGCAGGATTATTTACCTCCATATAAGGCCCCCAATTTTCAATAAATTGATTGTGAGTTTCTTTTATGAGCTGATTTAGAGTTGGCTTTGTTTTGACACGGCCAACACTTTTGTAGCGTGGATTATTTAAAAAAACCCTTTTATTTCGCCCATAATTGCTGATTTTAGAGTCAGAAATATTTCTCATTTTTTCCCTCCTTTTCTTCTTCTTTTTTGTACTTTTAAAAGAAGATCTTCAAACAATTGAACTCTGCCAATTAATCTTCCCTCAATTGTATTCAACTTCAACAAAGAGCTTCCGGCATTGGAGTCTCTTGTGAATGCCACACCAATTAAGGATTGATTTTTTAAAACTTTATTCTGATCACCTTCTTTAAAATCAGAATGAGTTATTTTATCTGAGGCTCTAGGTTTGTAAGTGTCTGCATCAAATTCTAGAATTTCATTTCCATAAATTCCTGTTTCAATGACACCTACCCTCCTTAATCTCCATAATAGCTCTACAAGTTTTATGAAGATTTCTTCCTCGTATGCACCGAACGGTTGGTACACTTTAAACATGCTATCTTTAAAAGTATTAAACTCAGCAATACTTTCTCCAATAATCACATGTTTTTCTGCTGTTAAGCCATGAGTTAAAGCATTGCCACTAACCTTCTCTTTTCCAGATACAGTTCTAGGGCCAGTACTCATCTTGGCATTTTCTCTATTAGCTCTAACCTTATTGTTAGAAACTATCTTAAGTTTGCGAGTTGCTCGCATAATATTTACTCCTTATTTAAAATTACTTTTAGTTAACGCGCAGCAAAATGCTGAGTGCTAACACACGTTTCTTTTATGAGATGCCCACCAAATGGCTTTATTTAAGGGCGCGTAATTTTAAAGACTTACGAAACTATAGAGCTTAAAGCTCGCAGGAATTAATCCTGAATTATTAATATAACAAAAGAATATTACTATGTCAATCCCAGGTAGTAATTTCTATTTACTCAAACTTACTCAGAATTATTTTAAATTTTTGTAAATGTTTTTTTAGCAAGTGAAGGGAATTGAATACCTCACTAGTATAGTAAAATCAATGCTTCTAGACGAAGTTGTCTGCCTATTTTAGAAAGTTCAACAAGATTACTTTTTAGCATTTACTAACCAGTCATTATATTCTTTGGTAACTCTAATTAAACTCAAAGAATAACTATTATTAGAACTATCTTTTTGTGGAGTTAAATACACACACTGAAAGATAAAAAGGTACTTGTCTTTTTTATGATAGTAAGAATATTTTTCAAAAATAAAGTTTTCTTTATTAACTTCTTTTTCTATATCAGTAGTAATAATACTTTTGTCATTTAGATTAATTTTATAAGCAGATTTAAATTCATCAATTATATCGTCAATTAATTTGCTACAGTTATTATAAGTTGAATTGATTGTACCAATTTCACCAATCGAATGAATTCTATTATCTTTATTATCAATCACTATTTGAACTAAATTATACTCTTTGTTTTTAAAAAAATTTGTAGAGTTTTTAATATTGAAAGTTGAATACTTCTTATTTTTTCCAGAATATTTACTCTTAAACAAATAATTACTAACTTCTTTTAATGAGATATGTTTTTCAATATTATCTAAAAGATTAATTTTAGAGACCTTAATCTCTTTGCTTTGAACATTTGAGATAAAAAATAATAAAAATATTGGAAAAAATATAGCTTTCATTTATTTTTCTAATTTAATTTTTTTAATATAGGGTAAAATTTGCGAAATTCTTAAGTAGAATTTTTTTTCCTTAACACTAATTAACTTCTTTTTGCGAATTTTTTTCATTTAATAATTGCCTAAAAACTCTCCATCTTTCCAAGTTCCTTTAAATACTTTTCCATTTGCGCAAGTATAAGTTCCTTGTCCGTGTCTTAACTCATCTTTAAATTCACCTACGTATTTATCTCCTTTACTTGGACCATCGCCAAAAGTAAGAGTTACTTGTCCGTGAGGTTGTCCTTCTTTAAACTCACAAACGTATTTGTCTCCATTACTGTAAGTATAATTTCCTTGGCCGTGTCTTAACCCATCTTTAAATTCACCAACGTATTTATCTCCATTACTGTAAGTATAATTTCCTTGTCCGTTTTGTTTATCATCTTTAAATTCACCAACGTATTTGTCTCCATTACTGAAAGTATAAGTTCCTTGTCCGTGTCTTAACCCATCTTTATATTCCCCTGTGTATTTGTCTCCCTTTTTTGGACCATCACCAAAAATATTAGTTCCTTTTCCGTGAGGTAGTCCCTCTTTAAACTCACCAACGTATTTTTGTCCATTTACGTTGGTACACATTCCTTTTCCACTTAAATCATCCGTAAATTCACCTACGTATTCTTCATAAGAATTTTTATATGTTTTTTTCATTTATTTTTATTTGAATAGATTAACAATCCATTTAATAACCGATGGACTAAATATGTATCCGGGACATACGCCTATTAATAGGACACCTGTAACTCTAAAAAAATCCCATCCAACCCATCCATATGATGATTGATAAATAAACATTATTACACCTCCAACTACACCACATAATAATCGAATTATAACTATTTCTTCTTCTTTATTTTCATTCATTTAATTTAAGGATTTTTAATATCTAAAATTTTTTCAGTATCTCCAGTTATTAAAGAATTATCTCCATCTAAAAAATTATAAAAAAGCTTTCTTTGATTTGCTAGAAAATCAGGAATTTCTTTCTTCATTCATTTTATAGATGTACTAATTTTTTCTCTTAACTCACCATTTTTAAAAATTCCAATTGTTTCTGTACCATCTTTAAGAGTAATAGTTCCTTTTCCATGAAAAAGACCATCTTTGAATTCACCTACATAAGTCTCACTATTTGGAAAAGTATAAGTTCCTTGCCCGTGTTGTTTATCATTTTTCCACTGACCTACATATTTTCGCCCTTCATATATTTGAGTACCTATTCCATGTTTTTTACCATCTTTACATTCACCAACGTAATCTTTGAGATTTAAACATTTTTCCTGATTAGCATTTTTATCTTCTTTATAAAAAACTCGATCAATAGCGGCATAAGTAGAAAAAATAAATATCAAAATAAGTAATAATTTTTTCATTTAATTATCAGTAACGACCAATCAATACTAAAGCAGATATAATAAGTATAAGAATTATTATATCCTTCCACGGTATTTCTGAAAAATTATTTAAAAAAACTTTAAAAAACTTTATTAAAGCAAATGCTAAAACAATACCTAGAGCAATTTGAATTATAAGCACCATTAATTTGTGTTTTTCATTTTAATCCGTAATTTTAAACTTCTTTACTAATTTCTCAGAATCCTCTGATAAGGACTCAAAATTAATTTTAACATTTGTTCCTACTTGTTTTTTTAAAAGTATTAATTGTTCCAGATAGTCCTTGTCTTCTGCTGGTTCTATAAACATAGAATCTTCCCACTTAGGATTGTTGCAATTCTGTCTAATATAATCATCATCGTCGATAAGATCGAATGAAAAACCATTTTCAGATTCTATAAAATGCCTTCCGAAAAAATAAATCTGTTTTAAATTTTTTAATTGTTTTATTAATTCTTTAATAGTGTTTTCATAACCGATCCATATTTCTTCACAGATTTTAAATTTACCTTCGTCTTGATTAAAATTTAATAATTCAACAGTATATAAATGTTTTTTAGAATCTATTTTATATTTATTTATACTTTTCTTTTTCATCTCATAGATGTCATCATTGTCGGGTATGGTGTAAGTGATTTTAACTTTTAAACTTTGTACATCTTTAAGTTCGGCATTCACAATTTTCAACCTACAATATTCTAAATCTTCATCCCAACTTACATTCTCTCTCGTGTACAAATCTCCACAATGAAATATAAACTCATAATTTCCTTTTGATATTTCTAAAAAATTAGAATTTCTAAAATCTTCTTTGTTTTTGTCTTTATCTATTGAAATTAATTCTTCTTTTTTTTTTACTTCTTTAAACCATCTACAATTATCACAGTCATCACCAGAAATTGGGATTTCTATATTATCAAGACATTTTTCTAACTCTACTAGTTTATCTTCAATATAATCTGTTTTTAATTCGTACGGGAGTAAAGTAGTTTTAAAACTTACATTATTATTAAAAACTTTTTGATTTTCATCAGCAGCATTACAAATTAACCAGTAACCAGTTTTATGAACTGGGTAGTCATTTAGTTTTAGTAAATAAGCGTAGAAATCTAACTGTCTTAAATATGATCTATGATAATGTTTTGTTGAAATTTTATAATCTTCAAGGTTTTTGTTAGACGTTGCTTTATAATCTAACACCACTATTTCTTTAGTATCTAAATTAAACCACAGATCATCCAAAGAACCAAATAAAGTATATTTTGTTTTTTTAGATTTTGCTTCAACGCCTTTAAAATTATTTCTATATTTAGCAAGAACTTCAGGATCAAGTTTATTATAAGGAATAAAATTTAAATTATATTCTTTAAAAATTTTATGTGGTTTTTCATCTTTTCTTAAAAGATCAAATTCTACTTTTAAGAGTGCATCAACTCTTGAATTTATAGGATGTCCAGGTTGACTTGGTGGACCTATGTCATGTTTTTCTTTTAAATAAAAACATTTGGGACATTTAATAAAACTATCCCATCTTGATCTACTTAGTCTTAATGGATCTTTGGCCATATTTTTTGTTTAACTAATAATTTAATTTTTTTTTCATTTTAATTTAATTTTTGTCCTCTTTTATTAATTGTCATCTGCTCTAATATTCTTGCTATTGTTAAACGAAAATAGACAAAAAAGTTTGTCCAGTCTTCCTGATTATCTCTATTAGATGTGTTTAACCAAGGTAAATTTGATGCTTTAATTTTAAATTCTTCAATTATAAATTGATCAATAAAATTCATAAGTTTTATTCTTTCCTTTTCGTCAAATCTTGCGAACATAAAGGTTATAATTTCTCCTGATTTCACAGGTGTAATGCTGTCTTCTTTTTTAAAAGTGTCTTTAAAAAATTGACCTATTTGTGAACGATCCATAGTTTTTTCCTATCTAGTTAGTTTGGTAGATGCTTGAAAACTTTGGATGTTATGTAACGCGTATACATTAAATACGCTTAAAGTATTAAGACTTGCTACTTAAGACCGATCCAACATTACATTACAAGGTTTATGTCAAACGTCTTAGATTGTATAATTAATTCATTTAAGCAATAAGTCAATATAAAAGATATGCTTTATTTAGTTTAGTTCAAAACATATTTTGCAAACCATGTCAGATGATATAAAAAATTTTATTTTAAATCTTAAATCAACTTATCACTCTGGTCATGGAGATCATCTAGCAAAAGATTTTTATAATCCATGCCTTTCAAGATGCACTTCCTTTATTAGAGAAACCTCAGACTTCACCAGTAACGTAATATTTCAATGGGGAGAGGCATTAAAAGATATTATTGAAAGGGAAGATAAAGATACAGTAATCAAAATAATAGCTGAACCAAAGCTACATGAAGATGACAAAAAAATCTTAAAAGAGGTCTTGGATAAAAATAAAGATTATGAATATTTAGATCACATTTCTGATAATATCATAGAAAATGCTTTTAAATTAGTAAATCAAAAAAAAGACTACGAAATAAAATTAAAAATATTTGCCTATTTAATATCTACAAAAAAACTAATACTAAAATTTGCTTTTCCTCACCACGTTTCGGACGCAGGATTATTTCATTCTAAAGCAGGTCTTTATGAATTTGGTAAATATAAAGTAGCTTTTAATGGCGGTAGCAATGAAACGTTTGGCGGATATCACAAAAACATTGAAAGTATATGGGTCGACAATGACGTCAATGGAGATAACGGACGAGTTTCAGGAACTGAAAAACAATTATATGAAGCTTGGAATGATAAAGCAAAAGGTTTTAGAACTAAAAAGTTAAGTCAAAAAACATTGGATAGAATAATTAGCTATGCTCCATCTAAACCTAAAATAAAAGAATATATTAAAACTTTTAAAGAACAATTTATAGATCCTTTACAGGAAACCCTGGATAACAACCTAAAAAATAATTTTATAAGCAAAGACCAAAATAAAAAAGAAAATTATTTAGATATTTTAGAAAAAAAATGGACATTTCAAGAAAAAGCTAGAAAAATTTTTATAGAAAAAAAATATGGTTTATTAGAAATGGCAACTGGCACCGGAAAAACCAGAACTGCTCTGTCTATTGTTACCGAACTATTAAAAGAAGAAAAAATTAATAAAATTATAATTCAAATGGAAGGTAATGACCTTTTGAAACAATGGAAAGAAAATATTAGGGAGTGGATTATTTCTGAAACGTACAAAGATGTAAATTTACTGCTTTATACAAATGAAAAAAATGAATTAAATGACTTTTTGTACAATTTCAAAAATGATACTGCAGACTTAATTTTAGTAAGTCAGCATAATTTGCCAAATTTACTTGATCAAATTAGTCAAAATAATCTTACAAAAACTATTATTATTCATGATGAAGTTCATGGACTTTTTACACCAGCAACTAAAGAAAAAATCTTGGGAAAACAATCTAAGTTTGGTTACCGACTAGGACTATCAGCTACTATTGTGGATGGGTATGATGAAGAAAGAGAAGGAATTCTTTTTTCAGAAGTTGGGCCAATCATCTATAGTTATACTTTAAAACAAGCAATAGAGGACGGTGTGTTAGTAGAATTTGATTTAATGGACTTTACTTACAAGTTAACTGATGAGGAAAAATCAAAAAAAAAAGCTCTCTTTGCAAGATTTAATTCGCAATTAAGTCTGGGTGTTCCAGAGTTTGTTGCAGCACGCGAACTTTCTATTGGACTTGCAGATGTAAACAAAAATGCAATAAATAAAATAGCAGTTTTTGAGGAAAACTTTGATAAAATAAAACCTCATTTACAAAGAAGTTTCATATTTGCGGACGAAAGTATTTACATTGATCAGGTTATGGAAAAACTTATTTATCACAACATCAATGTAAAAAAACATGTTGGATCGGCAAATTATGACAACATTATAGCTTTTTCAAAAGGAGAAATTGATTGTTTATTAAATTGCGAAAAATTATCTCAAGGGATCGATGTTAAAAGTGTAAACAACATAATATTATTTGCTACACCTAAGGGTAGGCAACTAATACAAAGGCTAGGTCGTGTACTTAGAAGTGATTTAACAAATAATCCAGATAAAAGAGCTTGTGTTATAGATTTTTATGAAGAAAATGACATGCAGGAAAAAGAAGGTCCTGAATATGAGAGATATTTAAAACTAACAGACTGGTCGTCGACACGAAAAAAATGAGTATAGATAAAAAAATTATAGAAAATTTAAGCAAAATATTAAAAGAAAATAATCAGGATGAGGAACTATCTAAACTGTTACAAGCACTTCTTGAAAAATTAGATTCTGGTGAAGATTTTGATCGAAATCAAATAGTTGAAGAAATCTTGAAAAAAACCAATGAGTGACACAATAGTTAAAATTTTAGGATGGGAAACAAAAGGTCTGAGAATTCCAGACTGGAAAATTGACACTATAATAAACGACGAAAATATTGCACTTATTTTAATGCCAAGTGGAATGGGGAAAACAACAACGTTAACCCTTCTAAGATATAGTTTTTTTGATTACTCAAAAATTGTTACAAGGAGTGATATTGAAGTTCTTCAATCCAAAAATAAAAAAATAAAAGAAGGCGAATTTAATTTAAAATTAAAAATTAATAACAGCAAAATTAGAATTCAAACAATCTTTAATTTTGAAAACTATACGATGTCATACAAAACCACAACCCAAGCAACGGAGGGAACTATTCCTGGTCTAAAATTACCTAGCGAACTTAATAAATATATTGATCAAGAATATATTGAAAAAACTTTTTTTAATCTTGAACTTGTCGAAGATTTATTTAAAAGTTCTCATGCCGAACGTTCGGTAAGAAAGCTTTATAAGCTAGACTATCTTTCTGATATAAAAAATTTATTATTTAATTATTTAAAAGAACAGCAGTCAAAAAGTAAAGCTAAGGTTTCTAATGAAAAAGTAAACCAGCTAACTCTAAAAATATCTAAAATTGAAAAACAGATAGATTTAATTAATCAAGAAAATAACAAAAATCAATTGTCTTATGAAAAACTTTTAGATGAAAAAAGAAAACTCGAAAAGGAACAAAAAGCTATAGGAAACAAGAATATTGAAATCAAAAATGCTATCGAGAGAGCTACCGCTAAACAGGCTGAATGCGAAACTGCTTTAAGCAAGAACTACGAAATTTTTTTTAATAAAATTAAGAATCCAATGAATTTAAATCCTGAATTTAGAAATAAACTAAATAATTTTGTTAAAAATCTAGCTAGATTAAAAATACCAAAAAGTGTGGGGGAATCTTTTTTTGATGATTTAATAAGAGAAGAAGAATGTGTGTGTGGAAATCATATGAACGAACAAATGATAAAAAAAATTCTTCAGAATAAAGAAAGTATTCTTTCAGAAGAGACTTGGCTTATATTAAGTAATATAAAAACAAAAATTACTAATAACAATAATTTAGATTTTCAAGATATTAGTATGTCGCTTGATGATATAAGCAATGCTAAAAGAGATTTAAATATTTCTATTAATAAAAAAGATCAA
>Ga0209298_10002332_pt1 | contig 11844 bp, 13 predicted proteins | sample S_140806_EF_Meta_FD_187325 | JGI IMG/M metagenome (GOLD analysis project Ga0209298, IMG submission 187325) | Freshwater microbial communities from Lake Simoncouche, Canada to study carbon cycling - S_140806_EF_MetaG (SPAdes) (version 2) | ecosystem: Environmental > Aquatic > Freshwater > Lake ...
CCTTTGGCCAGACGAGTGGCGGAAAAGACCTCGCAATGTCTCACGGGCTGAATCAAGCGCTGCTGCCGGCCGGTGTGGCCATCACGGACATGAACGCCTTTGATCAACTGCGCTCCTTTGAAGCCCGCGCGGAGCTGCCGCAGTTGATGAATGCCTCTGAGGCCATTGCCGCGATCAAAAAGCAGCGTGATGGTGGTGCCGCGCTGACCGCAGAGCAAATGCGGCAGGGCACGAACGCCATTCAGATCGCCATGGCGGCGCAGCCACCGGATCGCAGCAACTTGAAAAACGCCGTCCTCGCTGCTCTCGGCAGCGCAGGGGCTGAGAGCGCCATCCCCACGCCGCAGGCACCGCTCACGGATGCGCAGCATGCCGCGCAGCGTCTGCGCCTTGGCATGGAGACGCGGGTGCTGCGGCTCGCCGCTGGTGAAGGCGTGGCACCGCATCCCGCGCATGAAGCTTTCCCCGGCAAGGTGCCTGCGAATGCGCCGCGCATCGGCGGCGAGATCGCCATCACGCCCAGCATTCCCGGCTGGACCAGCACCGGCCTTTACGCCGCGGCAGGCGAGACGATCACCGTCACGCTGCCGGAAAAACTGGCCGATAAAGGCTACGCCGTGCGCATCGGCTGCCACAGCGACACGCTTTACCATCTCGACAAATGGGAACGCGCTCCCGACATCACTCGCAGCGTGCCATTGACCACCGCAACGACGAAAACGGCCTCCGCCTTCGGTGGCCTCATCTACATCGAGGTGCCCGGCCGTGCGAAGGACGACGCGCCCTTCACCGCCGTCGTGCAAAATGCTGTCGCCGCGCCGCTCTTCGTGCTGGGCAAGGACGACGATGCCAAGTGGAAGGAAATTCGCCAACGCCCCGCGCCTTGGGCTGAGATGGCCTGTGACAAGCTCATCATCTCCTTCCCATCGGAGGCCGGCCGCCTCGTGAACAATCCCACCGAGCTGATGACCTTCTGGAAAAAGGTCGTCGAGGCTCAGGACGATATCGCCAACCAGGCCGCCGAGCGCACGCGGCCTGAACGCATCGTGGCTGATGTGCAAATCAGCGCCGGTTACATGCACAGCGGCTATCCCATCATGATCCCCACCAGCGCCGCACCGGAGATGACCACGCTCACACGCCTGAAATTCCCCGGTTGGGGTTTTTATCACGAGATCGGCCACAACCATCAGCGCGGCGATTTCACCTTCGATGGCACCGGCGAGGTCACCAACAACGTCCTCGGCATGTACTGCTACCACGAGGTGCTCAAAAAGGACTGGCTCATCGGTCACACCGCCATCACCGAGGAAGAGCGCAAAGAAAACGTGCAGAAGATCAAGAAGGCGGGCGACAAGTTCGCCCTCTGGAAGAGTTCACCCTTCCTCGCCCTCACGACCTACATCCAGCTCATTCAAGAATTCGGCTGGGAAAGCTGGCGCAAGTATCTGCACAGCTTCGCGGGCACCGAATTCGGCCCTGCCCCCAAAGGCGATGACGAACGCCGTGACCAATTCCTCATTCGTTACTCCAAGATCACCAACAAGAACCTCGGCCCCTTCTTCGATTTCTGGGGTATCCCTGTCAGCAGCTCCGCGAAAGCAGAAGTGAGCAAGCTGGAGGCCTGGATGCCGAAGGGGCTGTGAGATAGGTCGTGGTGAACATACCTTGCAGTTGGCACTCAAGTGCACTTGTCGTTCTGGAGTGCTCCAGCCCTCTGGAGCTTTCCGCAGGCCAAACGACGTTCGAAAGCGCCGGAGGTCCGGCGCACTCCAAGACGCTGACGCGAGCTTCGACAGCTTCGTGGACATTCTCCCGCCTAGGTGGTAGCTTCCGGCCGTGCGCTTAGGTCTGCTTTTGGATCTTCTCGGAGTTCTTGTTTCGCCTTTGAGGGCAGAATTCACGACGCTGTGCGGCATGGTCGCTTGGGGTTTGGGATGGTGATCCGCAGAATGAGTTTGGGAGTTCGACCTGGGATTACAACGCGGCTGCGGGCAGTGCGACGGACCTCGATAATGATTTTTAATTCGCGGGCAGCTATCCGGCACCCATCGGCATGGTGGCGGGGGAACCAGCGACGAACTTTGAGCCGACGCTGGATGGCGGGAACCTGTCAGTAAGGCTGCATTTCAATCTTTCGCTCGCGCAGGCCACGAACACGGCCCGCATGCGGTTCAACATGCATCAGGTCTAGGGCGGCTGGCGGAATCCGGCGATCGATAATTACGCTGAAGGCTACGGCAGGCATTAGTTTAAGGTGTTTTGGAATGGCACGCTGATCAAGACGGCGAATCACACGAAGGCCGACACGTTGATCGTCGAAGTCGATGCGGCGGCTTTCAATCCCGTGGTAGGAGCGAATGTGCTGGAGATCCGGCGTGCGCCCGCACCGGCTTCCTTGCCGGATGCTGGGTGCAGTTTGATGCGCTTTCGCTGGAGCTGGATTTCAGTGGTGAGAGCTGCCAAGCGAAAATCCACGCGAAGGGAAATGAGTTTGCTAGGCGGGCGGCCCTGCGTCATGCACGCCGCATGCTGAATCTTCCTGATGCTCGTCGCCTGCACGGTCTGGTCACTGCCACACACACGCCCTTTCACGAGGATGGTTCGTTGAATCTGGCTGAGGTGGAGAAGCAGGCGGCGTTTCTGCTTTCGAAGGGCGTGAGGCAGGTGTTTATCGGCGGCAGCACGGGAGAGAGTCACTCGCTCACTTTTGAAGAGAGGCATCTGCTGACGAAATTCTGGATGGCGGTGGTGAAAGGGACGCCGATGCGGGTGATCGTGCATGTGGGGTCGAACTGTCTTTCGGATGCCAAAGATCTCGCGGAGCAGGCGGAGGATCTTGGGGCGCATGCGGTGGCGGCGCTGGCACCGATGTATTTCAAGCCCCGCGATGTGGGCATGCTGGCGGAGACGATGGGGCAGATCGCAGCGGCGGCTCCTCAGACGCCGTTTTACTATTACGACATCCCGTTGCTGACGGGATTAAACCAGTCGATGCCGGAGTTTTTGCGTCAGGCGAAGGATCGCATTCCGAATCTCGCGGGCATCAAATTCACGAACTCGGACCTGATGGCTTATCAATACTGCCTGCGGGCAGATGAGGGGGCGTGGGATGTGCCGTTTGGCTTTGACGAGCACATGCTGGGGGCGCTGGCGATGGGTGCGAAGGGGGCGGTGGGCAGCGGGTTTAATTTTGCCGCGCCAGTTTACCTTCGCCTGATGGAGGCGTTTGCCAGGAATGATCTGGCGGCGGCTCGGGAGGAGCAGTTTCGCGGGGTGCGGATCATCAGCACGCTGGTGAATTATGGCTACATGGGCGCAGCGAAGGCGGTGATGGAGATGCTGGGCGTGGCGGTGGGGCCGCCGAGGCTGCCGAATGCGGCGCTGAGCAGCGAGCAAAAAGATCGACTGCGTGCCGAGCTGGAGGCGATGGGCTTCTTTGAATGGGTGGCGTGAGATGTGGGCACAAAAAAAACGCCGCGCTCGCTGAGGCGAACGCGGCGTAAAAAGCCTGGAGGGGCGGAAGATTATTTCTTCTTCTTGGGGGTCAGTTCTTCGAGGGACAGGGAGCCGTTCTTGTCCTTGTCCATCTTGCCGAAGCGCTCTTCGGCCTTGGCGCTGTCTTTCTTGGCCTGAGGGGAGGCAAGGAACTCTTCCTTGGAGATGGAGCCGTTGCCGTCCTTGTCGAGGTTCTTCATCATGGCCTCGGGGCTTGGTGGGGCCTTCTTCTTGCCGCCTTCGGGCTTCTTGGCGTCGCCTTCAGCGGCGTTGACAAGGCCAGCGATGGCGAGGAGAGCGAGGGTGGTGGTGAGTGCTTTCATTTCGATGTGTCTATGTTGGGTTGTGAGTTCGGCGCAGGAGTTTGGAGATCAAAGCCTGCGCTTGAGGCCGCGTTAAACGAGAGAGAGACGGTTCCGTTTCACAAAAAATGAGGCGAATTTTGCTCCTCGTCGCGCTGATGGCTCAAAGTTTGATTTTCTGGAATTCTAAGGGCGGGCCAGAAGTCGCGGCATCTATTTCTCGACGGGTTTTCCGGCCGCCTCCCAGCCGCCAAAGCCGTCATCGAGGTGGATGACCTGGGTGAAACCGAGCTTTTCGAAGGTTTTCAGAGCGCGGGAGCTACGGCCCCCGGCCTGGCAGTGGACGAGGGTGGGCTGGGATTTATCGAGCTTGGCGAGTTGCGCCTCGAAGTCGTCAGACATGATGTCGATGTTTTTGGCCCCTTTGATGTGGCCGTCTTTGAATTCTTCCGCGGTTCGCACATCGACGATGACGGTTTTGCCTTCGGCGACGATCGTGGCGGCTTCGGCGGATTGGACGTGCTTCACCGGATCGGCGGCGAAGGTGGCGGTGGAGAGGAGGGTGAGGGCGATGAGCAGGTTTTTCATGGAGTTGGGATGGTGGAACTGAAAATGGAGGAACTGAGAATGGCAAATGGGTGGATCAGGTGGCGCAGCGGACCTCGACGGGCATTTGAGCGAGCTTTTGATAAAGACGACGGAGGGCGAGGAGCGGCCACCAACGGTAGAGATAGATGTCGAGCGGCTTCCACATGGCTACCCAGCCGATGATGGTGAGGCCTTCGCGGACAACAGCCTGCCAATGGACCACCGAGGGTGTGAGCAGCGTGGCACTGATCTGGCATGCGATGAGGAAAAGCAGCCCGATGAGCAGGGAGATGCGGCCTTCCCGCATGAGGCGCTTCAGATCACGCAGGATCATCTGGGCACGGTACTCAAAGTAGTGCTCAATGGACTCCTGCGTGAGCTTCTGAGGATCAGCGATGCCTTCCGGCTTGCGGGCGAGATGCACGACGAGCTTCAAATCATGCTGCTTCGGATGCTCCTGCGCCCAACTGACGATGAACGCCTCCGCATCTCGATCGAGGTCCCTCTCATGGAAGGGGGAGGGGTCCATGGAATTGAACAGTTGGTTCAATTCCGTGAGCTTTACCTCGATGAGACCGGTCATGGGGAAGTCAGAATGGCGTGATGAGTGAGTGCGGAGCGGGAAATGACGAATGGCGAATTTCGAATGATGAAGGAATGACGAAATCCGAATGCCGAAGTCGCGTCGCCGAGGTGCTACAAGACCTCGTTTAGGTTTTAGGCATTCGGACTTTTTTCGTCATTCGTCATTTGCCAGCGGCTTGATGCAATTCCGCCACCTGCTTCCAGTTCACCACGTTCCACCAGGCGGCGATGTAGTCGGGGCGTTTGTTTTGATATTTCAGGTAGTAGGCGTGTTCCCAGACATCGAGGCCGAGAATGGGTGTGCCGAGGTCCTCATCAGCGACGATGCCTTTCATGAGCGGGTTGTCCTGATTGGGGGTGGAGGTGACTTTGAGCTTGCCGTCCTTGGAGACGATGAGCCAAGCCCAGCCGGAGCCGAAGCGCTTCGTTCCAGCCTCGCCGAAGAGCTTTTTGAAGTCGTCGATGCTGCCGAAGGTGCTTTGGATGGATTCGCCGAGCTTGCCTTCGGGGCCTTTCGGGCCGCTGCCAGCGGGAGCCATCCAGTTCCAGAACCAGGTGTGGTTCACATGACCGCCGCCGTTGTTGCGGACGAGCATGCGCTGAGCCTCGGGCACGGTGGAGAGATCGGAGATGATGGCCAGGGGATCGGTTTGAGCCACGCTGGCGGCTTTGAGCGCATCGCCGAGGTTCTTGACATAGGCGGCGTGGTGTTTGCCGTGATGGATGCCCATCGTGACGGCGTCGATATGCGGCTCCAGCGCCTCGGGGGCGTATGGCAGGGCGGCCTGGGTCAAATCGAGGGCGGCTTGGCTTCTGGTGGGGACGAGCAGTGAGGCGGCGGCGGTGGAAGCGGTGGTGGTGAGGAAGGTGCGGCGGTTCATGGGGTGGGTGGTGTGTGTGAAGAGGATACGAAGGTCGAGCCAGCGATGTCACGGTCTATTTTCGGAACGGAATCTGGAGTCGCGGAGTGATGGCGAATTGGGGTGATGGGGTTTTCACCACTCCTTCGAGTCCCAATGGATTTCCGACTTGGGACGTGCATTCCCAAGCTGGAGTGATAACCTCCGCCCCGAACCCTCCCCCACCTGAATGGCCACCCTGACCCACCCGCCTGAATGGACCACCGCGCCGCGTGCGGTGTATCGCTCGCGAGATGACTGGGCGCTGAAGTGGTGGGTGATGTTCGCCCTGATCCTCAGCGTGGTGTTTCACATGATGCTGTATGTCGGCTTCGATACGCTGGGTCTCGCGGCGAATGACAAGCCAGTGCCGCGCAAGCTGCCGGAGCGCGTCCGCATCTCCGAAAAGCTCCTCCGCGAGCAGCAGGCCATCCAGCACATCCCAGAGACGGTGACGCCCACAACGGGCAATCTACCTGATGTGAAGGCTTTTGAGCCGAATCTGGACATGATCGACAAGCTCCAGGAGCTGGCGCCGAATCAAGAGATCGACCTCACGCCGAATGTGAAGGAGATCACCAATTTCATCCGCAAGAACGATCCGGGTGATGGAAATCCGGGCGCTCCGCAAACCAGCGAACTCGCCAAACTGCTCGCCGCGCCGCAAAGCATGGCCACGCCGGATCTCGCCGCCGAGATGGCAAGTGTGAAACGCGAGGTGCTGATGAAGCCCGTTTCTGAAAAGCAGATGCTTCTTGACTCTGGCGCTCTCGATCCCGGCCCCGGTGGTGAGATGGATGCCGGTCTGCTCGATGCCGTGAAAAGCCAGGGCACGGCCACCGCTGCTAGTGCGAAGGTGAAAGGCTTTAGCAATCTCGATGAACTGCTCAGCGGTAGCGGCGGGAAAGTGGGCGGCAGCACCGCCCCCATTCTGATGCCCACGGATCTGCTCTTTGAATATGGCAGTGACCAGCTCGCGGAAGGTGCTCGGCTTAGCCTGATGAAGCTCGGCTTCCTCATTCAAAAGAACCCGGACTCCCTTTTCATCATCGAGGGGCACACGGACAGCTTTGGCGGCGAGGAATTTAATCTGGCGCTGAGCATGCGCCGCGCTCAGGCGGTCGTGTTGTGGCTTCAGGAGTCCCTTGGGCTCGGTGATGACCGCATCCGCGCCATGGGCATGGGCAAATCAAAACCCATCGTGGATGTGAATGGCACGGTGGAGCAGCAGGGCATGAACCGCCGTGTGGAGATCAAGGTGCGGGCGAAGAAGTAGGTGAGGTGAAGCGGACCTGATTGACGTTGGTGACGGGTGTCACAAGGCGCGGCGATAGGCTTCGACCTTGGCGAGGAAGGCGTTCCACTTCGGGCCGAGGCGGCCGTTATCGAGGAGGAAGTGCGGGCATTTCTTGTGTCCGAGATCGCGGTGATCGTCGTGGCGGATCATGCGCCAGTGCATGTGCGGAACCACATGGCTGAGCGGGATGCCGTGCTCTTTGATGAGCCAGGCGGTGAGCCGTGCGGTGCGGTCGAGTGTGCGGGCGCGGTTATTGCCACGGTTTTCGCACATCTCGATGCCGATCGAGCTGCGATTGCCCCGGCCGTCGTAGTCGGCGTGCTCGCCGCGTTCGTCGGTGGGCAGGCTTTGATAGGTGGAGTGGTCATCCACGGTGAAGTGCCAGCCGATGTAGCCGATGGCGTTGTGCTCGCCTTTGAGGGAACCGCGTTTGAGCATCTGAGCATGCGAATAGGCCCCTGCGCCACGCGAACGGTTCTCGGTGGCATGGATGGTGATGAAGGCAGGATTCATCGGGCGGTGGATGCGGCGTGCATACATGCCCTTGGGCACGAGATCGACGGTGACATCCGGTGGCGTGCGATGGGAAAAGATGCCTGCGCAGGAAGCGATGAATAGCGATAAGGTGGCGAGGAGGAAGGCGCGGGCGATTTGCATGCGGCTGAGTGTAGCGGTGTGAAGTTCGTTTCGTCCAGACGCGATTGTTGTGCCAGATTGGGCCTCAACATGCCTGCCGCCAATCCTTCTGCTGAAATCGTCGTGATGCTTCATGGTCTCGCCCGCACGCCGCGGAGTATGCTGGGGGCGGGTTTGTGGTTCAGGAAGGCTGGCTATCGTGTGGCCTATGTGTCGTATCCATCGCGGAAAATCGGCGTGGAAAAGATGCACTTCGTCACGCACTCGCTCGGCGGCATCGTGTTTCGTGCCTGGGCCGCTTTGCATGCGGAAAAGCTCGTGGGCCGCGCCGTGCTGCTGGCACCGCCGAACAGCGGCAGCGAGATCGCCGATCAACTGGGCGATTGGATCGTGGCGAAGAAAATCATGGGGCCAGTGCTGCAAGAGCTGCGCACGGATGAAAATGCCACGCCCAAGCGCCTCGGTGCGGTGAAGGTCGAAACGGGTGTCATCACGGGTGATGAGGCCAATCTACCGTTCTTCCGTCAATGGCTCGATGGAGCTTCCGATGGCGTGGTGACGGTGGAAGGCGGACGCATCGGTGGGTTGAAGGACTTTCTCGTGCTGCCCGCCGGGCACACCTGGATCATGTGGCGGCCCAAGGTGCTGGAGGCGGCGGTGAGGTTTATCCGCGAGGGGAGCTTTCCGAGATAATTCGTATCCGGGCTATTCTTGGCCCGCCTGAGGGAAGACGGGGCAGGAATGCCCCGATTACTCCACATCACCAAAGCCGCTGCTCACCAGCTCTTCGAGATCCGTCATGGCCGCTTCGGCATCGGCTCCATCGGTGATGACCTTGATCGTCTCTCCTTTGCCGGCGGCCAGCATCATGAGGCCCATGATGCTTTTGCCGTTCACGGATTCGTCATCCTTTTCCACCCAAATATCACACTGGTATTTGCCGGCTCGTTTCACGAACTGCGCGGCGGGACGGGCGTGCATACCCATCTTGTTGCGGATCGTGAGTTCTTTTTCGAGGCTCATGCGGTGCGGGAGGTTGGTGAAGTTGGGCGGGAGGCGGCTAACCTAATTGGTTGTTTGTGATCTTTTGCAACAGCCTTTGGTCAAACTCCACCGCGCTGTTGTAGCCAAAGGCGCGGAGTTTGTAGTTCATGGCGGCAAGTTCGATGAGGGCGGCCACATCACGACCGGGGGCCAGCGGCAGGGTGACATGGGGAATATCCAGGCCCATCACGGGGCGAACCGCCGTGGCGGTGCCCACGCGCTCCAGATCCTCCGTTTTTTGGCCGTGGACGAGAGTGACGATGAGGTCGAGACGCTTGCTGAGGCGCATGGCACCCACCCCGAAGAGGGCGGTGACGTTCAGCACCCCCAGGCCGCGAATTTCGATCATGCCACGGAGGTTTTCCGGTGCCGTGGCCACGATTTCGCGATCTTCGACGACCCGCAGCTTCACCACATCATCGGCCACGAGAGCGGCTCCGCGCTGCAGCAGGCCGATCACGCTCTCGCTTTTCCCGCTACCGCTCTCCCCTTCGACGAGGACGCCGATGCCCTGCACATCCACCATGCAGCCATGCAGGTTCTGGCTGGGAGAAAAGGCCCACTCGAGGCGGATGGTGGCCGCGTTGAGGAATTTCATCGTCGCCATGCTCGTCTGGAAGACGGAAATGCCGACGGCATTAGCGATGTCCACGAGCTCATCCTCGATGCGGTGGCCACGAGCGATGACGATGCAGGGGATTTCCTGTGTGCAGAGCTTGCTGAAACGGGAGGAGCGGAGGCCCGGATCGAGGCCTTCGAGGTAGGAGTGCTCCGAATTGCCAAAGACCTGAACGCGCTTGTAGGCGAAGTAGGTGTCAAAACCGGCCAGCAGCAGGCCGGGACGGTTCACGGAGGGTTCGCTGATCTTGCGGGCAAAGCCCACATCCTTTCCGACGAGGCGCAGGCGCAGCTCCTCGCGGTTGTTTTGGAAAAAATCGCCCACCGTGATCGAGGAAGGCTTTTTGACACGCTGCGTGGGATTCATGGCGGGGAAGGGATGAAAGCTGCTCAAGCCGCGCCCACTTGGCGTAGCCAGTCCTGCAGGTTGTAGTAGTTCGTGATGCGCTTCACCACGTTGTTTTCGATCTCGAAAAAGGCACCCACAGGCAGCCGGTAGCGCTGCCTGGTGGCGGGTGGCAGCCCGTCGTCCGTCGACAGATACTCGCCTTCGATGACAAACTCCGCCGCGCCGCGTTTCCCATCCTCACTGGCAAAGGAAACAAGCTCCACGACCTGCTCGCGATAGCAGCGGTCCATGCGCTGGAGAAAGGCGCGGAAGGCTTCCTTACCTACTTCGCAGCCGCCTTGATTGATGTCGTGCGCCACGTCATCGGCGAGCAGATCGAGGAAGGCCGCGCGGCTGCCACGGTTGAAGGTTTCGTAGTAGGTGCGGATGAGCTGGAGCGATGAAGTCTGGGCGGCGGACATGCTCCGCGAGGATGCGGAGGCGGCGCGGGGCGTCAATCAGCGCCTTTGGCTCTCAGGGATTCATCCAGGCATCAAAGGCCGCATCCACGCGCTGGAGCATCTCCGCCGTGCTGCGCTTCGCATCCGTGAATTGATTCCACTTCGTCGCATCGTGGTTCTTTCCTGTGCCTTCGATCTCCGCGATGAATTCCTCCACAAGAGCCAACTCCTGAGGGTGCTGCTCACGCAGATGCGTTTTGCAGGTGCTACTGGATTGGTTGAGACGATTTTTGGTGCCGATACTCATGAGGGGGGAATCATGGCGCGGGAATGTGGTGGCGCTCTTGTTTTTGCATCATGATGGCGAATTGCCGGGGCCGCGATTGTGGCACCGAGAAGCTAAAATGCCTTCTTGCAGGACGGCGCGGCTCCTGAATAATCGCCACACATGGTCGCCCGCACCTATTCAGCCACCCTCTCAGGCGTGAACGCCGTCGAAATCGAGATCGAGTCCCACGACGGCGGCGGGAATCCGAAGATGATGATCGTGGGGCTGCCGGATGCTTCGGTGAAGGAAAGTCGCGAGCGGGTGAGCGCGGCGATTCAGAGCAGCGGCTTTGCGATGAATGAGGGCGTGACGACAGTGAACCTGGCTCCGGCGGATCTGAAGAAGGAAGGGCCGGGCTTTGATCTGCCGATTGCCATCTCATTGATTGCGCATCGCTCGCGGATTCCGATCCCAGTGCTCAGCGAAACGGCGATGATCGGCGAATTGGCCTTAAATGGCGAGCTGAGGCCGGTGCGGGGTCTTTTGGCCGTGGCTCTCGAAGCTCGTGCGAAGGGCCGCAAACGCCTCCTCGTGCCCAAACGGGCCGCTTTGGAGGCGAGCGTGGTTTCTGGCATCGATATCATCGGCGTGTCGAATCTGCGTGAGGCGGTCGATTTCCTCAAAAGTGACTTCGACATCGCTCCGGAGCCCTGCCGGGCAGCGGAGTTCTTCGCGGCGGTCTCGCATTACGAGATCGACTTTGCCGATGTGAAAAGCCAAGGCGATGCCAAACGAGCCATCGAGGTGGCGGTGGCAGGTGGGCATAATATCCTCATGCTAGGCCCGCCGGGCACCGGGAAGTCGATGATCGCCAAACGGATCGCCACGATCATGCCGGCGATGCGTGAGGAGGAGGCCATTGAGACGACGAAGATCCACAGCGCGGCCGGTTTGCTCAGTGAGACGAATGCCTTCATCGCCACGCGGCCCTTTCGCTCGCCGCATCACACGATCAGCGATGCTGGGCTGCTTGGCGGCGGCACGAATCCGGGGCCGGGCGAGGTTTCGCTGGCGCATCATGGCGTGCTGTTTCTCGATGAACTGCCGGAGTTCCGCCGCAGCACGCTGGAGGTGCTGCGTCAGCCTTTGGAAGATGGCAAGGTGACGATTTCCCGTGCGGCGGGCACGATGACCTTTCCCGCGCAGTTCATGCTGGTGGCGGCGATGAATCCATGTCCCTGCGGCTTCTTCGGGGATTTGAAACGCGAGTGCCGGTGCAGCCCGCCGATGATCCAGAAGTATCGCCAGCGCATCAGCGGG